>ERZ767114.1288-NODE-1288-length-12132-cov-2.249523_pt1 | contig 12132 bp, 8 predicted proteins | sample MGYA00374952_ERZ767114 | MGnify/ENA primary metagenome ERZ767114 (study PRJEB28939, sample SAMN06267156) | marine metagenome | isolation source: Columbia River Estuary | place: USA:Columbia River Estuary, USA | collected 2012-05-05 ...
CGCATGTGGCAACTCATTCCCTGATGATGACCTTTCAGCATCTTGTAAAAGTGTTGATTTTTGGCCTGATTGGCTTTCAGTTTGGGCCATACATGATTTTGATCTTTTGCATGGTGATTAGTGGTTTTATTGGCACGGTCATTGGCAGCCGATTTCTCACCAAAGCTGGCGGGCGCTATTTCAAACCGGTGCTAAACACCATCCTGTTTCTAGCCGCCGCCAGATTGATCTGGGCTGGTGTTGAGGGATTTTTGGCGCTGTAATTCAAGCTGGTCTTCAATAGGATCGTGGCAGCTTCAGCACATGTTCGGCGATATAGCTTAGGATTAGATTTGTCGAAATTGGCGCTACCTGATAAAGCCGCGCTTCGCGGAATTTGCGTTCAACATCATATTCTTCGGCAAAGCCAAAGCCGCCATAGGTTTGAACACACATTTCGGCGGCTGCCCATGATGCATCGGCGCAAAGCAATTTTGCTAAATTAGCCTCTTCGCCCGGATTTTCGCCAGTTTCATAAAGCCGGATTGACTCCTGAAGCATTAATTCGGCGGCACGCATTTGGCTGTAGGCGCGTGCAATCGGAAATTGAATTCCTTGATTCTGGCCAATTGGCCGCCCGAATACGCTTCGCTCGCCTGAATAAATTGATGCCCGCTCGATAAACCATTTGGCATCACCAATACATTCCGCAGCAATTAAAATTCTCTCGGCATTCATTCCGGATAAAATATAGCGAAACCCTTTGCCTTCTTCGCCGACAAGGCTGCTTGCCGGTACCCGCATATCGTCAAAAAATAGCTGTGTTGATGAATGGTTCATCATTGTGCGAATTGGCGTGATGGTTAGTGATTTGCCGCGGACTTCGCGCATATCGACCAGAAACACCGACAATCCGTCGGTTTTTTTGGCGCATTGATCAAGCGGTGTTGTTCGCGCCAGTAACAGCAGCAAATCGGAATATTCGGCGCGTGATGTCCAGACCTTTTGTCCATTGACCACATAATCATCGCCATCACGCCGCGCTGTTGTGCGAAGCGCGGTTGTGTCGGTGCCGCTGGTTGGTTCGGTTACGCCAAAGGCTTGAAGCCGCAAACTGCCATCGGCAATCGAAGGCAGATATTGCTGTTTTTGTGCATCCGATCCGTGGCGTAAAACGGTTCCCATTGTATACATCTGCGCATGACAGGCAGCGGCATTGCCGCCCGAACGGTGAATTTCTTCCAAAATGGCCGCACCAGCCGAAATGGGCAGGCTAAGACCACCATATTCTTCAGGGATCAGTGCCGATAGATAACCAGCGCTAGTCAAAGCCTTCACAAACGCTGAGGGATAGGCGCGCTCGGCATCACAGACCTGCCAATATTTGCCGTCAAAATCAGTACATAGTTTGGCAACAGCATCGCGGATTTCGACATGATTATGCGGGTAATGAAACATGAAACCGACTTTCTTGGACAAAATATATGATGTGGTTGCGCTAACGCGCGACCTCTAGCGGAAAGATGTTTTTAAGACTAATTAAAATTCCAAAATGTTCAATTGTGCAATGTGAAAAAAATCTCTTTTAGGGTGGCGATGGGCGCAAAACCGAAATGGCCAAGGATAACGGCAGTCAACGCACAGAAAAAAGGGCCAGTAAGCTGACCCTTTTTTGATTTTATGTTTGGTATTTTATCAGCCGCAGGCCTTTACCGCACGGCGGGTCATTTCACCGATAAGATGCGCCCGATATTCGGCCGAAGCATGAATATCACTCATCAGACCATCAGCCGATACCGTCCCATCGGCAATCGCATCAGCGCTGAAATTAGCATCAAGTGCTGCCTCAAGATCGCTGGCACGAAAAACGCCATCTTCGCCGGCACCCGTTACGGCAACACGAACGCCATCGGCAAATTTTGCCACAAACACCCCAACCATTGCATAGCGCGAGGCCGGATTTGGGAATTTGACATAAGCTGCTTTTTCAGGCTTTGGCAGGCTAACTTCACGAATGACTTCGTCCTCCTCAAGCGTGGTTTCAAACATGCCATCAAAATAATCCTCGGCAGCGATTGACCGGCTCTGGGTGTGAACCTTGCCACCAAGCGCCAGCAAAGCCGCGGGATAGCAGGCTGCCGGATCATTATTGGCAAGTGAACCGCCAATCGTGCCGCAATTGCGAACTTGCCGGTCACCAATATGACCAGCTAGATCGGCAACTGCCGGAATGGTCTTTTGCACAAGCGCAGATTCGGCAACTTCAACATGACGCGTCATCGCGCCAACGCGGATGGCACTGCCGTCATCAGCAATGGCCGATAATCCACAAGCCGACAGATCAACCAAACAATCAGGATTGGCAAGTCGCTGTTTTAAGGTTGGAATTAACGTCATGCCACCAGCCAGAAATTTACCATCTTCAGCCGATGCCATGATCGTGGCAGCGTCATCAATATCTTTGGCTTTTACATATTTTGTTGAATACATGGATCGTCTCCTTATTCTGCTGCTTTGGTTTGTGCTGCTTGAATAGCCTGCCAAACCTTTTGCGGTGTTGCGGGCATTGTGATGTCAGTGACCCCAAGAGGAGACAGAGCATCAACGACAGCATTGATAACAGCTGGTGGCGATGCAATGGCCCCTGCTTCGCCACATCCTTTAACGCCAAGGTCGTTATGAGTGCAGGCAGTCACCAGATTTTCAACCTTCAGACTTGGAAAATGATCAGCGCGCGGCATGCAATAATCCATATAGGAAGCTGATAATAATTGACCATTATCATTGTAAGCTGCTTCTTCATATAATGCCTGACCGACACCTTGGGCGATGCCGCCATGAACTTGGCCTTCAACAACCATTGGGTTGATCAGGTTTCCAAAGTCATCACAACAAACCCAATCGACTAGTTCAACCACGCCAGTTGCCGGGTCAATTTCCACCTCGGCAATATGCGTTCCTGATGGGTAGGTGAAATTTAACGGGTCATAAAACGAGGTTTCTTCCAAGCCCGGTTCTAAACGGTCATGTGGAAAATTGTGTGGTACGTAGGCAGATAGAGCAATCTCGCCAAATGACTTTTCTCGGTCCGTACCAGCGACAGTAAATTTACCGTCTTTGAACTCGATATCGGCATCAGCGGCTTCAAGCATATGCGCAGCGATGATCTTGCCCTTGGCAATCACCTTATCCAAGGCTTTTGATATCGCTGTTCCGCCAACGGCAAGTGAACGTGAGCCATATGTGCCCATGCCAAAAGCTGTTCGGTCAGAATCGCCATGGACAATTTCGACTGCCTCGATATCGACGCCAAGCTTATCGCAAACAAGTTGCGCAAAGGTTGTGTCATGGCCCTGACCATGGCTATGGGTGCCTGTCAGCACTGAGATGGTGCCGGTTGGATCCACGCGCACAACGGCACTTTCATATAGGCCAACCCGGCCACCAAGGGCGCCAACCACGGCAGATGGCGCAATGCCACAAGCCTCGATATAGGTGCTAATGCCAATGCCGCGGCATTTCCCATTTTTTGCAGATTTCGTCCGCCGATTCTCGAAATTTTTATAATCGATCATCGTCATCGCCCGATCTAACAGTGGCTCATAATCACCAATATCATATTGAAGCGCCACGGCTGTTTGATAAGGAAATGCGTCTTTTGGAATAAAGTTTAAGCGCCGGAATTCTGCTGGATCCATACCCACCTGTTTTGCGGCAACATCCATTGTCCGTTCCAGAAGATAGGTTGCTTCGGGTCTTCCTGCGCCGCGGTAGGCGTCAACATTCACTGTATTGGTGCAGATGCCTCTCACATTTGTGTAGATCGCTGGGATATCATAAACACCCGAAAGCAGCGTTCCGTGAAGATAGGTTGGCGTCACCATAGCAAAGGCAGATAGATAGGCACCAAGATTTGCCAGCGTATCGACCCTTAGTCCGGTTATTCTGTTGTTTTTGTCGAGGGCAAGCTTGACGTCGCTTATATGATCCCGCCCATGTGCATCGCCAAGAAAGGCTTGGGTTCTGTCGGCGGTCCATTTAACCGCGCGTCCAAGCTTTTTTGAAGCCCATACACAAACAGCTTCTTCAGGATACACATAAATTTTTGATCCGAATCCGCCGCCAACATCCGGCGCCACAACGCGAAACTTTGACTCAGGAATATTCAACATGAACGCGCCAATAACAAGGCGGGTCAGTTGTGGGTTTTGCGACGTGGTGAAAAGCGTATAACGCCCATCGCCCGTGTCATAATCGGCAACCGCAGCGCGGGGCTCCATCGCATTTGGAATTACCCTGTTATTTCGAATGTCGACTTGGACAATTGTTGCGGCCTTGTCAAAGGCATCATTGGTGGCCGCTTCGTCGCCAAGTTCCCAATCGAAATAGGTATTACTTTCCATACCATCATGGATTTGCGGTTTATCCATTGCTGTTTTCAAATCGGTGATTGCTGGCATTTCTGAATAGGTCACATTGATAAGCTCAGCCGCAGACATCGCTTGTTCAAGGGTTTCGGCAAACACCGCTGCAACGTGATCGCCAACATATCGTACCCGTCCATTTGCAAGGATTGGGTGCGGTGGCTCAGACGGGGCCGAGCCGTCTTTGTTAGTCGGTACCCATCCACAAATAGGGCCACCTAGATTATCGGCAGCTACATCTTCGCCTGTCAGAATTGCCACGACACCAGACGCTTTTTCAGCTTTCTGCTTGTCAATGGAAACAATGTCCGCAAATGCGACAGGAGAGCGGAGGAAATAGACGTGAAGCTGGCCTGCCCGATTGATATCGTCTGTGTAATTTCCTTTTCCAATTAGAAATCTTTTATCTTCTTTACGGCGAACAGATGCGCCAATTCCCTGTTTTACAGTTCCTTCTGGCATTTCACCCTCCCATTTTTCCAGCAGCGTCCTGCACTGATTTCACGATATTGTGATAACCGGTACAGCGGCAGATATTACCTTCAAGTCCTTCGCGGATTTCGCGTTCGGATAGGTTTTTATTTTTTTCGACAAGCTCGATTGCGCTCATCACCATTCCCGGGGTGCAAAAACCGCATTGCAGACCATGGTTCTCATGGAATGCCTGCTGCATTGGATGCAATTCATCTCCATTGGCAATCCCTTCGATTGTCGTCACTTCAGCGCCCTCAAGCTGGGCGGCCAGAATGGTACATGATTTCGTAGATTTGCCATTTACATGCACGACACAGGCACCGCATTGGCTGGTATCACATCCAATATGCGTTCCGGTCAGTCCCATAGTTTCGCGCAGGAATGAAACAAGCAACGTGTTGTCTGGGACATCATGGCTTGTGCTGACCCCATTTACTTTCATTGTAATGGTTCGCATTTGTCTCTCCCCCATCTGATGATTCAAAAACAATTATTTATTGGAAGCTTTCACTTCAAGGAAAAGCTTGTCTGGATTCGCTGAATTTGTAAACATGAAATAGGGATTGCGGGTTGTTAGAAAAGGGGATTGTGAAACTGATGTTGGCATTTGATACCGTAGAGGCTGTTCAACGCGAGCTTGGTTCTGCGGGCTATATCGCCAGTGACGGATTGGCAGTCAGCCTGTTTTTGGCCTTGGCAAAACAACGGGCACTTTTCCTTGAAGGCGAGGCTGGCGTTGGCAAAACTGAGATTGCCAAAATGCTTACTCGCGTACTTGATCGTGATTTGATTCGGCTTCAATGTTATGAAGGGCTGGATATTAATCAGGCTGCCTATGAGTGGAATTATGCTCGCCAGCTTGTTGAAATTCAGGCGCAGCGGCAATCTGCTGAAAATGAGAAACCGGCTGCGGATAACCTTTTTCGGGAGGATTTCCTGATCGAGCGCCCGTTGCTTCGTGCCTTGCGCGCTAATCCGCGCGGTGCACCGATCCTGCTGATTGATGAGATTGACCGTGCTGATGAGGCGTTTGAAGCCTATTTGCTCGAACTCTTGTCGGACTGGCAGATCAGCATTCCCGAGCTTGGCACAATCGCCGCTGCAACGCCGCCGATTGTGATCATCACATCGAACAGGACGCGTGAAATCCATGATGCGTTGAAACGGCGCTGTTTTTATCACTGGGTTGATTATCCAAGCCGTGAGGTTGAGCGCGAAATTCTTGCGCTCAAAGCGCCCGAGGCAGGCGCTGTTTTGCAGGCGCAGGTGGTTGATTTTGTGCAAACCCTTCGCGGCCAGCAATTATTCAAATCACCGGGGGTTGCCGAAACCATTGATTGGGCGCAGGCGTTGGTTGAATTGAACTGTGTTGCACTCGACCCGCAAATTGTTGATTCCACGATGGGTGTTTTACTGAAATATCAGGATGACATTGGCCGTATTCAGGGAAGCGAAGCTGCGCGTATCCTATCGGAAGTCCAAGCGGCATTGGTTCAGGGCGAGCTGTCGCGGGCATGATCGAAACCGTTCCAACCCGCATTTCACATCCGACGCCGAAACTTGACCAGAATATCATGTTGTTTGTGCGCTTGCTTCGCGCCATCGGCCTAAAGCTTGGATCGGCAAGCATGCTTGAGGCGATTGATGCGGCAAAAACGGTCGGGGTGGCCGACAAGGATTTTCTGTATCATGCGTTGGTAAGCTGTTTGATAAAACGGCGTGAAGATAAGGCGCTATTTGATCAGGCCTTTTATCTGTTCTGGCAAAACCCGAAATTTCATGAACGAATTCGTGATTTGATACTGCCAAGGATCAAAGCGGCCGGTCACCAGCAAGAAGATGTCGAACCGATGCTGCGCCGCCTGACTGACGCATTGGCTGATCCGCCCGATGATAAGCCAACCGCGGCTGAAGATGTGGAAATTGATTTTGACACTGAAGGCACCGCAGCCGATATCGACCGGCTGCAACATAAAGATTTTGAAATGATGTCCGCTGCGGAAATGCTTCATGCTGAACAGGCGATTGCCAATCTTCAGCCGAAATTACCACGTCGATCTGCGCGACGGTCAAAACTGTCATCACGCGGCCAGTTCATTGCGATGCGCGCCGCTTTGCAGCATGCTGAGCGTCAAGGCGGGATGGTTATTCCAAAATTCTGTTCGGTCATAACCAAGCCGCGCCCGCTGGTCATTCTGTGTGATATTTCTGGGTCAATGGAACATTATAGCCGGATCATGCTTCATTTCATTCATGCATTGACCAGCAATCACCCGCAGGTTTCAAGCTTTCTGTTTGGCACACGCCTGACCAATATCAGTCGTCAGATGCGGCACCGTGATGTCGATGAGGCTGTGCATTCGGTTTCGCATCTTGTTGATGACTGGGCGGGTGGCACCCGAATCAGTGCCAGCCTTGAGGCATTTAATCAGGATTGGTCGCGCCGCGTTATGGGGCAGGGCGCGATAACCCTATTGATCACTGACGGTCTTGATCGCAATAGGGATGATGCGCTTGGCATACATATGAAAAGGCTGCATAAATCAACAGCGGCATTATTATGGTTAAATCCACTTTTACGGTTTGACGGCTTTGCGCCAAAAAGCCATTCGGTGCGAACAATCATCCAGCATGTTGATCATTTCCTGCCAATTCATTCGTTGCAGGCCATGACGGATTTGACGGCTATCCTTGCAAAGATGCAAACGCGGCGGGATACGAAATTGGCTGAATGGCAGGCTGCCGCGCGGCGCGCCAGCCTTGCCGCAGATTTGATGCCGGGTCATGCGAAAGAACCGGGCTATGCACAAGAAAGGGAACACACCGCATGATGAGCGATCAGCCAATTAATCATCTCGATAGCAATATGATGCTTGCTGATGATGCGCTGTTAACAAAAGCCGCAAATTGGCACAGCGCGGGGCACCGTCTGGCGTTGGCCTTTGTAATTCACACATGGGGATCATCACCACGACAGGTTGGTTCTTTGATGTTGGTTCGCGAAGATTCGCAAATTGCCGGTTCGGTATCGGGCGGCTGTGTTGAAGGCGCGGTTATTGATGCCGCGCTCGAAATTATTAAAACTGGCGGCAGCCAGCGACTTGATTTTGGCGTTGCTGATGAAACCGCTTGGGAAGTCGGTTTGTCATGTGGTGGCAAGATTTCAGTGCTGGTGATGGCGGTATCTGAAAACGGTTTTGCGCCGGCACTTCTTGCCGATGCTGCTAAATCCTTGGCGCAAAGATTGCCGGTTGGATTTTGTCTCCCGGTCAATGGTGAGCAAGCACGACAAGCAGCGTCATTACCCGCAGCCAGTGCGCTGGTTGACGATGAATTTCGGTTTATACAGGCACCACGGCCGCAAATCATTATCATTGGCGCGGTTCATATCAGTCAGCACCTGGCATCAATGGCAACGCAAAGTGGGTTTGACGTAACCGTCATTGATCCGCGGCGAACTTTTGCCACGGCAGACAGATTTTCAGGCATAAAGCTTGTTTTCGATTGGCCTGATCATGTTCTTGGTGAAATGGTGCTTGATCAGGAAACCGCGCTTGTGGCCTTGACGCATGACCCAAAAATTGACGATGCGGCGCTTCATCTTGTTCTTGGAAAACCGCTATTTCATATTGCCTGTCTTGGCAGCAGGCGAACCCATGCGGCGCGTCTCGAACGGCTTGCTGCAGCTGGATTTGACGATGATGTAACCGCCAAGATTAAAGGGCCTGCCGGATTAGATATTGGCGCGAAAACACCAGCCGAGATTGCCATTTCAGTTCTGGCCGAATTGGTGGCGGCCTTTCGCGGAAAGACAGCAACATGAAGCTGGCAGATTTTGCGCTCGCAGATTGTCTTGGGCTTGTTCTGGCGCATCGCCAAACAAGCAGCAGCGGCAATCTGAAAAAAGGCACCATCCTGACGGCAGAGATGGTGGCGCAATTGCAAAAAGATGGCGTTACATCGCTGGTTTGCGCCAAGCCCGAAGATGGCGATATCCATGAAGATGTGGCGGCCGAACGTTTGGCGCGCGCCCTGTCGCCAACAGCGGTTGCTTTCACCCGTGCTGCAACAGGCCGGGTCAATATCCGCACCCTTCAACGCGGCATCATTCGCTATGATCGCGCCCTGATCCGCCAGCTCAACGAAATTGATGAGGCGATTACCTTTGCGCTGGTTCAGCATAACCAGCTTCTTGATGCGAGCCAGATGGCGGCAACATTGAAGATCATTCCCTTCTTTGTTGCGGAATCATCAATTATTTCCGTTGAAAATCTATTTGATTATCGGGCAGCATTTTCATTTCACGCGCTTCGCCAGTGTAATTTTGGGCTTATTCAAACGCGTCTTGCAGGACAAAAAGACCGGTTGTTCAGCGCCACGCAAAAAGTAACCGAGGCGCGCCTTGCCCAGCTTGGAAGCCAGCTTGTTGATAGTCGTATTTGCGCGCATGATCGATCGGTGGTTGCTGCCGAAATGCGCCAAGCCGTTGCCGCTGGTGCTGAAATCATTCTGGTTTGTGGCGGTTCGGCCATCATTGATCGACAGGATGAATTACCGCAAGCGCTGGTGCTTGCAGGCGGCGAAATTGATCAATTTGGCCTTGCTGTTGATCCAGGCAATCTGCTGATGGTTGGCAAGCTTGGCAGTGATCTTGGGAATCATCATGTGATTGGCATGCCAGGATGTGCGCGCTCGCCAAAATTAAACGGGCTTGATTGGGTGTTGCAATTGGTGCTTGCCGATATACCGCTTCAACGCAGCGAGCTTGCTGAAATGGCGGCTGGCGGATTATTGATGGAAATTGCGTCGCGTCCGATGCCGCGTGCGCTTGCAACCAGCCCGCATGCCGAAGATAAAATGGCGGCGATTTTACTGGCTGCGGGTCAATCACGCCGCATGGGGACGGTCAATAAATTATTGGCGCCGATTGCGGGAAAGCCGCTGGTCCGCCATGCTGCCGAAGCATTGGTCGACGTTGGCCTGTCGCCGCTAATCGTTGTGATTGGCCATGAGGCCGATAAGGTGGCTTCGGCTTTGGATGGGTTGCCGGTTCAACTGGTGTTTAACCCGGATCACGCGGAAGGACAGGCAAGTTCTGTTGGAGCTGGGGTTGCGGCGCTTGATGCTGATATAACCGATCTGTTGATCGCGCTTGGTGATATGCCACTTTTATCAGCGCCATTGCTGGAAAAGCTGATGGAAAGCCATCTTGATCGCAATGATCATCACCGCTGCATCACCTTGCCGACCAGCGATGGCAAGCGCGGTAATCCGGTGTTGTGGGGAAAGGCGTTTTTCCCCGAGCTAGCCTCCATGTCCGGAGATTCCGGCGGGCGGCAATTGCTTGATGATCATCAGGCTGTGCAAAATCTTGTGCAATGTGACGATCCGGCTATTTTGCGCGATGTTGATACGGCTGATGCGCTTATGGTGATGATGCGCGAAATGACCACCGATAATGCTAGCGATAATTAAAGGCCAAAAGCAAAAGCTAGCCGGTTTTTTCAGCCATATGTTTACGAGTGAAAATGCCGCCAATCAGCGGTTTTGCCGCATGATGCGCAAGGATCAAGGATAAAATCAGGCCAGACAGAACACTGGTGGCAATGCCAAACCAAACGCCAATCACGCCAAAACCCCAGATATGAACAAAGATATAGCTGAAAAAGGCCACACCAAACGCTTGGCGATAAATGCCGATAAGCAATGTCCAGATTGGTTTTTTCAACGCCTGTAAGAAAGAATTAATAGCAAAAAGCATCATATAGATTGGCAGAATAAAGCCATCAACCCGAAGATAGCTGACGCCAATCTCGATCACGTCCGGATCAGGGGTAAAGGTACGCATCAAAAAAGGCGCGGCAAAATACAGGATTGGGCAGGCCACAAACATAAATAGCCAACCAAATTTCCAGCAGGTGAATAATGCAATGCGAACGCGCTCTTTTTCGCCAGCGCCAAAATTCTGCGCGGCGATCGGCAATAATGCACCTGTCAGGCCAAATACGGGCAATAAAAACAATTGTTCAACCCGAAGGGCAACGCCGTAGGCAGCAACCGCAGATGTGCCGAATGTTTTCAAATAGAATTGCACGATAAAGCCAGCCGTAAACATCACAAGCATGGTAAATGTTGTTGGTAAAAGTTGTGCCAGAATTTGCCGGTAAACCGTCAAATCGGGAAGAATATCGACAAATTTTTTCTGATCGATGAGCGATGATCCGGCAAGCCGAAAGCCGATAAAGACCATAACGCCGGTCTGGCTAATCACGGTGGCGGCGGCAATACCGTCAAACCCCATCCCGTCCCATATTCCCGGAATGCCAAACATCATCAGCGGGTTCAGCCCGATATTGGCAAAAAAGGCACCGATGAGCGCATATTGCATCGAAACCGTATCGCCACGCGCCTGCAACAGCCCGTTTAACCCATATCCCATGGTAAAGCCGGGAAGGCTGAAAAGCAGAATGGTAAAATAGGCCGTGCCAGCGTCGCGATAGGCACCTTCGGTTGAAATAAACGCCAATAGATGCGGGCCAAGAAACAGCGCAATCATAATCAGTAAAGCCGACGCCACAATTGCAAAGCCAATGCCCTGCATCGCAATCTTACTGGCTTCGGCGGTGTCTTTTGCGCCAATGGCATTACCGACAAGCGCGGTCATTGCCGAGCTAAGGCCGAAGCCAATTGTAGCAAGGCCGAACACCACAACTGCCCAGAGCATCTTGGCTCCAACATTGTGGCGGAGCGGCCGGAAGGTAAGCATCAAAGCGACGACCGAAGCGCCAACGGCTGGTGCGGCCCGCAACTGTCCAAGGCCATCAGGCCCCACCATCAATATGTCGCGCGCATAGACAGGGAGCATTGCGGTTGCCCCTGCGAGCAATACTGCAAACAGGTCAAGCGTGATTGCGCCCAGCAAAAAGCGTTCCGACCATGTGTAGCGCATACCGTCGACCATTTGGCGGACCGGGTGGATCTTTTTTTCCATTGGCGGCGGATATACTGGCCGCACCAAGCTGAGGCTAATGGACGCCATAAGCATAAGCGCAGCCGACGCCCAATACGGTAGCGACGGGCTTGCCGCGAACATTAAGCCGCCTGCCGCGGGGCCAATGACCGATCCTATCTGCCAAGCGATGGAGCTTAGGGCAATCGCGCGGGGCAGCGATGCTGGCGGCACGATATTTGGGCCAATTGCCGACATCGATGGCCCGACAAATACACGCGCTACGCCATGTAATGTGGCAAATAA
>ERZ767114.1289-NODE-1289-length-12130-cov-3.890899_pt1 | contig 12130 bp, 9 predicted proteins | sample MGYA00374952_ERZ767114 | MGnify/ENA primary metagenome ERZ767114 (study PRJEB28939, sample SAMN06267156) | marine metagenome | isolation source: Columbia River Estuary | place: USA:Columbia River Estuary, USA | collected 2012-05-05 ...
ATTATGTAGACTCGATTTCTTTGCTCTATCTTTTGCTAATTTCCGAATACCTGAAAGTTCTTTCCGTTCTTTCTCTGCTTGAATAATTTTTTTAAGAAGACTATCTGCAACATCAGTATTTCTATGTAGGTAATTGTCTAGTTTTGTTTTTATAAAATCATTAATATATGTTCTTACTGTTGGTAAATTCCCTCCCATTTCTGTTGAGCCTAACTTTGTTTTTGTCTGACTTTCAAAAACGGGTTCCATTACTTTAATTGCGATTGCAGAAATAATAGATTTTCTAATATCTGAAGCTTCAAAGTTTTTGCCATAAAATTCACGGATTGTTTTGACAATAGATTCTCTAAACGCTGCTTGATGTGTTCCTCCCTGGGTTGTATGCTGTCCGTTTACGAAAGAATGATATTCCTCTGAATATTGTGTTTTACTATGGGTCATGGCAACTTCAATATCATCTCCCTTTAAATGAATTATTGGGTACAACATGTCATCTTTATTGTTGTTGTCTTGCAATAAATCTTTCAATCCGTTTTCTGAGAAGAATTTTTCACCATTAAAAATAATCGTCAATCCTGGATTAAGATAAACGTAGTTTTTTAACATTTTAGCAACGTACTCGCTCCTAAATTTATACTTTTTAAAGATAACCTCATCTGGAATAAAAGAGACCTTAGTACCTTTTCTTCTAGAGGATTCCTCTAATAATTCTTTATTAATTAAATTACCTTGTTCAAATTCAGCTGAAGCTGATTTATTGTCTCTGTTGGATTCTACTCTAAAAAAAGAAGATAATGCGTTGACTGCTTTGGTTCCAACTCCATTTAAACCCACAGATTTTTTGAACGCTTTAGAATCATACTTACCTCCAGTATTCATTTTAGAAACCACATCAACAACTTTACCCAATGGAATCCCTCTACCATAATCTCTCACTGAAACTTTACTGCCTTGAATAGAAATTTCGATGGTCTTTCCAGCTCCCATTACATACTCATCAATAGAATTATCAAGTACTTCTTTAACTAATATATAAATTCCATCATCTGGAGAAGATCCATCACCTAATTTTCCAATATACATACCAGGTCTCATTCTAATATGTTCTTTCCAATCTAACGAACGGATATTATCTTCTGTATACTTAGTCTGTTGAGTCATAAATTCTTTCTACTTTTTTGTAGCCTTGCTAAAATAGGATTTCTCATCAAAAATTAAAATGGTCAAGTACATTAGTTATCAACAGATTTTTCACTGACAGAAACAGTAAATATTCTACAGAATAAAACAATATGTTGTATTTTTAAACAAATACTTTTTAAAAAACTTATTGTTATAGTTTTGACTTTAAATTAGACCAAATGAATAAAGAACATTTATTATATTTAGCCAATAAATACGGTAGCCCTTTGTATGTGTATGATACTAATATTATAGCCTCTCAATACAAAAGAATTACAGATGCTTTTAAAAAAGTAGAAGATTTACAATTAAATTATGCAGTAAAAGCATTGTCTAATATAAATATATTGCGTTTTTTCAAAAATCTTGGAGCAGGTCTAGATACCGTGTCTATTCAAGAAGTAAACTTAGCTTTATCTGTGGGTGTAGCTCCTGAAAAAATTATTTATACACCCAATGGTGTTTCGTTAGAAGAAATAGAGAATGTTGCTAAAAAAGGAGTTCAAATTAATATAGATAATCTTTCAATTTTAGAATTATTTGGTCAAAAACACCCTGAAATACCAGTTTGTATTAGAATTAACCCTCATATTATGGCAGGTGGAAATAGTAAAATATCTGTTGGACACATAGATTCAAAATTCGGAATTTCTGTTCACCAAGTGCCACATATCAAAAGAGTTGTTGAAAATACGGGGATGCATATAAATGGAATTCATATGCACACAGGGTCAGATATCTTAGATATTGATACTTTTTTACGAGCAACAGAAATTTTATTTGATGTGGCAAAAAAATTTAAAACTATTGATTTTATTGATTTCGGCAGTGGTTTTAAAGTACCTTACAAAGAAGGAGATGTTTCTACTGATATTGAGCAACTAGGTCTTCAACTTACGGAGAGATTTAATGCATTCTGTAAAGATTTTGGTAAAAAAATTACCTTAATGTTTGAGCCAGGAAAGTTTTTAGTTTCTAAAGCTGGATACTTTCTTGCCAAAGTAAATGTTGTAAAACAAACTACTTCTACTGTTTTTGCGGGTATAGACAGCGGATTTAACCATTTAATAAGACCTATGATGTATGACTCGTATCATCATATTACAAATATCTCTAACCCTAATGGAAGGGATAGATATTATTCTGTGGTCGGATACATATGTGAAACAGACACTTTTGGTTCTAACCGTAGGATAAGCGAAATTTCCGAAGGTGATATCTTATGTTTTGAAAACGCTGGTGCCTATTGTTTTTCTATGGCATCAAATTACAATTCAAGATACAGACCCGCAGAAGTAATGATCTATAATAATGATGATTATTTAATTAGAGAAAGGGAAACTTTTGAAGATCTTATAAAAAATCAAAAAATTATTGAATTTTAGGTACTAATCTTATTACTTTTATTTTTACTAAATAAATTAATGAGATTACAACTTTCTACTAATTCAGACATCCACAAAATCTTGCAGATTATTAATGATGCAAAAGTGTATCTAAAATCTCAAAAAATAGATCAATGGCAGCACGGGTACCCAAATAAATCACAAATAGAAAGGGATATAGTCAATAACGAAAGTTATGTGCTTACAAATGATGCAAATCAGGTAATAGCTACATCCATGTTTAGTATACGTCCTGAGCCTACTTATAAATTTATTGATGGGAAGTGGAAAATTAAAGAGTCTGAAAAGTATGGCGTAATACATAGATTAGCCATACATAAAAACCACAGAAAAAAAGGAATAGCATCACATATATTGAATGAGTTTCATCAACTGCTAAAAAAACAACATATTAGAAGTTTAAAGATAGACACCCATGAAGACAATCATGAAATGCAATACTTAGTGAAAAAATTAGGTTATGTATATTGCGGTATTATCTTCACTGAATACAATGCAAAAAGATTCGCATTTGAAAAAGTGATTTTTTAAATTATTTTGACTGTACAATTAATCAAAATTTATTAATTCCATAGATGAAGGTTTGTATTGCTGAAAAACCTAGTGTAGCTAGAGAAATTGCTACAATATTAGGAGCTAACTCAAAAAAAGAAGGGTATTATGAGGGAAACGGCTATGCTGTTACCTATACTTTTGGACATTTGTGCACCTTATTAGAACCCAAAGATTATAAGCCTCACTGGAAAAGCTGGGATTTAAATAATTTACCCATGCTGCCAGAACGCTTTACTACAAAAGTTACTAATGATTCTGGTATAAAAAAACAATTCAGCATTATAAAGACTTTATTTGAAAAAGCAACCGTTGTTATTAATTGTGGTGATGCCGGAACAGAAGGAGAACTAATTCAGCGTTGGGTAATTAATCAATGTGGCTATAAAGGAAAAGTAAAACGTTTATGGATTTCATCACTTACTCAAGAAGCTATAAACGAAGGATTTAAAAATTTGAAACCCTCTGAACACTATGACAACTTATACTATGCAGGTTTTTCAAGGGCAATTGGAGATTGGCTCTTAGGGTTAAATGCTACACGTTTATATACCGTAAAATATGGAGGCTATAAGCAAGTATTATCTGTTGGAAGAGTTCAAACTCCTACTCTGGCCATGTTGGTAAATCGTTTTAAAGAAATTACTAATTTTAAACCTCAACCGTATTGGGAACTTCAAACTAGCTACAGAAATACACTTTTTAATTATGAAGAGGGTCGTTTTCTTAAAAAAGAAGAAGGACAAGTATTAGCAGATAAAGTAAAAAAATCTGATTTTGAAATTGTTTCAGTTACCAAAAAGAAGGGAAAAGAATACGCACCAAAATTATTTGATTTAACCGGCCTACAAGTGTATTGCAATAATAAGTTTGGGTTTTCTGCAGATGAAACTTTAAAAATAGTTCAAAAATTATACGAAATGAAAGTAGTTACCTACCCAAGAGTTGATACTACTTTTTTGCCTAATGATATCTATCCTAAGATTTCAGGAATTCTATCTAAGCTCACTAACTACAATCAACTAACAAAAGAGCTTTTGGGAAGTAAAATAAAGAAGTCTAAACGTGTTTTTGATGATAAAAAAGTCACAGATCACCACGCCATCATTCCTACAGGAATTCAAGGAAATTTACAATACAATCAACAACAAGTATATGATATCATAACTCGAAGATTTATTGGAGTATTTTACCCAGATTCAGAGGTTTCTAATACAGCTGTGCTAGCTAAAGCAGCTGAAGTTCCCTTTAAAACAACTGGAAAAGAAATCTTAACTAAAGGCTGGCGAATTGTTTTTGAAAGAGAAGATAATACCACAAAAAAAGAACTAAATCAACAATCAATATTACCCACATTTATAAAGGGTGAAAAAGGAACTCACGAACCTTCATTTACCGAAAAAGAAACAAAACCACCTAGAAACTTTAGTGAAGCAAGTTTATTAAGGGCTATGGAAACCGCTGGAAAACAAGTAGATGACGATGAAATGAGAGAATTAATGAAAGAAAACGGTATTGGGAGACCTTCCACCAGAGCAAGTATTATAGAAACCTTGTTCAGAAGAAAATATATAGAGAGAAAAAAGAAGTTGGTACTACCTACCCAGACAGGAATTGATCTAATAAATTTAATTGACAATGAATTGTTAAAATCTGCTGAATTAACTGGACGCTGGGAAAAGCGTCTGAAAGAAATTGAACGAGGTGAGTTTAAAGCGGGAACTTTCATCAATAACATGAAGAAAATGGTTGATGAGTTGGTTTATGAGGTTCGTTCTAATAAAAGTAATGTCAGAATATCTCATACTCAAATTAATAAAAAAACGAAACAAAAAAAAGCAGTTCCTAAAAAACTAGTTGCAAATAAAAAATGTCCAAAATGCGATACAGGACAATTATTAAAGGGTTCAAAAGCTTTTGGGTGTTCTAATTACAATAATTCTTGCGACTTTTTAATGCCTTTCCAATTTTTAGGTAAAAAGATTTCAGAAAATCAACTACTTAGGTTGTTAGATAAAAAATCTACCACCAATTTAAAAGGATTTAAAACTGAACATGGAAAAGTTGAAGGAATAATTCGTTTAGATGAAGCCTTTAAATATAAGCTGGAACCTAAGAAAATTACAACACCATCAACCTCAAACATTTCTTGTCCAAAATGTAAAAAAGGAACTGTACTAAGAGGTAAAAATGCATACGGTTGTTCTCATTACAAAGAAGGATGTAGTTTTGTTTTTACTTTTGAAAAAGTAAAAGAAATTGCCAATGGTAAACCACTGACAAAAGAACTTGTTTTGGAAATTATATCAAGTTAATCTATCATTGTTTTTAAATATAGTTTTTCAACTTTAGCTCTGGCCCAAGGGGTCGTTCTCAAAAACTTTAAACTAGATTTATAAGTAGGATTGTTCTTGAAAGCATTTATATTTAAAATATCACCCAATTCTTCCCATCCATACTCTAAATATAATTCCTCTAACATAGTGGCTAATTTTATTCCATGAAGAGGATTGTTTGGTTGTTCTTTACTCATTAGTATTCAAATTATAAGTGATCAAGGTTAAGCAATGTAATATACTAGATTCAAACTACTAAAAGCTATTTTATCATAAGACAAAACTATTCATTTTTAATTAACTTAGCAGTGTATACAATACACATTAATTATGAAGAGATGTATCTCCTTACTATTGATTTTTACAACTTTAAGTTCTGGTTTAGCACAACAATCTAATTTTTCTAAACAAGACACATTAAGAGGCAGTATTACTCCCGAGAGAGTTTGGTGGGATTTACTTCACTATAATTTAGATTTTAAAGTATCTCCTTCCTCAAAAAGTATTGAAGGTAGTAATCTCATTCGCTATGAAGTTTTAAGTCAAAATCAGCTCATGCAGATTGATTTACAACCACCCATGGAAATTACATCTGTATTAGAAAATAACAAAGAATTAAACTATAACCGAGAGGGCAATGTTTATTATATTCAGTTAAAAAAAAATCAACAAATTGGAGCAATAAATGAAATTACAATTCATTTTAAAGGTGCTCCAAAAATTAGCAATAATCCTCCATGGGATGATGGTTTTACTTGGGGAAAAGATAACAATGGAACTGATTTTATAGCTACTTCCTGTCAAGGAGGTGGCTCCAGTATTTGGTGGCCATCTAAAGACCACATGTATGATGAACCAGACCAAGGTATTGAGTTAAATATCACTGCTCCAAAACATCTAATAAGTGTTTCAAATGGTAGACACATTCAAACAAAGGAAAACTCCAATAAAACCAACACTTCTACCTGGAAGGTTGTTAACCCGATTAATAATTATGGAGTCAATATAAATATTGGTGATTATGTTCATTTTACAGAAGAATATAAGGGAAAAAAAGGAGTGTTAGATTGTGATTATTATGTAGTATCCTACAATCTAGAAAAGGCAAAAAAACAATTTAAAGAAGTTTCTAGAACCTTAGAAGCATTTGAGCACTGGTTTGGTCCCTACCCTTTTTATGAGGATAGTTATAAATTGGTAGAAGTACCGTATTTAGGAATGGAACATCAAAGTTCTGTTACCTATGGTAACGGGTATAAAAATGGCTACAAAGGAATTGATTTAAGTGGAACAGGTTGGGGTTTAAAATTTGACTTTATTATCGTTCATGAAAGTGGTCATGAATGGTTTGCAAATAACATTACCAATATAGACATAGCAGATATGTGGATCCATGAGAGTTTTACTGCCTATTCAGAAAATTTATTCTTAGACTATCATTTTGGAACAGAAGCTAGTAATGCATATGTAACTGGTACACGAAAAAATATTCAAAATGATAAACCGATTATTGGAAATTACAATGTAAACAATAGTGGCTCTAGTGACATGTATTACAAAGGTGCTAATATGTTGCATACATTACGTCAAATTATAGACAATGACAAAAAATGGCGTTCAATATTAGTAGGACTAAATAAAGATTTTTATCACCAAACTGTGACAACACTTCAGATAGAAAACTACATAGAAAAGTATTTTGAAATAGATTTAAAACCCTTTTTTAATCAATATTTAAGAACTATAAAGATCCCTGCTTTAGACTATAAACTAGAAAACAAAAACTTACTATACAAATGGTCTAATGTGGTAGATGGCTTTTCAATTCCTATAAAAGTATTTATTAATTCTACCTCGCAATGGATAAGACCGACTAGCCGTTGGAAAAAGCTTTTATCAGATAAAAACATCAACAGTTTTTCAGTAGATAACAACTTTTATATTGAAACAGAAAACAAGTCAGATTAAATCTTTTTAATTTAATATTAATTGATAATTTTACAGCCACAAAATTATACATTAATGAAAAATACAGCACTAACAAAAATTCACGAATCTTTAGGGGCAAAAATGGTTCCGTTTGCAGGATATAATATGCCTGTTCAATATGAAGGAGTAACAGCAGAGCATTTAACTGTTAGAAGTGCTGTTGGTGTTTTTGATGTAAGTCATATGGGTGAGTTTTTAGTTGAGGGATCAGAAGCGCTAACTTTACTTCAAAAAGTGACCTCTAATGATGTATCAAAATTAGCAATTGGTGATGCTCAGTATTCTTGTTTCCCGAATGATATAGGTGGAATAGTTGATGACTTAATTTGCTACAGAATAAAAGAACAAACATACCTTCTTGTTGTTAATGCGTCTAACATAGAAAAAGATTGGAACTGGATTCAAAAATATAACGAAGGCATTGGTGCAGCATTAAAAAATATTTCTGATGATTATTCTTTATTAGCTATTCAAGGACCTAAAGCCATTGAAGCTATGCAGTCTTTAACCTCTGTTAATTTATCTGAAATTCCGTTTTATAAATTTAAAATAGGTGATTTTGCAGGTATTGAACATGTTATTATTTCAGCAACAGGCTACACAGGTTCTGGTGGATTTGAAATTTATGTAAAAAATGATCAAGTAGAAAAGTTATGGGAACAAGTATTTGAGGCTGGTGCTTCTTATGGTATCAAACCAATTGGCCTAGCTGCTCGAGATACACTTAGATTAGAAATGGGATATTGTTTATATGGAAATGACATTAATGATACTACATCTCCCTTAGAAGCAGGTTTAGGATGGATTACCAAATTCACCAAAGATTTTGTAAATTCAGCTAATTTAAAAGCTCAAAAAGAAACTGGTATTACTAAAAAATTAGTTGCCTTTGAACTTACTGAAAGAGGTATCCCAAGGCATGACTATGCTATTGTAGATGTTGAAGGAAAACAAATTGGTGTGGTTACTTCGGGTACTATGAGTCCCTCTTTAAGTAAGGGGATTGGAATGGGATATGTACCTAAAGAAATTTCAAAATCAGGAAATAAAATTTTTATTCAAGTCCGTAAAAAACAAATCCCTGCAACTATTATAAAATTACCTTTTTATAAAGGATAGATATCTAAAAGCCTATTACAAATTGTAATAGGCTTTTTTATTATAGTATGGATCTTAATTAATAGGTAAAACTAGATGCTTTAGCTACACATTAAATCTAAAGTGCATCACATCTCCGTCTTGCACAACATATTCTTTTCCTTCTACTCTCATTTTTCCAGCTTCTTTTACCTTAGCTTCTGTTCCAAAAGTTACATAATCTTCATAACTGATGGTTTCTGCTCGAATAAAACCCTTTTCAAAATCAGTATGGATAACTCCAGCTGCTTGTGGTCCGGTAGCTCCAATTTGAATTGTCCAAGCTCGTACTTCCTTTACACCTGCAGTAAAATAGGTTTGAAGGTTTAATAATTTATAAGCAGAGCGAATTAAACGAGAAACACCTGCTTCTTCTAGTCCTATATCTTCTAGGAATAACTGACGTTCATCGTAATCCTCTAATTCTGTAATATCTGCTTCTGTTCCTACTGCTAAAACAATAACTTCCGCATCTTCATTTTTTACCGCCTCTTTTACTTGGTCTACATACCCATTTCCGGTTACTGCAGAATTTTCATCAACATTACAAACGTATAAGACTGGTTTTGACGTAATAAACTGTAATGGAGCAATAAATTCCTGGTCTTTTTCAGAAAAATCAATAGCTCTTACAGAAATTCCTTGTAATAAAGTTTCTTCAATTTTTAACAAAACAACTAATTCTGCCTGAGCTTCTTTATTTCCTGTTTTTGCAGTTCTTTTAACACGCTCTAAACGTTTCTGAACAGTTTCTAAATCTTTTAGTTGTAACTCAATATCGATTGTTTCTTTATCTCTTACTGGATCAATTGAAGTATCTACATGTATAATGTTATCATTATCAAAACATCTCAGTACATGTAATAGAGCATCTGTTTCACGAATATTGGCTAAAAATTGATTTCCTAACCCCTCTCCTTTACTTGCTCCTTTGACCAAGCCTGCGATATCTACAATTTCTACAGTAGCAGGAATCACTTTTTCTGGATTTACTAATTCCTCTAATTTTTCCAAACGAGTATCTGGCACATTAACTACACCAATATTTGGTTCTATGGTACAAAATGGAAAATTAGCACTTTGTGCTTTCGCATTGGATAAACAATTAAATAAGGTTGATTTTCCAACGTTAGGAAGGCCTACAATTCCGATAGATAGTGACATAGATAATAATTAATTAAGTGCTAACAATTTGATTTATTTTTTTCCGTAGGATTATCACAGGGATGAATCCTATAGATAGTTTCTTTACCTGACTCATAATACACAGGCCAAATATCTTGTCTATAGAGTTCTTGACCTAGGTATATTTGTCGATTAACAGATGTTTGCCAACCATTTTTACCAGTTTTAACAAGTATTTTTGTCCCACGTGCCAATTTTGCATCAGATTGATATCTAACCACAGGAGACCTAAAAGCAAAAGCATCTTTTACATCAGAAACGACACGCCGTGCGTTTTTGCCTCCTTCATTTATAATTTTCATTGGTGTATTCCAATAAATATGATCACCAGTAACAACACGACCATCATTGTTCCCTAAAATTCGAATAGTGATAGAGGTATCTGTATGTTCAGTGTCAATAATAATTGCTGAATCAGTATCGTTTCTAAAAATATAGTCTAAGTACGGCCAATTAATGGTGGCGTCAATTCCATGCGGATATCGAGAAAAATAAATACTGTGTGCTTTATGTTTTACAATTTCATAACCACCCCAATACAGTGAGTTATGCAAGGTTGTAATAAACTGACTGATTCCACCACCAACACTATCAACCATTTCCCCCTTAAAAATGCTTCCTGCTGCTTTAAATCCTTTATCTTCCGTTCTCTCTCCAATAAAATTATTAACATTAAAAGTTTCTCCTGGGTAAATAATAGTTCCGTCAATCAAATCAGCAATAAGCTGAATATTCAAAGCTCTATCTACACAACAAGGATAATGCGTCGTAAATTCAGATACAACATGGGTAATCCCTAAATTATTTGCATCAGAATCAGAAAAAGAGGGTGGGACTATTTCGTTTACTTCTATACGTACAATTGACCTTTCTGGTTTGAAAATAACCTGCATAAAATTTTCTTTTGTTTTTTTGGTATCAACATCAATACCGTTCCGACTAGAAAGAATATCAACAGTATAATCTTTATTGACCTTAAATTCTGCATCACGAACTTGTAAAACAAGCAATTTATGTGCAAAGGTTAAATCATCAATATATATTTCTGGGGCAATCAATGGGTCAAGAGGAACAGAAATTGTTACCATATCGATAAGGTCTTGACGAGAAAGAGTTAACGAAACATCTTCAAATTCAGTATTTGCTAAAATAACGGCTTGCCCTATAACATTTTCCAATTTTTTTGATGATTCTACAATACTTTCTGGATTTCGTGTGTAGGGGTCAGAAATAATTGGTGCAATAATACGCGAATCACTCTTTTGTTGAATAAAGGTAGAAACAAGTGTTTTAAGCAAGGTTTCTTCATCAATTTTCTCTCCACTATGAGGTAACTGACTGTGAACTTTTTGATTTTTAATTTCAATTGACCCTTCAAATGGTTTTTTGAGTCCTGCATCAGATTCCCATGTTTTCAAATAGTCTTCGAAAGTATAGGTGTCAGCGAGAGACTCTAAATTTATATCAATTTTAACAAAAAAGCTTTCTATCCAAAAAGAAAAGTTTTTTATGATATTTTTTTCACGCCCTATAGTATAGACTTTGTTCCACAAATTTTCAGCATTAAGAGAAAGACCAATATGTGAAGGTAAGACAATAATTTCCGTTTTATTAATCTTTAAAAATATTTTTTGTTTTATTAAATGGTTATTATAAGACTCAATATAATTAACAAAATCATCTTTATACATTCCTGAAACGAGCTTGTCTTGAATATAAATATTTTTCTTTAAAGAATTATTCTTAATAATAAAATTTTCAACAATAAAAAAAACAATAAGCAGCGTCATGAGGATTGTTATTGTTTTTAGTACATACATGAAAAGAACATACGTTTGTGATGTCCTTTTTTTATGAACAATATCTCTCTTTATTTTTTTATCTAAAGAGTCAGACATATATTATTTTTGTTTTGATTGCCAAGCGAGCATCAATTTCTGAATTTCAGCTTGATTTTCTCGCATCACCTGCATCATGGCAAGTTGTTCATTTTGACCTTGTTTTTTCTTTGATTCAATTTGAGCTTGAATTTTTTTAAAGAATTCTGGGTTCTCAGAAACCAACGCGATAATCATATCTTGCTGTTCCTTTGGTAAATTCTTCATTTTACTCTGCACCATTTTTTTAATCAAAAAGTCTTTTATTCCCATATATATCTATAAATTATAATTAATAAGTATATCTGTATAGTACCAAATACGCTTATTTTTACAATTATTTTAAAATGATCAGTGGTTTTTTATACTCTCTGTGTAATAATTAGGGTACCTATACGTTATATATTATGAAGATGAATCAGAAACAACAACATACTGATCAATTTATGGAACACTATGAAAGATA
>ERZ767114.1293-NODE-1293-length-12107-cov-4.558936_pt1 | contig 12107 bp, 10 predicted proteins | sample MGYA00374952_ERZ767114 | MGnify/ENA primary metagenome ERZ767114 (study PRJEB28939, sample SAMN06267156) | marine metagenome | isolation source: Columbia River Estuary | place: USA:Columbia River Estuary, USA | collected 2012-05-05 ...
TCTGTTTTGCGCTCGATCGCCTTTTCAGCCACTGACTCAAGGGCATCGGCACGCAGATCTAGCTCAACAGATTCCATATCAAACAACGCTTGATACTGTTTAACCAGTGCATTTTTAGGCTCTACAAGAATATTGATCAATGCCTCGCGATCCAACTCAGTTAGAGTGGCTACCACGGGTAAACGGCCAATAAATTCAGGAATTAAACCATAACCAATCAAATCGCTAGGCTGAACATCGAGTAAGGTTTCACCCACAGATTTGCGATCATCCTTACTATTAACCTCAGCGCTGAAGCCGATACCACCCTTTTCAGAGCGCTCGCGAATAACTTTTTCTAACCCAGCAAAGGCACCGCCACAGATAAATAAGATGTTAGAGGTATCAACCTGCAGGAACTCTTGCTGAGGGTGTTTTCTACCACCCTGAGGGGGGACAGAGGCAACCGTACCCTCAATCAGCTTGAGCAGTGCTTGTTGCACTCCCTCACCCGACACATCACGGGTAATGGAGGGATTATCTGACTTGCGGGAAATCTTATCGATTTCGTCAACATAGACAATACCACGCTGTGCTTTTTCGACATCATAATCACATTTCTGTAATAACTTCTGAATAATGTTTTCAACATCCTCACCCACGTAACCAGCTTCGGTTAATGTGGTTGCGTCTGCGATAGTAAACGGCACATCAAGCAATCTAGCGAGGGTTTCTGCTAAAAGAGTTTTACCGCTACCCGTAGGGCCGATAAGAAGAATATTACTCTTGCCCAATTCAATTTCAGATTGAGTCTTCGAAGCCTGAAGTCGCTTATAATGGTTGTAGACTGCTACCGAAAGTATTTTCTTGGCACGTTCTTGACCAATCACGTATTCATCGAGTGTAGTTTTAATTTCCGTAGGCACAGGCAGAGAGGCAGAGGTTTCTTGCTCATCTGGAGCCTGACTTTCTTCGGTGATTATGTCGTTACAAAGATCAACGCACTCATCACAGATATAAACCGATGGACCTGCAATTAAGCGTCTGACTTCATTCTGGTTCTTTCCACAAAAGGAACAAAATAACAGTTTACCGCCGTCATTTACCGTGTCATCTTCACTCATTTCTGGAGCCTATATATTAATAATTTAATTCTATTGTGCATCTAACTAGGAAGATGCCATTATTATCGTTTAGTAAGCACTTCGTCTACAAGTCCATATGCCTTGGACTCATCAGCACTCATAAAGTTATCTCGCTCGGTATCCTGCTGAACCTTCTCAACCGGCTGACCAGTATGCTCAGCCATAATACTGTTAAGACGCTCTTTAATTTTCAAAATCTCTTGAGACTGAATATGGATATCCGTTGCCTGACCTGAAGCACCGCCACTCGGCTGATGAATCATTGTGCGAGCATTAGGTAAGCAAAAACGTTTACCAGCAGCGCCTGCCGACAAAAGAAAAGCACCCATAGAAGCCGCCTGTCCAATACACATGGTACTGACATCAGGTTTAATAAATTGCATGGTATCGTAAATTGATAGGCCTGCAGTCACAGAACCGCCTGGCGAATTGATATACAGATGAATGTCTTTATCTGGATTTTCTGACTCTAAGAAAAGCATTTGTGCGACAATAAGGTTAGCCATATGGTCTTCAACCTGGCCAACTAGAAAGATTACACGCTCTTTGAGCAGTCTAGAATAGATATCATAGGCTCTTTCACCACGGGAAGATTGCTCAACCACCATGGGTACTAGACCACTGGCTTGGGTATCTAAACCCTGTAAATTATCTAGACTGTTATTTGGAATTTGAAATGTCATTAGGTCCTCGCTGATCGTTATACGGAGTAACTCGAAAAAACGAGCACATTATTATGCAGTATACGACAATCTACTTGGACCTGTACAACCTGTTTTTTATTAAGCTTCCGGCTCTGGGTCTGGCTTAACAGCATCTTCGTAAGAAAGTTTTTCTTCTTTAACTTTACCTTTCGAAAGCACAAGTTCTGTGACCTGATCTTCTAACACAACCGCTTCAACTGAGCTAAGTAGTTCTGGTTTACTGTAGTAGTAATCAACAACTTCTTTAGGGGTCTCATAGGTTGAAGCAATTTCATCAACACGAGTTCTAACCTGAGCATCATCTGGGGTTAGCGATTCAACTTTTACTACCTCAGAAACAATCACACCTAGAGACGCACGGCGCGTAGCTTTAGCTTGGAACATATCGTCTGGCAACATATTCAAATCAATTTCTTGTCCGCCGCCAAACTGTTGGATCATTTGCTTTTTAAGCTGAACAATTTCGTTGGCAACTAACGCCTGAGGAACATCAACTTTATTTAATGTATAAAGTTGGTCCATGATTCTGTTTTTAACATTGTTGCGAATTGCATTGTTAAGTTCACGCTGCATATTAGCTTCGATGTCTTCACGGAATTTTTCTTCACCACCTGCTTCAACACCGTACATCGCGAAGAAGTCATCATCTAATGCTGGCAGTGTTTTTGCTGAAACTGTATTCACCTTAACCGCGAAAGTTACCGTCTTGCCTTTGATTTCTTCAGCATGGTAGTCTTTGGGGAATTTTAGTTTTAAATCAGTATCATCGCCAGCGCTCACGCCCACTAGACCCTCTTCAAAACCCGGGATCATACTGTTTGAACCAAGCACTAAGTCCTGACCCTCAGCTGAACCACCGGGGAATTCTTTTTTGCCGCGCAATGTGCCAACAAAGTCAATATTTACTTTATCGCCGTCAACTGCAGGTTTATCTGTTTCATCAAAAGAAGCCTGTTGATTACGAAGCACATCAATCATCTTTTCTAAATCTTCAGAATTAATGTCAGCTACAGGACGGGTAATAGAGACTTTACTAAGATCAGCTAGCTTAACCGTTGGGTAAACTTCAAACACCGCTGTATATTCAAGGTCCTGTCCGGCATTATCTACCACGGCCTCAATTTTGGGCTGGCCTACAGGTTGCAAGTCTTCCTGTTTAATCGCTTCGTAAAAACTCGAGTTAACAGTCTCACCAACAACCTCTTGGCGAACAGCCTTACCGTATTGTTGCTTAACAACATTTAAGGGTACTTTACCCTTGCGGAAACCTTTGATGTTAACTGTCTTAGTCGCCTTTTGGAGACGCTGAGTTACTTCGCTTTCAACTTTGTCTGCTGGAACAACAACCTTTATTTGTCGCTCGAGACCTTTGCTAGACTCAATGGAAACCTGCATGAAAAAACCTCTTGAATGTCACCCCACTCATAGAATATGACAGGCTTAGCCTGAAAGCCCCAGGGTGATATTATTTAAAATGGTACGAGTGGAGAGACTTGAACTCTCACGGGTCACCCCACTGGAACCTAAATCCAGCGCGTCTACCAATTCCGCCACACTCGCAAAAAAACTAGTACATCACGTTAACTTAGCTATTGGGCTTTTTTTGCCCATTATTTTGGTCTACGTGAAAAAGGCGGCAATTCTGCCACAGCAACTTATATTCAGCAACCAAATAGTTCAGTTTTAAACAAAGTTTTTAGCTAAATCTTAAAAAAACCAATGTTTTAGTCTTTAGGCACCAAAAACATGGGGAGTGCGCTCTTAACAATTTCTTCAGCTCGCGTGTCATCAACATAAACACCATCGATAAATAATTTGGCAATACCATGTAAAGTACCCCAAATAATTTGCGCGGTACGCAGAGGGTTATCCCCTGCAACTAAGCCAATAGATTGCCAATACTCCATCATTTCTACCTGATGCTGAAAGGTACCATGGGCAATAGTTTGTAATTCTTCAGTACACTGAGCTTGTTTCCAAATACAGCGGCCAAACATCAATTCATATTCTTCCGGATGATGAGTGGCAAAAACCATGTAATTAACCAGGTATTGTTCAAACTTTTGTCGTTCTGTTTGGTTTTGCTGTTCACTTTGCTTAAGTAATTGCTGCCACTGCCTAAATCCGTCTGAAGCAATAGCACAGAGCAAATCATTTTTATCATCGAAATAATGATAGGCCGCAGTTCTAGAAACACTCACTTTATCGGCAAGTTTACGAAGTGAAAGCGACTCGATACCATTTTCTGCAATCATCTGGGTTGCCGCCGATAGCAGCGTTTGGCGCAGATTGCCATGATGATAGCTTGAGTTATTTTTTATTTCTGTTGCGGTTTTAGTCATTAATCCAATATATCAATCAATCTTGACACTGTCAAAATGCTGGCGTAATCTTATTAAAAAAAATATCTCTTAATCTGCTGTAAATGAGGGTTAATCCATGGCACATAAAAACTACCCAAACCTACTAAGCCCAATCGATCTGGGTTTTACCCAACTTAAAAATCGAGTACTGATGGGCTCTATGCACACTGGCCTTGAAGAATCTAAGGACGGCCATCATCGAATGGCTGCCTTTTTTGCAGAGCGCGCTAAAGGCGGTGTTGGCTTAATTGTTACCGGTGGCATTGGCCCTAATTCAGAAGGCGGCACCCATTCTGCTACAAAAAATTTACAAACTGAGCAAGCTTCGCAAGAAGTGCAGGCCCAAGAAGAAGCACCTGTGGCCCGCTCCTACTTTGACCGTGCCGCAAGCACCGCTGCACCCGTAGACTCAACGGCCAAAGCAGAGCCAGTTGCATCCTCAGCGCCAGTAGCAGTATCAGCCCCCAAGCCTACTGCGGCGCCATCTGCAGGCTTGCCCAAGGTTCAAGCCTACGAATTGCCCATGGCAAGCCTCGTACAAGTCGCAGAAGGCTCAGGTCTGCAGTGGGTCAACTCTGATCCAGAAAAAATTGCACAAGTTCAAGCTGCCATTGCGGCCGAACCTAAAGCCGTGCATGTCCCTCGTGTTCGACCGCCTGCAGTGGTTGTTGACGAAGGACCTTTGGTCTTGGTGGAAACTCGCAAAGACTTAAGTGACATGAAGCTGCCTTTCTAATGGCAGCAAGTGGCTAAAAGATGCACAGAGCCTGAGGTTCTTGCTTCTGCCAAAAAAGGGACCTGAGGGTCCCTTTTTTATTCCATTGCCGCTTTCTTCAAGGCCGCTACAGCTGCTGGCAAATCTTCGCGTTGTTCGGCAAGCTCTGCCAATGAGCGCCATGCCTGTCTGCGGATGACAGGCTCTTCTAGCGCAGGTGCAGCTTGAGAAAGTAGCAACTGAGCCTTTCCCCACAACTGCCTTTTTTGACACAAACGTCCGGCTAAGAACTGCAAAAGAGGTTCACGTGGATTGCTTTTTTGAGCCGACTCAATGAGCGCCAACCAATCACGCTCTTCGCTTGTATCTTGTCCTGTGAAGCTTTTATCTAAAGCTTGTGTCAACTTCAATTGTTGCGCCTTGGACAAAGTCTGGGGGCTTGCTTGCCATCTGACCCAAATGGGCTTTAACCAAGCCCTCGTGACAACTGGGTCTCCCTTGAGGCTTAGCCAATGCTGTGCAGCTTGAATGGCCAGATCGGGTGATTGACGCTGCGCCTCTCCTAGACGGGTCCAAAGACGCTGCATTTGTCCTGACTCATGGGTTTTTGCAATCAATTCAAAAACCAAGCTGCGAATCATGCTTTCGGCAGCTTCTGTAGCAAAGGCGCGGTGTTTGATGAGCAGCAACGCGGTGTCCAAAGCCTGCGACGACTCACCTGCCAAGCGCGCAGCCTTCAGTCGCAATCGCATGGCCAATGTTCGACGTGAGACACCCAGTGGCAAGCGATCTAACCACAGCAAACTCTCTGCAGCATCTCTGTCATCCAGTGCCCAGCGAGCGGCACGCAGCATGCTGCCTTCAATCAGGGTTTGCCGCAGAGGGGCAGAGCCGCCAGCAGGTTCCTGCAAGGCCTGATCCAGATGAGACTGACGTGTGACTTTGTCATGCAATGCATGGGCAGATTCGGCCGCCAAAATATGAGCGACACATCGCAAGGCGCCTGCATGCTCCAAAATTTCGCCACTGTCGGACAAAGACTTTTCTCTGACAAGCACCAGCTCGGCAGATTTGCGCGCACGCAAAAATCTGCCTTCCATAAACTGGGCCATGGCATCTAGCAAGGCACCGTGTGCTGCACGCTCCTTCTGTTGCAAGCGCCAGCGCTTGGCTTGCCGAGGCAACTCAAACAAGGCTGTGAGTGCCCGTTGCGCCCAATGCAAGGTCAATAAAATCATGACCAGCCCAAACAAAACCAAATTCAGGGAGAGATCGACGCGGTAGGGTGCCCAGAAAATGGCAACCGTACCCACGTTGTTTGAAGCCAGCAAGGCAGTGGCCACAGCCACCGCAAACAAACTCACAAGCCAAAGTGCTGCACGCATGCCGTTTTACTTTCCAGAGGAGGCTGTGGCCAATGCAGCCATCGTGCCATCGAGTCTTGGAATGGCATTGCCTTTGCTTAATGCTTGCGCTTTCTCCAACAATTGCAGTGCATGTTGTGTTTTGCGAGCGCCTGGGTCGAAATATTTTTTCAAGACGATGGCGACTGCTTGCATGTCTGCGCGGGCTGCATCGTTTTGTCTGGCCAACAGACCCAGTCTTGCATTGAGCAATTTGAGTTTCAAATTCTCACGCAGAAAAAATCCTTGCTCAGGGGCCAAGAGTGCTGCCTCAGGACTGTCGATGCGACTGACCCTTAACAAGCCACGCGCTTCAAGCATGAAACGGTCTAGCACTGTTTGCCACCAAGCCGAATTCTGAGGGGTGGCCGGATTGGCATCAGCCAATTTGGAGGGGGTCAATGAAGGCCGGTTCATTTCATTGGCCAAGGGCAACTCATCGGCCAAGGCCACAATTTCGTCCAACACCAACAACATGCCAGGCAAATCGGTAATTTGAACTGATTTGACAAGCTCAAGATCGCGGTCAATGGCGCGTTGAATGCCAATCAAGCGCGGATTGGAGGCTCTTTGAAGGCGCGATTGGGCGGTTTTGAGAACGCCCAACAAAGGCTCCAAGCTACTGGTTAATTGAGCTTGCTGCTGAGCCAGTCGCAGAGAAGATTCAATGTCCAAAATCAAGTTTTCATCACGTGAACGCGACAAAGTTTGAATCAGCTCCTCCAATTGAGCCCGCTGTAAGCTAGCCTCGCCCAACCGAGATTCAACCAAGGCCATTCGGGAAGCACTGTCTTTCACGCTGTCTTGTGCTTGCTTGGCCCAAGCTTTGGCTTCCAGAGATTGTTGACCTGCATCTGCACTTTGCCTTGCCAGTTGGCCTTGAATGCGCGAAAGCTTTTCCCAAAGCAGGCCACTGAAAAGAACTGCCACGACAGCCAACAGCACAGGCAACCAAAATATCAAGGGCCGTTTTTGCGCCCTTGTTTCCTGCATCGATGTGGTGGCAGGCTGGTCAGTGGGTTCCTTGGAATTTTCAGTGCTCATGCCAAGGATTTTATAGATGCCTGCAATGATCTGAGCCCTGGTGGGGCAATAGCAACAGCGCCCCAACCTATTTTTTGAGCTAAGTCAGCCATTCTGGGATGGGTGACCGTGGCTTTGGCCATTGACCAATTGGCTTGCGGACATTGAGCGACAAGGGCTTGAAGGGCTGCTGAACTGCTGAAGACCCAGATGGCACCGTCAGCAATGAATTTTTGAACTTGGGCCTTTTGAGACTCTGTCAATTGGGTGGGGGTGCGTTGATAGGCAGCAACGGCAGAAACCTTGACGTGCGCTTTTTCAAGTTCTAAGGCCAACCAGTCTCGACCTGCTGTCACTCCCGACTCATCAGCACCGCGAACAAACAGCACATTCATGCCTTGAACCACTTGGGAAGCCACGACATCCCACAAGGCCTCTGAATCGAGTTGTTTTGACTGCGATGCAGGTTGATCAATCTGGCCGGTAGGAACACCACACTGCGCCAAAGCGGCCGCTGTACCCGGACCCGTGCACCAAGCACGCGCCACCTGAAAGTGATCAACCCAATCGGGGTGATGGCGAAGTGCCTGCGCCAAAAATCGAACGGCATTGGCACTGACAAACATGACCGCTTGGCTGAGTTTTAAAAGCGCCAAAGCTTCTAAGGCAGTTTGAGTCGTTAAAAACTCAGTCAATTGGAGCAATGGAAATCGAGTGGTTTTGAAACCAGCTTCATTCAATGAATCGATCCAAGCGCTTGCATCTTGCTCAGGCCGTGTGACCACAACTTGCGTCATGGCCTTTTGGCGAGATGCATCAGTGGGCACCGCCGCGCCTCAGCTCTGCCGCCACTTGAGTCCCTAAGCTTTCAGCCTGCTCTAGACTGCCCACATCAGCAACCGTTTGAGCCGTGACCAAGGTGCTTGAGCCTTCTGGGTCACCCCAAGCAGCACGCAGGCTGAGTGTGGCACCAGACAATGTGGCATGCGCCGCCAAAGGCATGGAGCAACTGCCGCCCATGGCGCGGCTGACGGCACGCTCTGCCGCCACGGCCAACCAAGAAGTTGAGTGGGCCAAGGGCTTCAAGGCATCGATCAAGTCGGCTCGGCCAGTACAAATTTCAATGCCCAAGGCACCCTGCCCTGCCGCTGGCAACATTTGGTCAGTGTCAAAGACATGGCGAATTCGACTGGACAATTCCAAACGCTTCAAACCCGCTGCAGCCAAAATAATGCCGGCATAGTGGCCCTCGTCCAGTTTGCGCAAGCGCGTGTCTAAATTGCCACGCAAAGGCTCAATTTTCAAATCAGGGCGCAGTGCTCGGAGCAAAACGGTTCGGCGAAGGCTGGACGTGCCCACCACGGCACCTTGCGGCAAGTCCATCAAAGTGGCGTATTGGCCAGACACCCACGCATCACGGGGGTCTTCTCGTTCCATGACGCAGGCCAACTCGAAGCCCTCTGGCATGTCCATGGGAACGTCCTTGAGGGAGTGCACGGCTATGTCGGCCCGACCCTCTGAAAGCGCCACTTCCAACTCCTTCACAAAGAGGCCTTTTCCGCCCACTTTGCTTAAGCTTCGATCCAAAATTTGGTCGCCCAGTGTGGTCATGCCAAGTAGCCGCACCGTGTGACCGCGAGACTGAAGAATGGCCTGGACATGCTCGGCTTGCCATAAGGCTAAACGGCTTTCACGCGTGGCAATGACGATGGGGCGCTGTAAATTGGAGGACATAAGGGGTATCAAGCAGTGACTTGTTCGTAATTTTTCAATTAAATCAAATGCTAGCACGACAAAAGACCTGTTAAGTTGCCCGCAGGCATCACAAGCCCCGCAAACCGATAAAATCTGGAAATGTCTAAAAACCAATTCGATCAAAAGTCCCAGGCCTGGTCGGCCTTGTTTTCCGAGCCCATGAGCGACCTGGTCAAGCGCTATACCTCCAGCGTATTTTTCGACAAGCGACTTTGGCAATCGGACATTCAGGGCAGTCTGGCTCACGCCGAAATGCTGTCGGCCCAAAAAATCATCAGCACCCAAGATCTGGCCGACATTCAGCGCGGCATGGCGCAGATTACCGACGAAATTACCAAGGGTCAGTTTGATTGGAAACTGGACCTGGAAGACGTCCACCTCAACATCGAAGCACGCCTCACGCAAATTGTGGGGGATGCAGGCAAACGTCTGCACACAGGCCGAAGCCGCAATGACCAAGTGGCCACCGATGTGCGCTTGTGGTTGGTCAGCGAAATAGACCTCATCAGCGCGCTGTTAAACGATTTGCAAAAATCATTGATCGAAGTGGCTGAGCGCAATGTGGAAGTTATCTTGCCAGGCTTCACGCATTTGCAAGTGGCGCAACCCGTGAGCTTTGCGCATCATCTGTTGGCTTATGTCGAAATGTTTGCGCGTGATGCTGAACGCATGGCCGATGTGCGTCGCCGCACCAACCGCCTGCCCTTGGGTTCTGCCGCATTGGCTGGCACCACTTATCCGCTTGACCGCGAGCGCGTTGCTCGCAGTTTGGGCATGGTCGATGAGCAGGGCCAAGCTTGTGTGTGCCAAAACAGCCTTGATGGCGTCAGCGACCGCGACTTTGCCATTGAATTCACAGCAGCTGCTTCTTTGTGCATGGTGCACATCAGTCGCTTGAGCGAAGAACTGATTTTATGGATGAGCCAAAACTTTGGCTTCGTGAAAATTGCCGACCGTTTCACTACGGGCAGTTCCATCATGCCGCAGAAGAAAAACCCCGACGTACCCGAATTGGCACGTGGCAAAACAGGCCGTGTGGTGGGGCATCTCATGGGACTCATCACGCTCATGAAGGGCCAACCGCTGGCCTACAACAAAGACAATCAAGAGGACAAAGAACCTTTGTTCGACACCGTGGACACTCTAAAAGACACCTTGCGAATCTTCAGCGAGATGATCGGTGGACAATTGAATCCACAAACGGGCCAAAAAGAGGGCGGCATCAGCGTCAACGCTGCAGCCATGGAAGCTGCCACTAAAAAAGGTTACGCCACAGCCACCGATTTGGCCGATTATTTGGTCAAGAAGGGACTGCCCTTCCGCGATGCGCATGAGGTGGTTGCTCATGCTGTCAAAACAGCGCAAACGCAAAACTTAGACTTGAGCGAACTGCCGCTGACCACTTTGCAACAGTTCAACGCTGGCATTCAAGCTGATGTATTCGAGTGTCTCAGCTTGGTGGGGTCCTTGAATGCCCGCAAAACTTTAGGTGGCACTGCGCCAGATCAAGTCAGACAACAAATTGCGCGTCATCATGCGCGTTTGGGTTTTTAAACAGAGGTCGAGATGGAAACCAATCAAATTGAACAAGCTGCGGTATCGCCTTATGCCGCTGGTCTTAACTGGTCTGCTGACTTGCACACTGGCGATGGCCGCATGGACCACACACACGAAGAGTTTGTGACCATGCTCAACGCCTTGTTGCTCACACCACAAACAGAGCAATTGAATTTGTACCGTGAATTTTTAAATCACACCGTTGAGCATTTCGCCCAAGAAGATCGCTGGATGTTGGCCACAGGCTTTAGCGAAGACAACTGTCATGCAGGCCAGCACGCCACCATTTTGGAAACCATGCGCGCGGTAGAAACGCACTATGTGCAAGGCGACCCAGAAATCATTTCTCGCTTGGCTGAGGCTTTGGCTGAATGGTTTCCGCAACACGCCGCATCAATGGACGCTGGCTTGGCCCTGCATTTGAAATCTGTGAACTTTGACAGCGAAACAGAAACATTGGCCGATCCCTCTGTCATCAAGAATGTCACCATGTCGGGCTGCGGTAGCGTCAGCTGCAGCTAATCAGTTTCAAAGCCAAGCTAACCAAGTAGAACCACAAGAATTGGAAATCCAAGATGTCCGTAATCACCACCATTGAAGAGTTGCGTGTTTTGGCACAAAAACGTGTTCCACGCATGTTTTACGACTACGCAGACAGCGGCTCTTGGACTGAAAGTACTTACCGCGCGAACGAAAGTGATTTTCAGAAAATCAAATTGCGTCAGCGCGTGGCGGTTAACATGGAAAATCGCAGCACAGCCAGCACCATGATTGGCCAGCCGGTTGCCATGCCAGTGGCCATTGCGCCCACGGGCCTGACTGGCATGCAACACGCCGATGGCGAAATATTGGCAGCAAGGGCCGCCAAAAAGTTTGGTATTCCCTTCACCCTATCAACCATGAGCATTTGCTCCATCGAGGATGTGTCAAAAGGCACTGACGGTCATCCTTTCTGGTTTCAGCTTTATGTGATGCGTGACCGAGATTTCATTGAGCGCTTAATCGAACGCGCCCGAGCCGCCAATTGCTCAGCCTTGGTCATTACTTTGGATTTGCAAATTTTGGGTCAACGCCACAAAGACTTGAAGAACGGCCTGTCGGCGCCACCCAAATTAACCATCGCCAACATGATCAACATTGCGACCAAGCCGCGTTGGGCTTTGGGCATGTTGGGCACATCACGTCGAGAGTTTGGCAATATTGTGGGGCACGTCAAGGGTGTTGAAAACATGGGTTCCCTGTCAGCTTGGACCGCGCAACAGTTTGATCCGCGTCTCAACTGGGGCGATGTGGAATGGATCAAAAAACGTTGGGGCGGCAAAATCATTTTGAAGGGTATTCAAGATGCAGAAGACGCCCGCTTGGCTGTTGAAAGTGGCGCCGACGCCATGATTGTGAGTAACCACGGCGGACGCCAACTCGATGGCGCTCAAAGCAGCATTGAAGCCTTGCCCGCCATTGTG
>ERZ767114.1296-NODE-1296-length-12104-cov-4.714559_pt1 | contig 12104 bp, 10 predicted proteins | sample MGYA00374952_ERZ767114 | MGnify/ENA primary metagenome ERZ767114 (study PRJEB28939, sample SAMN06267156) | marine metagenome | isolation source: Columbia River Estuary | place: USA:Columbia River Estuary, USA | collected 2012-05-05 ...
ACACCTGAAAAGAAGCCGCCGCTTGATGCACTGATCGATGTCATTGCTGCGATTGAGGTCGATGTGCAGGTTTCAGGCGATGCTGCGTTGGCGGCTTTGCCTTCCACGCGTCGAGTTGGCACCAAGCCATTTGCTGTTGAAGGCTTGAATGACAATTCTGGCGAATGGGAAACGCCTGTGGCTGGGCGCAGGTACCACGCATTTCAGGCGGGTGTTCAATTGGCTAACCGAGTAGGGCCCTTGAATGAAATTGAATTTTCAGAGTATGTGATCAAGGCCCAAAACTTTGCCGATTCGATTGGTGGTGCACCAGAGTTTCCAGACATGTTGGAAGAAGTGGCGCGTGCCCGTGAGCTTGATCAATTTGCCAGTGAACACGATGCGCAACTTAGCTTCACAGTATGCGCCACATCAGCAGCATGGAGTCCGGGCTACATTCACCAACACGCTGCACGTTGGGGTTTTGTGGCTGGCGTCATTCCTGGCAGAATGGTTTTGGCTGCAGCTGTTCAAGGTCTGCCTCCCATCTTGTCATTGTCCTTTGATACGCAAGCGGCCATGGCCGATGACCCGGCTTTGTCTGCTATCAAAGAATTTACCTTAAGCCTAGATGTTCCGCAGGTTCCCAGAGAACAACAAGCGTTTGCCAGGTTGCGCGAAGCAGCACGCATTCTTGGCAAAGACATGGACGGTGTCATTACCGATGGTGCAGGACACGCACTCACCGAGGTAGATTTAAACGCCATTGCTGTTGATCTAGAACTCCTTTACGACGCCCTAGATTCACGTGAGTTGTCTGCCGGCTCACCTCAGGCACGTCGATTGTTTTCATAATCGTGCCCTCGATCTCATTGTGAACTTAGATTTGTTTTCAGGATCGGAAGAAGGTACAAGGCCTGGCCCTTCAGCATTCGATCTGGCAAGTGAACAAGCCGCACAGCTTCGAAAATTGCTGCACCGCTATGCGCATGCTTACTACACCTTGGATGCACCTGAAGTACCAGACGCTGTATACGATCGATTGTTTAAACAACTTCAAAGCATCGAAACTCAATATCCTGTCCTGCTAACGGCAGATTCGCCTACACAGCGCGTTGGAGGGGCCGTATTGCCTGAGTTCTCTACAGTACGTCATCAAGTGCCCATGTTGAGTATTCGAACTGAAACTGACACTGAGGCCAGTGGCGCAGCAGCTTTTGATACCCGAATTCGAAAAGAGTTAGGTTTGCCAGAAGGTACATCAGAAGTCGAATACGTTGCAGAACTCAAGTTTGATGGATTGGCCATGAGCTTGCGTTATGAAAATGGTATTTTGGTCCAAGCCGCCACACGAGGCGATGGCGAATTTGGAGAAGATGTCACGCACAATATTCGAACCATTGGGCAAATTCCCTTGCAACTTTCTGAAGTGCCTTCTGTGTTGGAGGTCCGCGGCGAAGTGTACATGCGGCGAGACGACTTTGATGCCCTCAATGAACGTCAACTTCTTAAAATTTCGGAAGGTGTCAAGGGTGAGAAAACATTTGTGAATCCAAGAAATGCTGCAGCAGGCGCTGTACGTCAATTGGATTCCAACATCGCCGCGCAACGGCCACTGAGTTTTTTTGCGTATGGCTTGGGTGAGGTGTTGGGATGGCCATTAGGTGCAGCACCTTTTCAGCAGCACTATGATTTATTGCAAGCGCTCAAGGCATGGGGCTTTCCAGTGGCTGCACAAACCCAGTGTGTCAGAGGCGCCGCCGGACTGATTGATTTTCACGCACAAATTGCACAACTGCGAGATAAGCTGCCTTACGACATTGATGGTGTCGTTTACAAAGTCAATGACCTTGGGTTTCAAGAAAAACTTGGATTTGTCACACGAGAGCCCCGTTGGGCCGTCGCTCACAAGTACCCTGCTCAGGAAGAACTCACTACAGTTCAAGCCATTGACGTTCAAGTCGGTCGAACTGGAAAATTAACGCCTGTTGCCAAATTAGCACCTGTCTTTGTGGGTGGGGTTACCGTGACCAACGCAACCCTGCACAACGAAGATGAAGCCAGGCGCAAAGATGTTCGGGTGGGGGATACGGTCATTGTTCGCCGCGCAGGAGACGTCATACCGGAGGTGGTCAGCGTCGTTCTTTCTCAGCGACAAGCTGATGCGTTAGTTTTTACCATGCCGCGTGTCTGTCCGGTCTGTGGCAGTCCGGCTTTGCGCGATGAAGATGAGGCCGATTACCGATGCAGTGGCGGTTTATTTTGTGGTGCACAACGCAAGCAAGCCTTTTTGCACTTTGCGCAAAGAAGGGCTGTGGAGGTTGACGGTTTGGGTGAGAAATTGATTGATCAACTGGTGGATGCCGGCGTCGTCAGTACTTTGCCAGATCTTTATAAATTAGGTTTAAACGCGCTGGTCCAACTTGATCGAATGGCAGAAAAATCTGCGTTCAATATTTTGGCTGCACTTGAAGCCTCTAAGTCCACCACCTTGCCCAGATTCATCTATGGTTTGGGCATACGGCATGTCGGTGAAGCTACAGCCAAGGAATTTGCCCGCCACTTTGGTACTTTGGATGCCTTCATGAATGCGCCATTAGATGAACTCTTAGAAGTGTCAGACGTAGGACCCATCGTGGCGCAAAGCGTGCTTGCATTTTTTGCCCAAGCGCACCACCAAGAAATTGTGGCTCAACTCAGGGCTTGTGGCGTTCGGTGGGAGGAAGGCGCACCTGCAGAGCGCGTACCCAAACCCTTAAGTGGCCAAACCATTGTTCTCACTGGCACATTGCCGACCTTAAGTCGCGATGAAGCCAAAGCCATGCTAGAAGAAGCCGGTGCCAAAGTGGCTGGCTCTGTGAGTCAAAAAACGAGTTACGTGGTCGCAGGTTCTGAGGCCGGTAGCAAACTTGAAAAGGCACTTGCGCTAGGTGTTCCGGTTCTAGATGAAGCTGGCCTTTTGTCATTGTTAAAAGGAGATCCCCATGACGGTTCGTGAAATATTGAAGATGGGTGATGAGCGACTTTTGCGAATCGCAAAGCCAGTGCTCGAATTCAACACGCCCGAATTGCTGGATGGCATTGTGGACATGAAAGAGACCATGATCGCTGCCAGTGGTGCAGGACTGGCAGCGCCTCAAATTGGCTGGGATATTCAGCTGGTCATTTTTGGAACGGGGCAAATCATTTCACGTTACCCCGATGCAGCTCCCATTCCATATACCGTCTTGATCAATCCTGTCATCACGCCCATCGGCAATGAGCTGCAGCATGATTGGGAAGGCTGTCTTTCGGTGCCTGGTTTGAGGGCTGTTGTGCCCAGATGGCAGCACATTCGTTATTCTGGTTTTGATCAGCATGGCCAAGCCATTGAAAGAACGGCTGATGGTTTTCACGCCAAAGTGGTTCAGCATGAGTGTGATCACTTGGTGGGCATTCTGTTTCCACAGCGCGTCCGTGACTTCACAAAATTTGGATTTAATTCTGTGTTGTTTCCACACTTGGCGCCAGAATCAGACGATTAAAGTCTGGCCAATCTTTCAACGGCGGCGTGCAAAGTGGCATCTTTTTTTGCAAAGCAAAAGCGAATCACATTTTGGTCAAAAGAGTCACCATAAAAAGCGGACATGGGAATGGCAGCCACGCCAATTTCGCGCGTTAACCATTTGCAAAATTCAGCTTCTCCCAAATCTTTTTCTGGCACCGTCAGCTGGGAAATGTCGGCACATTGAAAATAGGTGCCTTCGCCTGGCAGCAGCTTAAATTTGGTTTTTGACAAGCCTTCTCTAAACAGATCGCGTTTGCGCTGGTAAAACTGGGGCAGATCCAAATAGGCTTGAGGCTTGGCCATGTAGCTTGCTAGGCCATATTGCATGGACGTGTTCACAGTGAAGACAGCGAATTGGTGGACCTTGCGAAATTCTGCGGTCAGTGAGGCAGGTGCTGCAACGGTGCCCACTTTCCAGCCCGTCACATGGTAGCTTTTGCCAAAGCTAGACACCACAAAGGCGCGCTCTGCCAAGCCTTTGTAGGAGCTTGCACTGTGGTGTTGAAGCGGTTGGTAAACCATGTGCTCATAGACTTCATCACTGATCAACACAATTTGAGTAGGCGCTAAAATTTCTTGCAGCTGAAGCATCTCCTCGTGACGCCACACCATGCCGCTTGGGTTGTGGGGCGAATTGATCAGAATCGCACGGGTATTAGAAGTGATTGCAGCTTGAATTTTGTCGAAATCGGGCTTGAATGTGCCAGGTGTCAAGGGCACTCTCACAACCACGCCACCGGCCATTTCGACATTGGGAACGTAGCAGTCGTAACAAGGCTCCAAAACAATCACTTCGTCACCAGGATGAATCACAGCCAGCATGATGGTGAGCAAAGCTTGTGTGGCACCTGCTGTGACTGTGATTTCGGATTGTGCATCGTAGTGGTGCTCATAAAGCTTTTCAATCTTCTGCGAAACAGCTTCTCTCAAGGGCAAGACGCCTGGCATCGGCGGGTATTGATTGCGGCCTTCTTGCATGGCCTGATTCACCGCATTGACCAAGACAGGGTCGCATTCAAAGTCAGGAAACCCTTGACCTAAATTGACGGCGCCAACTTCGGCTGCCAAGCCAGACATGACGGTAAAAATATTCGTGCCTACTTGAGGGTGTTTTGAAATCAACTGGGGAGTCATGATGGCTATTTATAAAGGATTAAAGTTCGTAGTCATTGACATGACCTGTCATGGCTTTTGCAACCAAGGCCGTTGTTAATCGATCGCTCAATAACTCTGCAAATTGATACACAAAGTTGCGCAGGTAGGCGCCCCTTTTGAAGGCGACTCGCGATACATTTTTGCCCAAGAGATCACCCAAAGGGCGCGCGACCAAATCGCCAGCAAGGTCATCTTTCACGGCCATTTCAGCCACAATGCCCACTCCCAAACCCAAGCGCACGTATGTTTTGATCACATCTGAGTCAATGGCCTCGAGTGCAATTCGAGGGCGCAGTTTTTTGCTGGCAAATGCTGCATCAATTCGTGTTCGACCTGTAAATGAGGGGTGGTAGGTGATGAGGGGTTCTTTGGCAATGTCTTCCAAATGCAGGTTTTTTTTCTTGGCCAAAGGATGGTCAGGCGTAACCACCAGCATGTGCTGCCATTCATAGCAAGGCAGTGTCACAAGGTCTTCGTAAGCTGCCAATGATTCGGTGGCCATGCCTATTTCGGCGGTGTCGTCTAGCAGCATTTTGGCCACCTGATCTGGCGAGCCTTGGTGCAAGCTGATGTTGACGTGCGGATACAGTTCGCGCAATTTGGAAACGGGAACAGGCAGCACATACCGTGCTTGGGTGTGGGTGGTTGCAATGGACAGGGTGCCGTTGTCTTGCGCACTGTACTGCTCGCCGATGCGTTTCAAGTTGCCAATTTCACGCATGATGACTTCGATGCTTTTGAGAACATGCTGACCTGGCTCTGTGATCCGCTTCAGCCTTTTGCCGTGTCGAGCAAAGATGTCGATACCCAGTTCAAGTTCTAACTCAATGATGGCTTTGGAGACCCCAGGTTGAGAGGTGTGCAGCGCTTTGGCTGCTTCTGTCAGGTTGAGATTGCGACGGGCGGCTTCTTGTACAAATCGAAATTGATGCAAGTTCATATCAATAAACCCAGTAAGATTGAGTTTATTATGCCTTATGAATCTAAGGGTTGGACTTTAAGGCAATTGCCGCCATGGCGCGAGTCATTTCAGGCTCTTCGCCGATGGCATTTCTTAATTCGAACGTCACACCAGGATGTTGGACGATGAGATCTTGCAGCAACAAGGGCAGATCTTCTCGGGCATGCCGGCCCACCCCCAAAAACATGGGAACAATGCGAATGGCATTGACGCCCGTCTGAACCAAACCAGCGACGGTAGTCGGCAAGTCGGGCTCGGTCAGTTCAAGGTAGGCGCATGCCACTTGTGTGTCAGGTGAAAGTTGCTTAACCTCATCGGCAACAGCTTCAATCGGACGTCGCCATAACGCGTCTCTTGAGCCGTGAGCAAACAAAACGATGGCATGTTGGGAGGTGATGTCTGTCATCAAAAAACCTTTATTGACGTAAAACAAGCCACCAAAAAGTAGCCAGTGAGATCAAGCTGTAGATCAGTGCGGGCGCAGCGGCTGTGATCCAAGGCTGCCAATTTTGCAAATTGCCCATGAAGCCAAAAACGTTGTTCAGCAAATAGAAACTGATACCAGCCATGACCCCTCCAAATACATAGCCTGCAATGTTGCCTGATCTGAAATGCAAATAAGCAAATGGCAGTGCAAGTGTCAGCATGACCCAACAACTCAGTGGGTAAAACACCTTTCGCCAAAACTCAATTTCATAGCGCTGCGCGTTTTGACCATTTGCAGCCAAATGTCGCATGTATTGAAACAAGTCGATGGTTTTCATTCGATCGGGACTCAGGAGCGCAGCAGAAATCATCTCGGAGGTTATTTCAGTTTTCCATGACCATTCCGGCAGATTCAAAATTTCGATTCGCGAATCTTCGCCGCTTGCAATGTGAAAAATTCGCCGATCGGCGGGTTTTAAAAGCCAAGATCCGTCACCCATCAACTGGGCACTTGGCGCAAGGGTCATCGACTTGAGCCGACCTTCGTTGTCAAATTCATGAATGCGAATATTCTCGGGCTGTCCATCGCTGCTCATGGATCTCACGTTGACGGCAAATTGTGATTGCGCCTGCTTTTCTCTCAGCCAAGCGCCAGTCTGGCCAACGGTAATTTGCCCCTGATAATGCGCCTTCAAAAGCTGTGCTTGTTTGTCTGTCCAAGGTGAAATGTAGTCACCAAATAGAAATGTGACGGTCACAAACACAAGGCCCAACTGAAAGAGCGTTTGAAGTGCGCGCCATGGACCCAACCCGCCTGTTCTGAGGATGGTGAATTCGGAGCTTTGTGCAAAACGGGCCATGACAAAAATAGCGCCAATCAAAACAGATATAGGCAGCAACTCATACAAATGGCTGGGCATAAGCAAGGCCACATACATCAACGCGTGCTGCAGTTGATAGCCCTGAAATTTGTTTCGACTAAGTGTTTGAAGTTGATCGACCAGGTCGAAAAAAACAAACAAGGCAAGAAAGCCAATGGCGACAAAACTAACCGCTCGAATGATTTCCCCGTGAATTAATCGGCGAATGGTTTTCATGTCCCACCTTCCGTTCTGTGCAACTTAGGCATGGCCAACATGTTTTTCCAGGACGCATTGAAGTGGCGAAATAGCAGCCAGGCTAAAGCCAAGCAAAATGCGCCACCATGAAGGCCCAACATGAATTCGGGCAGGGTGATTCTTTCAGACGCAATCCAATTTTGCCCCACGTTAACCATGTTGTAGTAACCCACAAAGCAAAACAAGGCCACTGCCAGGTGGTAGCTCTTGCCAACGCGAGGATTGACGCTGGCCACAGCCAGGCCCACGATCATTAAGTTGAAGGCAGCCAATGGCAATCCCAGTCGCCAAGATAACTCGCCAAGATGAACCGATGTCGGTGCTTTGATCAAGCCCAAAGTACTGACCATGCGGCTTTGCATGTCTGTCGCTGAAATTTTGAGGCTTGGATCGATCAGCAATTGATAATCGTTGAAGGTTGTCACACGTACATCCCCCGTTTCGTGGTTGCGCAGCATTTGCTGACCTTGTTGAAGGCTTAAAAACCGCTCGCCTTGGTGAAGTTCAATTTGCCCTTTTTGGGCCGTCGTGACAGTTTCAATCATGCCATCTAGGCTCGAGACAAACACATGCCGACCTGTTTGATTGCTGGGGCTGTCCTTGTCAATGAAGAAAACTCTTTTTCCGCCCGCTGATTCTTGGAACTGACCTGGCGCTACGCGTTCTATGTCGTTGCGTTGCTCATACCGGTCTCTCAAGTCTTGAATTTGTTGGTTGCTCCATGGCCAAACAAAAAGCGCCAACAAAGCGATGGCTAAAAAGATGGGCCAAGCAAAGCTCAACACAGGTTGGGCAAAAGAAGTGAGGCCTCGACCACTTGAAAACCAAATCACCATTTCACTGTCTGCGTACATGCGCGACAACGTGGATACCACCGCAATTAACAAACTCAGTGTCAGAATGGTGGTGAGATGACCAATGACAGTCAACCCCATGACCAGCATGACTTGAGAGGGATTCACAGAGCCCTTGGTCGCTTGGCCCAAAGTTCGGATCAAAATGATGGTCATCACGATCGTGGCTAAAACCACAACCGTGGCACCAAAACTTCGGGCTAAATCTTTTTGAATGGAAGAATGGAATAACATTGTTGGATTGGAAAACCTCAATTATGAACTTTGAATTAAAAACACTCTCTCTGGCAGCCGCCGCAAAATCCCCCGCAGACGTCTTGATTGTCCTCATTTCTGATCACTTTCAAGCCGCTAAAGACCCACTTTCCTTGCTGATCGAAAAAGCTTTGAAGGCCAAAGACTTCTCAAGTAAGAAAGGCAAAGTCCTTCACGCCTATGGTGCAGCCGGTGTTTCTGCATCCAAGGTGGTGTTTTTGGGGGTAGGCGCTGCCACTGCCGCTGACATGAAATCTGCCATCTTGGGGCTGACTGCCAGTCTAAAAGCCGCTGAAACCAAGAAACTCACTGTCGTTTCGGTCGAACCAATGAGTGCGCAGGCCCTGCAAGCCTTGCTTTTAGCCTTGGCTGAGGGAACCTATGTTTACGGCACCACCAAATCAAAACCCGCCTCGCGCTCTTTAAGTCAAGTCAGCTTGGGCTTGCCCAGTGTTAACTTCAGCCTGCAAAACGCCTTGAAAACAACCGTTGCCATGATCCAAGGCATTGAGTTTGCCAAAGAGTGGGCCAACCGACCTGCCAATCATGCAACGCCCACCATGTTGGCCAAGGCTGCTATGACCCTGGCCAAATCAGGCGGAATGTCATGCGAAGTGCTGGGTCCCAAGGAAGTTGCCAAGTTGGGCATGGGCTCTTTCATGTCCGTTGCGCAAGGGTCTGCCGAGCCGCTTCGTTTCATTGTGCTGAAATACCAGGGGGGCGCTAAATCTGAGGCGCCCACTGTGCTGGTGGGTAAGGGCATTACCTTTGATACCGGTGGTATTTCTCTCAAGCCGCCAGGTCAAATGGACGAGATGAAATTTGACATGGGTGGCGCCGCCAGTGTTTTAGGTGTTTTCAAATCCTTGAGCACCATCAAACCCAAAATCAATGTGGTGGGCTTAATCCCCGCTTGTGAAAACATGCCCGATGGTCTGGCTGTGAAGCCAGGTGATGTGGTCACCAGCATGAGTGGTCAAACCATAGAAATTTTGAACACCGATGCCGAAGGTCGCTTGATTTTGTGCGATGCGCTCACCTATGCCGAGCGTTTCAAACCTCAAGCAGTCATTGACATTGCGACGCTCACTGGCGCATGTGTCATTGCATTGGGGGCTGTTCGAAGCGGCTTGTTTGCCACTGAAGACAAACTGGCTCAAAGCCTACTTCAAGCGGGTGACGAAGCCATGGATCTTTGCTGGAGAATGCCACTCGATGAGGAATATGCCGACGCACTGAAAAGCAATTTTGCAGATGTCGCCAATGTCGGTGGCAGCGAAGGTGGCGCTATCAAGGCCGCTAAATTTTTGCATCGCTTCACGAAAAAATACCCATGGGCTCACTTGGACATTGCTGGTACAGCCTGGAAAGGCGGGGCTTCCAAGGGCGCTACAGGCAGGCCCGTTGGCTTGTTGCTGCATTACTTGCTTGCTCAACAACCGTCGAATGCAAAAGCATCTGCGAAAAAGACGGGTCCTTCAGGGAAATAGTTCTGGAATCTGGTCAAGATTGAGATTGCATGCCCATGACGCAAGTTGATTTTCATTTCAATGCGCCTGACAAACTGCCTTATGTTTGCCGCTTGTTGCGCAAGGCCAGCGGCCAGGGCCGCAGGGTCGGTGTGTTGGCAGATCAAGAAACGTCGCACTTGTTGAATCAATTGTTATGGAATCTCAATGGATCTGACTTTGTGACGCATTGCTTGTTGGCCGATTCTCCCAATATGGTTGAACATTCGAGCGTCATCTTTGGTTCCATCTGGGAGGACTTGACCGCTCTTCAGCAACTGGATGTTTTCCTCAATTTAAACGATTCGCCCCCCCCCAATTTGGAGGGCATTGAGCGTTTAATCGAAGTGGTTGGCCCGGAAGAAAGCGATAAATCAAGCGCCAGGCAGCGCTGGAAACATTATTCGCAACTCGGATTTCAGATCAATCGATTCGATTTGACCTCGGCAAAGCCCAATTAGTCTTGGCTTTTGCCCTTTTTTTTGGTCTGTTAACGATCAAGCCCCTTTAATGTGTTCCAAATTTGCGTTATGGTTACGGCTTGCTTAATTGAAGCAAAACCTCATTATTCCGGAGCTATTCATGAAATTGTCTTCTCTTAAGACCCCTCTCACAGCGGTTGCAGTGGCCGCAGTTGTTTTGACACTCGTTGCCTGTGGCAAAAAAGATGGTGGCGCTCAAGTCATCAAAATTGGTCACGTTGGACCTACCAGCGGTGCCATTGCCCACTTGGGCAAGGACAACGAAAATGGCGCCAAGATGGCCATTGAAGAACTGAATGCGGCGGGCATCAAAATTGGTGACAAAGTTGTCAAGTTCGAATTGTTGGCTGAAGACGATGCTGCCGATCCAAAACAAGGCACTGCTGCTGCCCAAAAATTGGTAGATGCCAAAGTTCAGGGCGTGATCGGCCACTTGAATTCAGGTACCACCATTCCAGCTTCACAGCTTTACAACGCTGCTGGCATTCCCCAAATTTCTCCTTCAGCCACCAATCCTAAATACACACGCCAAGGTTACGCCGGTGCTTTCCGCGTTGTGGCTGATGACGTTCACTTGGGCGGCACATTGGGCAAATACGCTGTTGAAACACTCAAGGGCAAGAGCATTGCCGTGATTGATGACCGTACAGCTTATGGCCAAGGTGTGGCCGAAGAATTTGAAAAAGCTGTTAAAGCCGCCGGTGGCAATTTGGTTGGCCATGAGTTCACAACCGACAAGTCTTCTGACTTCAATGCTATTTTGACCACCCTCAAGGGCAAGAAGCCAGACATCATTTTCTTTGGTGGCATGGATGCTGTAGCAGGTCCTATGCTCAAGCAAATGAAGCAGCTGGGTATTTCAGCCAAATTCATGGGCGGCGACGGCATCTGTACGGCCGAGTTGGCCAAGTTGGCAGCTGAAGGCATGGCAGACGAAAACGTCTTCTGCGCTGAAGCGGGTGGCGTTGAAGGTGAACAAAAAGCAGGCATGGAAAAATTCCGTACTGACTTTAAAGCCAAGTACAACGCTGAAGTGCAAGTCTATGCACCTTATGTCTATGACGCAGTCAAAGTCATGGTTCAAGCCATGGTCACTGCGGGTTCTTCAGACCCAGCTAAGTACTTGCCTGCTTTGAAGTCCATCAACTACAAAGGTGTGACCGGTAACATCGCGTTTGACGAAAAGGGCGACATCAAAAATGGCGCTCTGACTTTGTTCACTTACAAAGCCGGTAAGCGCGAGCAAATTGCTGTGGTTCGTTAATCACACTTGCTTGAATCAAAAAACCCCGCTTTGCGGGGTTTTTTGTTTGAATAAATCAGTTAAGTCCACGCTTGGTTAAAAGTGGTGCCACCGTTGGCTCCCTGCCTCTGAATGCAATGTAGGCCTGCATGGGGTCTTGGCGATTTCCGGCTGAGTAGATGTGCTCATACAGTTTTTGCGCGGGACCTTTGGCGAATATATCGCCAGCTTCTATGAATGCATCGAAACCATCTGCGTCCAAGACTTCAGCCCACATGTAAACATAGTAGGCCGAGGCATAACTGTTGGACGAAAACAAATGTGAGAAGTGTGGCAACCTGTGCCGCATGCCAATGGCTGGTGGCATTTGAATGCTTTCAAGCGTTTTTGACTCAAACTCTTGAAAGTTCAAGTGTTCGATGTCGATGGTTTCATGCAGCGCTAAATCGACCAAGGCCGATGAGACGTACTCAACGGTTGTGAAGCCTTGATTGAACGTCTGGGCAGCCAGTATTTTTTCAATCAATGTGTCGGGCATGGGCACGCCAGTTTCTGCATGCAACGCAAATTCTTTCG
>ERZ767114.1303-NODE-1303-length-12070-cov-2.032686_pt1 | contig 12070 bp, 9 predicted proteins | sample MGYA00374952_ERZ767114 | MGnify/ENA primary metagenome ERZ767114 (study PRJEB28939, sample SAMN06267156) | marine metagenome | isolation source: Columbia River Estuary | place: USA:Columbia River Estuary, USA | collected 2012-05-05 ...
GAAGGTGATTCGCCTAACACTTCACTACTCCAACTTGCTGCAAACCCAAGCGCACGCTGGCTTGTCCCAGTTTTTGCAACTCTGGGCATGATCACGATTTCTATTGCAAGTGCATTGTGGTGGCTTTCAAATCAATGGTTTGTTGGCGTTTACACCCAGAACAAGGTAGTTGCAATCTTTCAAGGTATTCCTGCTGGTGGCATGTATCGACTTGTTGAAGTTTCCACTTTGTCGGTTTCGCAATTACCAGAATATGAATTTGGGCAGGTTTACCAGACTTTCGAATCTGCAAATTTATTAGCTGCCCAAGCGGCAGAAATAGCAGGTGAGGCTGAGCATGCAGAAGAAATATACAAAGATCTTATTTTGGATCCGGCTACAAGGTTTGTTGGTGTAAGGGGCATCATGAAAAAGCGTCTGTCTGAAGGCGATACCGATACAGCCCTAAAATTAGCAGAAAAAGCTTTTTCATTGAAGCCAAAGCATGAAGAAACACAGGATGTACTTTTAAGTCTTCAGACCCTTGGGTCTGATTGGGGTGGGGCCCGAAAAACTCTCAGCGCAAAATTGAAATATGGAAATCTACCTAAGGATGTTCATAAAAGAAGGGATGCTGTTTTAGCTTTATCAGAAGCAGCGGACATAATTGAGACTGATAAAAAAATTGATGCTCAAGTAACGGCTATCGAGGCAAATCGCATGTCACCCGATTTAGTTCCCGCAGCTGTTCTAGTTGCTAAAGAGTATTTAGCGGATACTAAGAAAAAAAACGCAATAAAAGTAATTAAAAAAGCTTGGGAAGCCCAGCCGCATCCTGATTTGGTAGCAGTATATTTGGAAATTTATGAAGGGGAAAGTTCAGAGGACAGAGAAAAAGGGTTTAAGTTACTCGCTAAAATGAACCCTAAGCATGTTGAAACGGAAATAATGATGGCTGAAATGTATCTGCAGGCTGAGGATTTTCCTAATGCGCGCAGATCACTTGGTGACTCTTATGAAACTTCGCCAAATGTCCGTACGCTTACAATTATAGCAGCTATTGAAAAAGGTGAAGGAGCGGATGATAGTGTAATTCGAAAATGGCTAACAAAAGCACTTTCAGCCCCACGTGGCCCCCAATGGGTATGTGAAAATTGCTCTACGGTTCATTCAGTTTGGCGGCCAACATGTTTTAATTGTAATGCCTTAGATACTTTAACTTGGATGGACGTTCCAGAGATAGCGGCTGATCCTGACTTGGGAAGGGAGCGAGCCCCCTTTGTATTGGATGTCCTAAATAGTAATGACAGTAAAACCGATAAGTTTGATTTAGAAGCAGAAGAAAGCTTGGCTGAGGTAGAGAATGTTGAAATTGACAATGATAGCTCAAAAAGTTGATTTAAAAGCTCTTGTTAAATCTTTAAGCAAGACCTATTTGATAAGATCATTGAAGGATTATTTTTAATGTCAGCTATATACGGCCCCGTCTTTTTGATATTAGATGTCGCATTTTTTATTATGATTGCCCATATCATCATGAGTTGGTTGATTAGTTTTCAAGTTTTAAATCTTTATCAGCCCCTCGTTGCTCAAATTTGGGCAGGATTGAACCGATTGTTAGAACCAATATATGGACCAATCAGGAGAGTTTTGCCAAATACCCAGCCTTTAGATTTATCACCTTTAGTGGCATTTATTATTTTAATCTCTTTGCGTGACTATATTCTCCCTGAACTATTTGGGCTTCGATAAGTTTAGGTTAAAAAGTTAATTTAGATTATCAGCAATACTTATGTAAAAATTGATGAACTATTTTATTGGTTTGGCTATAATCTTGTTTGTAGTTAAAATTGTATTATTTATTAACGCATGGAAGATAAAAGGAATTAATTGAATGCTTGTTGTTGTTTCTCCAGCTAAGAAATTAGACATGAGCCCCAATGGCGCAAAAGTAAAAACATCAGAACCAGTATTTTCTGAGGATATTGATAAGCTAGTTAAAGCTGCAGGACAGTTATCTGAGGAAGGTTTACGTGCTTTAATGAAAATTAGCCCTGCTTTGGCCCGATTAAACAAAGAGCGTTTTAATAATTTTGGAAGTCAAGACAGAAAGCCCGCAGCGTTTGCTTTTGCAGGCGATACCTATGCTGGATTTGACGCTAATTCATTAGATGAAGATGCTTTAAGGTGGGCCCAAGAACATATGCGAATTTTATCAGGCCTCTACGGGCTTTTAAGGCCCCTAGATGAAATTGAGCCTTACCGCCTTGAGATGGGCAGTCGATTGAAAGTGGAAGAAACTTCTGATTTATATACTTATTGGGGAAACCGATTAGCTAATGAATTAAATAATCAAGCAAAAAGTACTAATTCTTCCATACTTTTAAATTGTGCAAGCCAAGAATACTTTAAGGCAGTGGACTGTAAATCATTGGAATTAGAGGTTATTACACCTCAGTTTTTTGAGCTAACCCCAAATGGTCCAAAACAAATTAGCTTTTACGCAAAAAAAGCGCGAGGTGCGATGGCTAGGTATGTAGTAGAAAATAGAATTGATAAAGCTGAAGATTTAATTGACTTTGATCTGGCTGGTTATTTTTTCCAAAAAAATGGATCATCTCGGTTTTCACCGGCATTCTTCAGAAAAAACAGTTAGTTTTCTTATGCGTGACAAGTATTTTAAAGATGCTTATAAGGCGGTCGATTAGTTTATAAAAAGGTATAATAATGGACTTGCAGGTTTTTGGACATCAGTCTCCTGATACCGACTCAACTGGATCGCCAATAATATGGTCATGGTACCTAAATGAAAAAAAAGGATTGCCTGCGGTTCCTAAATTGCTGGGTGAGCCAAACACTGAAGCTTTATTTGTTTTAGATCGATGGGGTTTTGAGAAGCCAGAGATAATAAACAGAATCGTTAAAGGCGACAGTGTTGTTATTGTTGATACAAACAACCCAGCCGAACTCCCAGAAAATATTAATGATGCAGATATACAGGGTATAATTGACCACCATAAATTAGTTGGTGGATTAGAAACATCTGGCCCAATTGATATAACAATCAGGCCCTTGGCATGTACGGCTACTATAATGTTTGATTTGATGGGTGAAGATGTAACAGACATGCCCGATCCGATTAAGGGTTTAGCATTATCTTGTATATTGTCGGATACTTTAGAATTTCGAAGTCCAACTACTACAAATAGGGATCGTGTTGTTGCTGAGCAGTTGGCTAAAGAGTTAAAAATCGATATTTCAAATTATGCCTCAGAATTATTTCAGGCAAAATCAGATGTTTCAGATTTTTCGGATGTGGAGCTGCTTAGAATGGATTCCAAAAAATATCCAATAGCTGATTTAAGTTTTCGCGTTTCTGTTTTGGAAACAACAGAGCCTAATATGATATTTAGAAGAAAGAAAAGTTTAATTAAGGCAATGGAAACTGTGTGCTTAGAAGATTCTGTAGACCATGTATTATTTTTTGTTGTTGATATACTTAGAGAAGAATCTACCCTCTTTGTGCCTGATGAAAATATTAAAAAAGTGGCTGAGAAATCTTTTGCCGTGAATGTGACCGACGATTCTGTGGTGTTGCCTGGTGTGGTGAGTCGAAAAAAACAGATAATACCAAATTTAAAGCTTTAAAACTTTTTAGGAAAATTCCTGTGACAGAAGTGATAAAAACACTAGACGATGTTTCTCATAAATATGATGCCTTGTTTGTCGATTTATGGGGGTGTGTACATAACGGGATTGAAGCTTATCCGAGCGCTAATGATTCTCTAAAAAGATATAGAGCAAATGGGGGTAAAGTTGTTTTGGTGACTAACTCGCCTCGACCTCGGTCAGGTGTTGAAAAACAGCTAAAAAAATTTGGTGTGGATCCTGAAGCATGGGATCTAATAGCTACATCTGGTGACAGTGCCAGAATGGCAATGTTTCAAGGTCTTGTTGGAAATAAAATTTACTTTATTGGAACACCGTTTGAAGAAAATTTTTTTGAGCCACTTAATGTAGTGGAAAACCCGGTTACTATAGAGCGTGTTCCAATCGATGAGGCTGAGGGAATTGTTTGTACGGGACCTTTCGATAGTCTAGCAAATCCAGATATTTATTTGTCAGACTTTGAGTTTGCAAAAAAGCGGGGTTTAAAGTTCTTATGTGCAAACCCAGATATTATTGTTGACCGAGGTAGTGTCAGAGAATGGTGTGCCGGCGCTTTAGCTAAAATGTATACTGATTTGGGGGGAGAGAGTTTATATTTTGGAAAGCCATTTCACCCTATCTACGACTTAGCTAGGCGACGACTTTCTTCTAGTGCTGCTCATATAAATGATGAGCGCATTTTAGCCATTGGTGATGGAATAACGACAGACATTTTGGGTGCTGAAAATGAAGGTATTGATAGTTTGTTTATTACAGGAGGTTTAGCTGCGCTAGAAACCGGTACTAAAGATCAGCCAGATCAAAGATTATTAGATAACTATCTACTTGAGCAAAAATTCAACCCAGCATATTCTATTGGATTTTTAAGGTAGTTTTTAGCAAAATCTAAAAATACTACAGTTGCAAAGTAATTATATTTCATTTATTATCAAATAAATTGATGAAAATTACTTAGTGATGGTAAACTCATGCTCGATAATAGTCCACGAGGAACAATATGCATAGAAGATATCGAAATGGGTATGACTCGGTATATTCGAAAAATTATAACCGATAGAGATATCGAACTATTTGCGGAAATTTCAACCGACCACAACCCGGTTCATTTAGATGATGATTATGCCAGGGATACAATTTTCGAAGGCAGAATTGCTCACGGTATGTTAACGGCAGGGCTAATTTCAGCAGTTATTGGCGAACAGCTTCCCGGTCATGGTACCATATACATGAGCCAGAATTTAAAGTTTTTAGCCCCAGTAAGGCCAGGAGATTTGGTTTATGCCGAAGTTAAAGTTGTTGATATGGTAATTGATAAGCGACGAGTTAAGTTGGATTGCCGTTGTGAGGTGAATGGAGAAAACGTACTGGTTGGAGAGGCGATGGTTCTTGCACCCAGTAGAAAGTTTGACTGAATTTGCCTAATTAAATAAATTCAAACTTGTTTTACAATGATTAGAGAGATACGTGAAAATCATGAAAATTATTCGTGATTATCAATTTGTAAAATCTAGTGATAAAGGAGCTAGCGTCGCTGTAGGGAACTTCGATGGTGTTCATTTAGGTCATCAGCATGTTATAGACATAGCGAGGTCATGGGGTAATAAAAATCAGTCTCCGTTAGGAGTATTGACTTTTGAACCCCATCCAAGATCGTACTTCTCTCCTGATGCTTCAAACTTTCGCTTAATGAGTTCTGATGCAAAAGCAACGCGTTTGAATAAATTGAACGTCGAAAAGCTATATGAATTGAATTTTAATAAAACGCTTTCGTCATTAAATCCATTTGACTTTGCTGACCAAGTTATAAGTAAAGGATTAGGTTTGCGTCATCTTGTTGTTGGTGAAGATTTTTGCTTTGGCAAAGGCCGATCAGGAACAGTTAAAGATTTAATTTCATTGGGTAGCTCTATGGGCTTTGAGGTAACCATAGCTGAACTAATGGAAACGGAAATAGGTCGAGTTTCCAGCACCTCAATAAGAAATGCTTTAGCCGAAGGGCGGCCCAACGATGCTGCAAAGCAATTAGGACATTGGCATAGGATAGAGGGTGTAGTGATCGGCGGTGAGCAACGAGGGCGGGAACTGGGATACCCTACCGCGAATATGTCTTTGGATAATCTTCATTTGCCACATTTAGGTGTTTATGCAGTCTTAGTGGATGTTTTAAATGGAGAGCATGTCGGTTCTTATAACGGGGTTGCAAGCCTTGGCGTTAGACCAATGTTTGGTGAAAATACACCAAATTTAGAAACATTCATCTTTGACTTTTCCGGTGATTTATATGGCGCTACTCTTTCAGTTGCACTGGTGGAGTTTATGCGCCCTGAAATAAAATTCGACTCGTTAGAAAGCCTTATAGTTCAAATGGATAAGGATAGCCTAAAATCGAGAGAAATATTGAAAAGCTTGAAATGAAAAATGGTTCACAAAAACAACGGATTCAGGAGGGATTCTGGAAAAAAAAACCATTGTCTGATATGTCGCGATTGGAATGGGAAGCGCTTTGCGACGGATGTGGAAAATGCTGCCTCAATAAGCTAGAAAACGATGAAACCGAAGAAGTTCAATATACAAAAATAGCCTGTAGGTTACTTGATAATGAAAGTTGCAAATGCAGTCAGTACGCAATTCGCCATCAATTTGTGCCAGAATGTATAGTACTGACACCAAAAAATATTGGTGAACACGCATACTGGTTGCCTAAAACGTGCGCCTATTACCTCATTTGGAAGGGAAAGGATCTGTATACTTGGCATCCACTCGTTTCAGGTACATCAAACTCTGTTCATGAAGCTAATGTTTCAGTGCAAAATAAAACTATTGCAGAATTTGAAGTAAGCGAAGATGAATGGGAAGATTATTTATGGGAAGAAGAGGTTTAAATGATATTTTCGTCTGATAATTATAGCCCCGTTCCTCAACAGGTTATGGATGCTTTAGCCGAAGCAAATAAAGGTTATCAGCCTAGCTATGGCGAAGATAGCCAAATGAAAAAAGTTCGTCATTTGATGCAAACCATATTTGAGGCCCCGGATGCTGCAGTTTATTTAGTTGCAACTGGAACAGCGGCAAATTCACTTGCGCTTTCTACTTTGTGTGAACCATGGCAAACGATTTTTTGCAGCCCAGTATCACACATACATGAGGACGAATGTAATGCCCCTGAGTTTTTTTCTGGTGCGAAATTAACTCTTGTTGGTCATGGCGATAAAATAAACCCAACAGAATTAAAAAAATCGATTCAAGCCGAAGAGTCTAGAGGTGTTCATGGTCCCCAAAGAGGACCTGTTTCGATTACTCAAATTACCGAAAAGGGGCAAGTTTATACATTGAGTGAAATCAATGAAATTACACGAATTGCTAAGGAATTTAAATTGCCAGTTCATATGGACGGTGCGCGCTTTGCAAATGCGTTGGTTTCACTTGATTGCACTGCAGCAGAAATGACGTGGAAGTCTGGAATAGATGTTGTGAGCTTTGGTGGAACAAAAAATGGCCTGATGGGCGTAGAAGGTGTTATATTTTTTGATCCGCAAAAAGCATGGGAATTTGAATTACGCAGAAAAAGAGCAGCCCATTTATTTTCAAAGCATCGTTATCTTTCCGCCCAAATGTTGGCTTATTTGGAAAATGGTTTGTGGATAGAGTTAGCGAGCAAAGCAAATAAAGCAGCTTCTTTATTGATAGAGGGCTTGAGGAATATTGAAAAAGTGGATTTTTTAGTTGAACCAAAGGCAAATCTAATTTTTGTAACTATGCCAGCATATATGCATAGAAAGGCATTTGAGAAAGGGTTAGAATACTATACTTGGTCTGAGATAGATGGCGTAAGCGATGATACACCAGTAGTATCTCGATTTGTTGTAGACTGGAGTCGTTCATTAAGTGATATAGACAAATTTTTAGAGATCATGAGAAACGCAGCTATAAAATAAATTTAATACTCAAAAATCTAAGTTAGCTACACTTAAGGCGTTGCTCTGAATAAACTCTCGCCTTGGTTCAACAACGTCGCCCATAAGTTTTGTGAACAAATCGTCAGCTTCTGCCGCATCTGTTATTTTGACTTGCAATAGTGTTCGAGCATCAGGATCCAGAGTTGTTTCCCAAAGCTGATCAGGGTTCATTTCACCAAGACCTTTATAGCGCTGTAGTGTAAGACCTCTTTCGCCTTCTTTAAGAATTAAGCTTAGCAATTCTAATGGTCCAAAAATGGTTTGACTTTGGTCTTTTCGAGTAAGGGTAGCGGGACTTTCATAGACTTCTTTTAGACTTTCGGTAAATGTGCCAGTCTTCCTCGCCTCTCCGGATCTTAACATAGGCCCATCTAAAGTACGTAGCTCTTCCACACCCCTTAATATTCTTGCTAAGCGGATACCTTGGTCTTGCGTAATTCTTCCAGACCAGCCACTTTCGTACTCTAAAGCAATAAGATTTAATCTGTTTGCAATACTATCAGCAGTACCTTGTAAATCTTTATCTACTGCTCCTGGAACAAAAGCGCCAGCTATGGCCGCTTGCTCTAATATGTGCCGAGGGTATTGGGTTGGGAACACATCTAAAACCCTGTCAAGTTGCCGTGCTTCATCTACTATCCTTGCCAAGTCTTGACCTGCAATTTCAGCATTTGAGCCAACTTTCAGAACTGCTCCTTCAATTCCTTGCTGGACGAGATAATTGTCTAGGGAAGACTGATCCTTTAGGTAAACTTCGGATTTCCCTTTGCTTACTTTGTATAATGGGGGTTGAGCAATATATAGAAACCCACCTTCAACCAACTCTGGCATTTGTCTGTAAAAAAATGTTAGCAAAAGTGTTCTGATATGGGCGCCATCAACATCAGCATCAGTCATAATTACAATTTTATGATATCTTAATTTATCAATATTAAATTCATCTCGGCCGATCCCAGTACCAAGTGCCATAACTAAGTTACCAATCTCTTGGCTGTTTAGCATTTTGTCAAACCGAGCTCTTTCCACATTTAGAATTTTCCCTTTGAGGGGTAAAATAGCCTGAGTTCTACGATCGCGTCCTGTTTGGGCTGAACCACCAGCAGAGTCTCCCTCAACTAGAAAAACCTCAGTTTTTGACGGATCTTTTTCTGCGCAATCTTTTAACTTTCCTGCCAAATAATTAACATCTAGAGCTGTTTTTCGGCGTGTAAGCTCCCGTGCTTTTCTCGCAGCTTCCCGAGCAAGAGCTGCTTCTATTATTTTGCCAACTATTACCTTTGCCTCGCTGGGGTTTTCTTCAAACCACTCACTTAATTTTTCATTCATTAAGCTTTCTACTGCTGGCCTTACCTCAGAACTAACTAACTTATCTTTAGTTTGGCTTGAAAATTTTGGATCTGGAACTTTTACAGATAAAACACATGTTAAGCCTTCTCTTGCATCGTCACCTGTAAAGTTTATTTTTTCTTTTTTTGCGATACCGCTTGCTTGTGCATAATTATTGATAGTTCTAGTCAGCGCCCCACGAAAACCTGCGGTGTGAGCTCCTCCATCTCTTTGTGGAATATTATTTGTAAAAGGGAGAACATTTTCATGGTAACTATCATTCCACCACATCGCCACTTCAATACCAATCTCATCCTTTTCGCCCTTGATAAATATAGGTTCTGGGATCAATGCAGTTTTAGACCGATCGAGATATTTTACAAATTCGTTTACACCCCCTTCATATATTAATTCCGAACGAAGAACTTCAGTTGGCCTTTCATCTTCGAGAATAATTTTGACACCAGAGTTTAGAAATGCCAATTCGCGGAGGCGGTTCTCAAGAACTTCAAAAGAATAGTCAAGATTAGAAAAAGTCTCAGTTGAGGCTAAAAATTTTACCTCAGTTCCACGCTCACCGGGCGCATTTTTTATCTTCTTTAAATGTTCAGTTGTTTCTCCATGTGCAAATTTAGCAAAATATTCACTCCCATCTCTCCAAATCCGTAGTTCTAGCCAAACTGAGAGTGCGTTAACAACTGATACGCCAACGCCATGTAACCCGCCTGAAACCTTATACGAATTGCTATCAAATTTTCCACCTGCATGAAGTTGTGTCATGATAACTTCAGCAGCGGAAACTCCCTCTTCTTCGTGAATATCTACTGGTATTCCTCTTCCATTATCTCGAACGGAAATACTACTATCAGCGTGGATTTTTACATGAACGAAATCTGCATGTTTAGCTAAGGCTTCATCTATGCCATTATCGACGACCTCATAAACCATGTGATGTAGGCCACTTCCATCGTCGGTATCACCGATGTACATCCCAGGCCGTTTTCGTACGGCTTCTAGCCCTCTAAGAACTTTAATAGAATCAGCGCTATACGCTTCCTGTTCTTGCTCGAATTCGGACATTAACTTAATCCTTTTATTTTTAAAGATTATACGATTTGTAGTAGCAAATGTCACGCATTTCACCACATTTAGTAATTATAATTACCCAGAAACAAATATTATTTAAATTTATTTAGGCTATATGGTTAATTAATTAGAGAGCGACAGCGCAGAAATGCCATCAATAGTTGAAACTTTGATAAATTGTGCTCTATTTCTTAGATCTGAAAACAATTCGGGCCCTGTTCCTGTCATCCAGGCTTGAACCCCAAGCTTGCATATCTCATTGTACAAAGCAGCTTGTCTTTCAACATCTAGATGCGCAGAAACTTCATCAAGTAAAACAATCGGAGATATATCACTTATTTTTGCAAGGGATTTAGCATTAGCTAATATGATGGATATTAAAAGCGCTTTTTGTTCCCCTGTTGAACAATCTTTTGCTAAAGTTGATTTGTCTGCGTAAACAGCTTGAAGATCTGATTTATGAGGGCCAACGCTTGTTCGGCCTAGTATCATATCGCTTCGACGCGATTCTTTAAGAGCCTCAACAGCCTCCTCTTCATTAGTGATTATTATTTGGTCTGGATCGATCAAAAGGAGCTCGGCTTTAGGAAATTTCTCTGTCAAATGACTTTGAGCTTCGCTCAAATATTTTATAGCTTTTATTCTAGCCTTTTGGATAGAAACTGCATTTTTTGCCATCTCAATTTCAAGAGCATTGTACCAGTGGTCATTATGAATTTTTTCTTTTAACAGCCGATTTCTTTCTCTCATTGCTTTTTCATATGCGAGACTAACTTCTGCATGTTCTGGGAAATAACTTAAAGTCAGTCTGTCTAAAAACTGTCTTCGACCACTTGTACCCTCTATCCATATTCTATCCATAGAGGGTACAAGCCAGACAATGCGTAAGATTTGGCCTAGTTTCATAATAGAGGCTTTTTTTCCATCCAAAAAAAGACTGCGGGACTCACCATTCGTAGAGCAAATGGATACCTCATATTCTGATATTCTATTTTTTACTTTACCTTCAATTTTCCAACCTATGGCCTCAGGTTTGCGAGTAATATCGCTAGCAGTGGCACGTCGTAGTCCGCGGCCTGGTGAAAATAAAGAAACAGCCTCCAAAATATTAGTTTTACCTGTGCCATTTTTTCCAAAAACAACAACTGGTCTTCCATCAAGTAAAAGTTTCGATATTTTATGAGAGCGGAAGTGCGAAAGGGTCAGGCTTGATATGTATTCCACGACCTTTTCGAACCTTTTATTTCACTAATTAAAAATTTTAATTTAAACGCGCATCGGCATAACAACGTAGACAGCGCTGGTGTCATTTCCCTCTCGCATTAAGGTAGGGTCACCTGACGAATTGAACAAAAATACAGCATTTTCCCGATCAACTTGGCTTGCTATCTCTAATAGATATTTAGCATTAAAACCTATCTCCAAAGGCTCATCACCGTACGCAACGGCTAGCTCCTCTTCTGCCGCCCCGCTATCAGGAGCATTTACCGATAATATCAATCTGTCTTCATCCATTGATAATTTAACTGCCCGTGACCGCTCTGAAGAAACAGTTGCAACTCTATCTACTGCTTTTGCAAAGTCATTAGCATCAACTTCGAGCCGTCTTACATTTTCATTAGGGATGACTCGAGTATAGTCTGGAAAAGTTCCATCTATAACTTTGGACGTAAGTGTTATTTCTGGAGTGGCAAACCTGATTTTGGTTTCTGATACAGAAACAGCAATTTTAAGTTCATCGTCATCAAGTAATTTTCGCAACTCTCCGACAGTTTTTCTTGGCACTATTATACCGGGCATATCTGAAGCCCCTTCTGGCAAATCTGCATCAATTCTTGCAAGTCTGTGGCCGTCGGTCGCTACACATCGAAGGACCTTACCACCATCGGAAGATGCTATGTGCATGTATACACCATTGAGGTAATATCTCGTTTCTTCAGTAGAAACAGCAAATTTTGATTTATCAAATAGTCGCCTTAATATAGCTGCTTTTGCTGAAAAATTCGATGAATATTCTGAGCTAGCCATTATTGGAAAATCTTCTTTAGGCAATG
>ERZ767114.1305-NODE-1305-length-12056-cov-4.475749_pt1 | contig 12056 bp, 6 predicted proteins | sample MGYA00374952_ERZ767114 | MGnify/ENA primary metagenome ERZ767114 (study PRJEB28939, sample SAMN06267156) | marine metagenome | isolation source: Columbia River Estuary | place: USA:Columbia River Estuary, USA | collected 2012-05-05 ...
TGTTTAGTTCACATTAGTGTGTAAGAGGTATGGCACGCGAGTGCTAATTAACTTACATTATATTTAATTAATTACTACAATTTACTTATTATTTCTTCATATAGATAATCTTGTATTGTTTCATTATACTTTTCTTTACACATTGTATTGTCATATGGAAATAGTATTCTGATTTGAGTGAGAATATCTTGATTATTTAAATGATTAGTCATATTGTATTTTGTTTTTTGTTACATATATATTATCTACATGTACTTGTGTTTAGTTTGTAAAAAGGTGAAATGTTTTTACTGAAATATACTAAAAAGTGGCCCGGTGGGCTAAAAAATATGCGTTTTACGTAACAGGCTGGTAGTCAGGGGGATAGTAGCAATGCTTTACTTCTATATAATTGACAGCTTTTCAGAATGAAAACTGTGACATAAGGCTATTAAGGTAGTAGAGTAATAGGCTATTGTCACACTATTGATATATACATCTATATATAAGAGTAAAGTGGAGCAAAAACGTGTAATATTACTAATCAAGCACGCTTCACCACAAGTCTGCTTTCCATAATGCAATAAAAAAAAACAATATATGGCAATAATCTCTTCATATCCCGTATCTACACCACAATTGGTGGATCAAGTGCTGGGATCTAACACGTATGATGCGACCGGAACAGCAGTAGTTGGCAATCCCACGGTACAATACACATTCACATCGATAAAAACGCTGGTTGATCAGCAGTTTACAGAACAATTAGTAGCAACATCTGATTCTAATGCGACAGCACAGTTAATAGCTTCGCAAGGACCAGCAGCAACTAACAGCATATACACAATATTATTTGGTGCAGCACAAATTCCTACGCCAGGTAACGTAAAAATAGACGCTAATGGTAAAGTTACCTTTACAACTACAGGAACTTACTATATAAAGCAAGAATATTCTATAGGTTCTACCTTAAACAACAAGCCTTTACTCTTATTTAGAACATTTAAAGATAATACCACGCAAGTTGGGCAAACTAATCTTCACGATGTAACATCTAATGGATCAAACGACAGATTAAGGATGGTAATAGAAGATATTGTACATATATCAGCGGGTGGAACGTTTTATGAGTTTCAAATGGTACGAGATGCAGGTGGTGCTGATTCAGGAACACTATATAAAGTGCTTAATAACACTGCAGGATTTACAGATACACCTAATGCATCATTAACAATTTCAAAACTAATATAATGGCAATAATATATTCATACCCAACAGTAACGCCTAGTTTAAATGACTTAGTTTTAGGTACAGATGTAGATAATACAGGCAAAGCAACAAGGAATTTTACTGTTCAAAGCATAATTGACTTAGTAACAGTAACTGGTAACAATTTGCAAGATGTTTTAAACAATGGTAACTCAGCAGTAGGAAGAGATATTATACTTGGTACTATTCAAGATCCAGCACAAACAATATATGCTAATACATTCAACACAGGTGTTGCATCTATCGTAGGTGGTGTAGGTCAGAACTTTACAGACTTCACATCGACAAGAATAACAGGTACGCTTCAAACTAATGCGCAACCAAATATAACTAGCTTAGGTACTTTAACCAGTTTGAAAGTAGGTAGTGCCACTCCAGCTATAACATCTATAGTAACATCGTTAACAGCACCTGGTGATGATATTAAATTAGCTACAACTAAAGCTATTGTTGATTACATAGCAACAACACCTAACCCTGAAACATTAGCTCAAACTCTTATTGCAGGACAAGTAACTGGTGGTAAAGATATAATTGTATCTGCAGGTGATGACGTTACCTTTGCAGATACATCTAAGATTATTCTTGGTACTGGATCAGATGCTACAGTAGAACACGATGGCACAGATTTAAAAATACTTAATACACTTGGTAAAACTACAATATCAAATAGCTCTGGTGATATAGATATATCAGCAACTGCTGCTACTAAAAAATTAAACTTAAATGGTAAAACTGGTGTTGAACTACAATTCGATACAGGTAAAAGATTAGAGACATTACTAGGTGGTGCTAAAGTAACAGGTGCTTTTGAAGCTACAGGTATAGGTACATTAAATGGTATAGTGAATACCAACAGCTATACTGATTCAAGTGGAGACACTGGTACTGCTGGTCAAATACTTTCTTCAACAGGTGCGTCAGGTACTAATTGGATAGATGATCCAAACCCAACACCATACTCATGGTTAGTAGAGGCTGATAGTGGAAGTGGTAACCCTTATACGGTTGCAAACGGTAATCAAATACATTTTAAAGGTGATACTAATATATCAACCTCTTGGAATAATACAAATAAAGAAGTTTTAATTAGTTTATCAGGAACATCTGTAACAGGTACAGGTGCTGTTAACCAGGTTACATATTGGGATGGTGCTCAAACTATAACTGGTGCCGCAGGCTTTACGTTTGCAGGTGGTGCAACTGGTAAGGTAGCTATAGGTGGTGAACTAGAAGTTGGTGGCGTATTAACAGACGGTACATTTACTGGATCATCTGGTACATATACAGGTTATGCAAGTATATCATCAACTGTTTTTGTTGGACCTTTACAAGGTAATGCAGATACAGCTACGGCTTTAGATGATGCAGGTACAGTTTCTATGTCAGGTGATACTGTTGCTGCTGGTGTAACTTACACTAGCGGTGGTAATGTTCCTTTAGTTTCAACCATATCAGACAGTGTTGTATATAACAAAGAACTATCTGGCTTTAATGCTACTAGTGGATCTGTTGCTAATGGCGATAGTATTATAGAAGCTTTAGAAAAACTACAAGGGCAAATAACAAATTTACCTCAAGGTTTAGTTTATCAAGGTGTTTGGAGTGCTGCTGGTACTGGAGGTGGTACACCTGATTTAACACAAGCAAATTATAAAGTAAACGGTCATTTTTATATTTGTGATACTGCAGGTACAGCTGCTCCAAATGGAGCTGGTAACCCACCTAATGACTGGGATGTTAGAGACTGGGTGATATTTGCAGACGATGGTGCTGGTGGTGGAGTAGATGAATGGCAAAAAATAGATAACTCAAGTTTAGCTGGTGGAACAGGTACGCCTAACACTATGACTAAATGGTTAACTAATCAAACAATAGGTAATTCTAATATAACAGATAACGGTAGTGTAGTTACTATAGCCGATACCATAAACTTTACAACGCAAGGTAACAACACATTTGGTAACACAAGCGCTGATGTATCTTCATTTTTAGGTAATGTTACATTAAGTGAAAATTTAATATTAGCTAAAGGTTTATCACTAGGTTCTAGCTATGGTACAGCTGGGCAAGTATTAACATCTGGAGGTGGAGTAAATGTAGCAAACACATGGACAACACCAACGGTTGGTACAGTAACAGGTGTAACTGGTTTATATGGTATAACTGTAGCTGGTACAAGTGCTGTCCCTACAATAGCTGTAACTTCTAATACAAACAACTTAGTACATTTAGCTACAGTTAAAACAAATCCTGTAGCTGCTGATACTATACTTATAAATGATAGTGAAAACTCAGATGTACTTAAACAGGCTACAATATCTAGTATTATAGCATTAGACCCCGCAAGATCTTTGTCAGCGGTTTTAGCTGTTGGTAACACATCAGGTGCTAATAATATTATAATGGCTGATGATCAATCTATAAATCTTGGTACTAACTCTGATTTAGTTATAGATTACAATAGTGCTGGTAATTTCGGGAGAATAAGTAATACAAGTGGTCATTTGTATATACAGAATTCCGCTGACGATAGCGATATAATATTTAGAAGTGACGATGGCTCTGGTGGTTTAGCTACTTATTTTCAATTAGATGGTAGTTCATTACAAACTAAATTTTTCAAACAGACAGAGCATCAAGATAGCGTTATAGGTGGATATGGAAATGGTACGGATTTACAACTGTTTCACAATGCCACAGATTCTTTTATTGATAATTATACTGGTAATTTAAATTTTAGAAGTTTTGCAACTGATAAAGATATAGTATTTCAGTCAGATGATGGTTCGGGTGGTGTTACTGAATACTTAAGATTAGATGGTAGTGCTGAAGAAATATATTTTTCAAAATCAACACTTTTATTTGATAATGTAAAGGCAAAATTTGGAAATGGTTCAGATTTACAGATATACCACGATGGAGGAAATAGTTTTATTAATAACACCGGAACAGGAAGTTTACTTCTTAAATCAAATAGTGGAGGTATTTATTTAAAATCTATTGCAGGTGATACATTAGCTCAATTTATAAATGATGGAGCTGTAAGCTTATATTATGATAATAGTATAAAATTTGCAACTACAAGTACAGGTGTTACTGTAACAGGTGCTGGTACTTTTACAGGAAATGTAAATATAGCAACTGGTAGTCAACTATTTTTTGACAATGGAGGTAATACTTATATTTCTGAAGACATAACTGATAGATTAAGATTTTTCGTTGGTGGTTCTGAATTTATGAGATTTACAGAAGATACTGCTGACACTATAACTTTTTACAAGGATTCAACTTTTACAGGTAACGTAGAAATCGACGGTAACTTAACTGTTGATGGTCATATAATCCACGGTGGTGGTGGTGGTGGAACAGGTAAAGGCGGACAGTTTACTAAACTATATACAACAGGAAACGCTGGTGTAGCAGGAGTTGCTTTTACAATAGATAGAGCTGTAACTGGAACTATGGTTTTTGATGTAATGTTTACTGGCGATACTTCTACTGCCACATCAGTTGCTAAAAAATATACTGTTATAGCTACTTATGGAGCAACCGCACCTATATATAATAAAATACTAGATTCTGGACCTGATGCAAATGGTGGAGAATTTGGAGTAGCTTTTGCTGATGACACATCTAATACAAAAATAAAATGTACAATAACACCATTTAGTATAAATACACAAAAAATAGGTATTACAATTGATTTAGGCTTTGGACAAAACGATGCAACTGTTGTAATGAATTAAAATAAAATATGGCTAATTTATCTAATATAAATAATAAGTTCCTAGTAACAACTGGAGGAGAAGTATTAGTTGGCCGTACAGCCGCAACGGGAACCTCTAAATTACAAGTTTCAGGAAGTCTTCTTATTGGAACTGATATAAGCTCTGGTATACCTTTAGTTGTTCAAGAAACAACTGCCAATGGTTTTGCTATTGGTTTTATGAGAAATACAAACACAACTAATGGAAATGGTTTAGTTATAGATGTAAATAGTACAGGTGGAGCTTATATACAAGATTGGAGACAAGCTTCTACTGTTAAAATGAGATTATTACAAAATGGAAATCTTGGTATCGGGACGGATTCGCCTACAAATGGCAAATTAGAAGTTCAGCAAACTGCAACAACTGCAGGATTATGGGTACAAACTGGAGGAACAACAAATTCTTATACGATAGCAGATTTTAGAACAGGAACTAATCTTTCTGCACTTGCAATAAAAGGAGATGGAAGCTCAACTTTTGCAGGGACATTAACGGCTGGTGCTACAACTATATCATCTACAACTAATCTGTTATTAACATTAAATCCAACCACTGGAAACTATGGTGGTATATTATTCAAATATGCTGGTGCAGTAAAAGGACTATCTTATTATAATGCTGGACTGATGATATTTGGTGGTGAAAGTGGAATACCAACTAGATTACAAGCTGGTGGTCAATATTGTTTTCATGCAGATGCAACAAATCAAAATGTACATATAGGTGCAGTAACCGATGCAACTTATAAATTACAAGTTACCGGAACGTTTTATACCTCTGGTGCTGCAAATTTTGCAAGTAATATAACAGTTGGTGGTGGTCAAATATTAACGCCAGGTGGAGTAAATCTTGCATTAAATCCTAATACAGGTATTGTTACTGTTGGTGGGAGTATACAGTGCTCAGGAGCAGGAGCATCAACTTTTAATGGTGCACTTTTAGTGAATAAAAGTGATGGAGCATATATATCTTTAAATCATAACAACTCTTTAAAGGGTTATTTAGGAATTGCAAATCAAGTTATAACTGGGGGTTCGTCAGCAGATTTAGGATTGACAGCAACTTCTAATTTAATTTTTGGTTCTGGAGGTACTGCTGAAAGAATGCGCATAACATCTGGAGGTAAAATAGGACTATTAAAATCAAACCCATATTATCCTGTTGATGTAACTGAAATTGGAGCTAACTCACACGCTTGGGGTAGCTCAGGTGCTACCTTTGGCCAAGATCATTATCAAATTAGAGAGTTAAATAATGTTTTATGGAATGCTTATGATAGGTTTAAAGATTACGGAACATCAAACAATTTACAATATCAGATGTTTAACGGTAATTTTGATTCAGGATACGCTTTACCTGTTAATTCTACTTATGTTGTAGAAATTGATTTTTCAGCACAAGGAACTATGACTTACCCATCAGGTTATACTGTTATATCTTTTTATTATGTATATAATGAGTTTACAAGTATAACTGGAGAACAATACCATGTACATGGAACTTACGCTGGTCAATGGAGACCTATGGGTACTCTGGTAAATATTAGAGGAAGTGCTGGATCTGGTAGTAGAGTTGTTAAAATTCCTGGTGGTGATAATAATTATGTTGGAAAATTCAGATACACTTTTGTAACTGCAAGTACTAGTGTTAATGTTACAGATATATGTTACATGACATCAAGGCCTGCTGGATACAATGTATCAGCATACATGAGAGGAGACAGGAACAATGATTGGGTTAAAAATATTTACTTTAAAAATAGTTCATTTACTACAGTAGGTAGTATAGTTCCAAGTAGCACCTCTACTGCTTTTAACACTAGTTCAGATTATAGATTAAAACAAAATATAGTTTCAATAACAGATGCTTTGGATAGAGTGAGTCGATTAAAGCCAAGCAGATTTAATTTTATTTCAGATGCAGATAAAACAGTAGATGGGTTCTTAGCTCACGAAGTACAAGAAATAGTACCAGAAGCTATTACAGGAGAAAAAGATGCGGTAGATAAGCAAGGTAATCCAGAACTACAAGCAATAGATCAATCAAAATTAGTACCACTATTAGTTGCAGCAATACAAGAACTAAAAGCTGAAATAGAATTACTTAAAAGCAAATAATGGCAAATTTATCAAATATAAATAATATATTACGAACTGGAAGTTTAGGTGTAGGGATAAATAGAGATCCTCTTGGTGCTTTTGAAATTAGTTCAGCTACTAAACCTGGTATTAAAATGTTTAATACAGCAGCTAGTGGAAAAACATACGAAGCATATTCTGATGCTAATGGTAATTATATTATATATGATCAAGACGCTGATGATAATAGATTTGTTATAAACACTTCTGGAAACGCAACTTTTGCAGGGAATATAAATGCTGCCAGTGATAGTTTTAAATATGAACTTGACTCGAGTGGAAATGCTCTTTTAGACCTTTCAAGTACAGGAGGTCAGCAAATTAGGTTTTTTGATACTAATTCTTCGTACACAGAAGCTATGCGAATTTTGCGTTTTGATGATAAGTTAAGTATTACTTATGGAGATAATGCAAATGAAGAAGCATTAACTGTTGTTGGAACAGGTTCATCAGCAGGAAACGTCGGGATCGGAGAGACTTCGCCTGGTAGCAAATTACAAATAAAAGGTAATGGTGCAGTATCTGGATTAACTTTTAAAACAACCGATTCTTCAAGTAATGAAACATTTTATATTAATGATGGTGGAACTGTTGGTGTAAGATATTATCCATTTAAAATAGGCGTACCTAGTGGAACTGCTAATGTAGCTAATAGTAGATTTCAAATAGCTACAACAGCTGGTGATTTTGTAGTATTAAATGACGGAAAAACTGGAATCGGAACACAATTGCCTAGCGCTAAATTAGAAGTAGTTACAGCGGTAGGTGCTGATGCTATAAGATTAAATTATGGTCAAAGCGCTGATATATTTTTAGGTTTTAATTCAACAAATCCAAGAGTACTTTTACAAGATAATAGTAATGTTGTTACTCATAATTTTCAGTCAAATGGAGATAACTATATTGTTGGAAGCAACGTCGGAATAGGAATTAGTACACCTTATTCTAAACTTCAAGTAAATGGTGGGGCAAATACTTTTTGTACACACTTTGGAGGACAATACAATACTGATGGTCATTATCAAGGTATAAGTTTAGGTTATGCAGAAAATGCAAATGCCGCATATAGAAAAGTAGCAATTGTTGCTCAAGCAACAGGTGATGGAGCAGCAAGACAAAATTTACTTTTTTTAGTTGATGGTGCTTCAGATTCAAATAGTGCTAGTATAGCTGATAATAAAATGATTTTGAATTATGACGGTGCAATAAAAATTGGAAACGGTTCAAATATTGCAATTAATACTAATGGCGGACATTACCACGCTGCAGGACCTAGTGGATTGTCAATGAGACAATATCAATACTATGTTGACATTCCTAATGGATCAACTATAGATTTATTTAAAAATAGTAGCGCATACTCAGATTTACAAATGACAAAAATTTCAATAGTAATGTATCATTCTTCAAGAACTTATTTTGCGGGTATGGGTTGTGTAGGAGGTTATGGTTTTAATCTAACAGGTGCTGGTTCAGGACTAGCTAATGGAGGTTTAACATCTGCAGTGGTAAGTACTGGTATAAGAAAATTACAAATAGCTAATAATTCTGGTTTTACTGCAGCTGCTAGAATTTTTATAGAAATTATGGCTGATTCTGGTGTAATAGTGTTAAACGGTGGTATATCTGCTCCATATTAAATAAAATAAATGGCATCATTATCTAATATAAACGGGATATTTGACGTTCACTCCACAGGTGCTGTACAGTTCAACGGTAATCATGGAGCTTCTGGACAGATATTAAGATCAAATGGTAATGCATCACCAACTTGGATTGATTTTAATTCAACTGGTTTTGGAGGCGATTATGTGCCTATAGCCGGTAACGTTACTATAACAGGCGCTATAGCTACCGATACTGGAATAAATCTTACTGTTGGTGGAACTTTAACTGGAACTAGTGCAACTTTTTCAGGTAACGTAACGGGTCCAAGATTTATAGGTACATCTGATAGAACAGAAGCTGTAGATTCTAACGATACTAGAAGTACAAACCCAGATCCAGAAGATATAGGTAAAGGTGTTTATTTTGATTTTAAAAGTAATTCAACTAATGGATTGAGTGATGGCGGTGGTTATAATGGAATGATGCTATGGAGATCTTATGGTGGAGGTTCAGATTTAAGTGGTGGACAACCTATTAGATTATCATATACAGCTAATGGAAACCTTTGGAGACAAATGGGTACAGGTGCCACATCATGGGGAACTTGGAATAAATTTGCTATAGGAACAGGAACAACAGCGCAATATATAAGAGGTGATGCATCTTTAGCAACCTTTCCAACTATACCACCCGATCCAACAGGTGTTTATTTACCTTTAGCTGGTGGAATAATGTCAGGAAATATTGGAAGATCAGCTTATAACTCAGGTTATCAAGTAGGTGGTTACAATAACGTTGGCGCTAGCGAACAAAAAACAAATCCAATCCACGCTATTGGAACAAGTTATTTACCAACAGCTACAGCATTATCTAATATGTATGGTATTGGTTTTACATCTGCAAACGCATCTTATTTAAGTTTAGCACAAGGAAATGGTTGGGGATTGTACGTTGCTTCTGATGGAGATGCTAGAATATTTTTAGATGGTAGCGAAGGTGATATATATGCTACTAATAAACTTTGTGTAAATTCATATGCTAATCAAGCTGGTGGTTTATTATTTTCAGCTGGACAAACTACAGGTACAGCTAGATCTTTAAATTTAAGAACTACAAATGTAACTAGTGATCCATCAAGTTCGGATATATCTACTTCAACCGGTATTACATGGGGGCAAAGAACTGATAGTAATCCATATTATATAATATATCCAAATCTTGAAAATTATAATTCAACTGGTAATTATTCTAAATTAACTATTGCTTGGCACACAGGAATAAAAATAGGTGCGAATGATGCTTATGGTGGTACAAGATTTTATGATGATTCACCTGATATTTCAGGCGCAAGCGTAATAATGAATGTTGGTGTTCAAAATACTAATGTTGGTGTTGTTAATGATTTATTAGTTGGCGGTTCAGTAACTTGGAGTGGTGGTGGTTCAGCTGAGTCTAACGCTGCTTATGATAACTATGCTTCTAAAACTTATAATGACACAGCTAGAGGGCATTTAGGTGGTTATTATACAAGTGGAGGTACTGAAAAACCTAACGCAAGTATTTTTGGAGCTGGTAAAGCTAGGATAGCTATGTTAGGTAGTGGTAATTTAGGTTTTGGCGGATCTTGGAATGATGTTTTTTGGATGTCTTCTTATACTGGTGGAGATGTAAAAAGAAGTACAGCTATAATTTCTAGTAAATATGATAGCACAAGTGTTTGGGTTGCTAAACAAAATTATGATTCATCATCTTGGGGAACAGGTTATCTTTTTTGGAACTCTGGCAATTTTACTCCAGGAAACTATTTACCTTTAGCAGGTGGTACTATGACCGGAGCTATTAACATGGGTGGTCAAAATATTACTAATGTTACAAACATATATAATAACGGTTGGTTTAGAAATCAAAACAGCAACGAAGGATTATATAACACAGCAACAGGTAACCATTGGTCGTCACAAGGTGGTTTTTGGGACGTAGGCTATAGTGGTACAAATGGTATAAGACTTAGAAATGGTCATAATGGTACAGTTCTAGGTTATTTATATGCAGAAACAGCTGGAGAGTTTGGTTTGTTAGATAAAGATGGTAATTGGACATTTAGAACTAACGGTGTAAATGTAACCGAACTAAGATGTAATAATGCTATAGGTTTTGTAATGAATGCTAGTGGTCAAATAACTCTATCAAGTACTCTTACAACAAATGGGGTTATACAAGCTAATTCATCGATTAATTTAAAAAATCAAATTACTTTACCAGCATCTGGTTTAAGTAATATTAGTGGCCGACCAGCCTATGCAATATATCAAGAAGGTGGAGCTTGGACATATCCTTATCCAGATCTATGTCTTGCAATGCACACTGGTATTAAATTAGGAGCAAATGCAAGTTATAATGGAATACGTTTCTATGATGATTATAATATGGCAACGCAAGTTATGGCTGTTAATGATAGTTCATCACCAATTGGAGCTGGTCACGTATATGTTAATAATGTTTTACAAGCTGGGGCAAGTGTAAGGGCACCTATATTTTATGATACAAATACTACATATTATGGAGACTTTGCCAGCACAAGTTATATTAATGCTCTTACACTTGTTGGAACACTTTCTGGTCAAAATGCTTATTTCAATCAAGATGTAGGTATAGGTTTTAACTCAGGTAACATAGGTGGTAAATTAAATATACAAATAAATAGCTCAAGTGGTATTGGTATTAAAAACAATCTTAATGGTGTAAGTAACCCAACAGGATTATTACAATATACATCTGCTTCTATGAACAGTGGTGGTTATTATATGGTTTTTCAAGCTGCTCCAACATCTGGATCAGATACAAATATGTTATTATGTAATTTAAATGGTAACCTGAGAAACAGAAATAATTCTTACGGTCAGTATTCAGATGAAACTATAAAAGTTAATTTCTCTGTGTTTTTAAGTGATAAACTGAACCATAATTACACCTATTTATCCAATGTCTTTAGATCTGTAAATGGAATGAAAATTCAGCAGTTTATTATTATCAATAAAATCAAATATTTGATGAATTGCGTTTATTGGACCCTTTGTATTATTAACAACTTCAAATATTCTACAATTTGGGGAAATATCATTAAGAATTTTCCTCATATTTGTTTGTTTTAAATGAATATCATTACAAATAAAAATAACATCCTTTACACCAGGAAATAAATCAACAACATGTTTTATTATAGGATAACCATCAACGTCAATTAATGATTTGGTTTCTTCATACCCAGCGTCTACGAACCTTTTACCAA
>ERZ767114.1308-NODE-1308-length-12048-cov-1.850556_pt1 | contig 12048 bp, 9 predicted proteins | sample MGYA00374952_ERZ767114 | MGnify/ENA primary metagenome ERZ767114 (study PRJEB28939, sample SAMN06267156) | marine metagenome | isolation source: Columbia River Estuary | place: USA:Columbia River Estuary, USA | collected 2012-05-05 ...
CCGTGCCGCATTGCGCATCCCGTCGTTGTATCCAGATGCAAAGTTCAAACCAGAGCTCGTAGTTTGTGCCGACACCGAGCAGAGCCGTCGTGATCGCGCCGTCAACGACTTTGGTTTTGCTCGTGCAGTTTCAAGTTTTGAAGAAGCCGTTACAGCAAAAGATGTTGACGCAGTTTGGGTCACGGCACCAAACATGTTGCACGTGCCGATGATCAGCGCCGCAGCAGCCGCTGGCAAAGCAATCTTTAGTGAGAAACCAATCGGCGGCACACCGGCACAAACAGTTGAGGCATACAAGATCGCCCAAAAGCACTCGACTGCGACGGGTGTTGGCTACAACTATTTATGGTCACCACTCGTGATTCATGCTCGTGAGTTAATTCAAAGCGGCGCGATCGGTCGAGTCACTCACTATCGCGGTCGATTCTTATCGATGTATGGCAGCGATGAACTTGGTCTGCTCACATGGCGATTCAAATTTGCTCAAGCTGGCTACGGCGTTACCAGCGACATCTTGAGTCACTCTGTTTCGCTCGCCCACTTCTTGGTCGGAGGAATCAAAGAAGTGACCGGCATGAAAGCCAACACAATTACGCATCGCCCGTTGCCGACTGGCGCTGCCAGTCACTATGGTCGGGGCTCTGCGAGCGACCCGAAAGGCGAAGTCGAAAACGAAGACTTCGCGTCGATGCTCTGCAGTTTCGAAAATGGTGCGACCGGCACTTTTGAAACAAGCCGATCGATGGTCGGTCCAGAAAGCCAAAATGCTTTTGAGGTTTACGGCACCGAAGGCGCACTTTCTTGGAATCTTGAAAAGATCAACGAGTTGCAGTTCTACAAACGAGAAGACGGTGTCAACACGGGCTACAAAACAATCTTTGGCGGAGATCGCTTTCCGTTTCATGGTGCGTTTGCGCCAGGCATGGCCAATGCAATCGGCTTCGAAGACCTTGTAGCAATCGAAGACCTCAACTTCATGAATTGCCTCACTTCATCTGAGCGCTACACGCCTGGATTCAAAGAAGCAGTCGATGTTGTCAGCGTGCAACAGGCTCTAATCAATTCATGGACTTCGCGCAAATGGGAGCCTGTCGTCGACCTGACGAAATAACTGGTTAAAAGCTAATTATTCGCCAATCACTCTTGGTCTAAAAACGCACGCAAGTTCGCACTGTTGTGCGGGTGGCGCAACCTAGCCAATGTCTTTTGCTCTATTTGACGCACTCGCTCACGCGTCACATTCATCTTCTTGGCCACGTCTTCAAGCGTGTGCGGCTGACCTTCATACTTTCCAATCCCAAATCGCATTGACACAATATCTTGGTCACGCTCTGGCAAATCGCTCAAAGTTCGCTCTACTGCCTCGCCCAGTTGTCGGCGCTCAGTTGATTCACTCGGATCATTTGTTGCATCGCCACTCGCGATGGTGTCGCCAACCGTCAGATCATCAGAGTCGGTGCCCACAGGAGCGTCCAGACTGGTTGTTGACAATGCAAGCTGCATGACGTCCAAAAGTTTTTCGACACTCATCTGCGTGCGCACGGCAACTTCGTCTGGCGTTGGGTCACGCTCAAGCTCCGCTGCAAGTTCGCGCTCAGCACGATGCACACGATTGACAATCTCCATCATGTGTCCAGGAATGCGAATGTTGCGCCCCTGATCTGCCATCGCTCTCGTCATTGACTGACGAATCCACCAGGTTGCATACGTTGAAAACTTGAAACCCTTTTCGTAGTCGTACTTATCAGCGGCATGCATCAGACCGATGTTGCCTTCTTGAATGAGATCGGCTAATTGCAGTTCTTTGCGGTCATATCGACGTGCGATCGAGACCACGAGCCGCAAGTTGGCCCGCACCATGTGATCTTTAGCCTTGATTCCCTCGGTCACCACACGCTGTAATGCACGCCTGTCACGCACGCCAAGCGTGCCTATGCCGCGCTTGAGTTGTGCATCGGCATCCAAACCATCTTTGATGGCTCTGCCAAGACGCTTTTCGTCATCTGCATTGAGTAGATCCACCTGACCAATCTCGTTCAGATACATCCGCACTGCATCTGGACCAGTATCACTACCAATCACGTGTCTCATGCGTGCTCACCAACTCGTTTGCCCAGCCAATCCAAAAGTTCCATCGCCACAGCGTCTGCCATTGTTGGATTGTCAATTTCTTCCAGCAAAATTCGAGTATCACGGTCAGCACGAATCTCGTCTGGATCAGTGATGCGATTGCGAACTGACAACTCTCGACGAACAGCCGCCGAGATCAGATTCTTTGCTTCGGTAAATGGGTCCGAATCAATATCGGCAACAGCAGCACGCTCAATCACTTCACGAGCATCTGGATCGGCGGCTTCAAGTGCTCCGGCAATATTGCCGATCACTGATGCAACCGCCAAATACGCCCTGCGATAGAGGTCATCCGAGAACAAACCCTCGCTCATCCATGTCGCAATACCATTCCAATCCTGAACCATAATCGCCAGAGCCACAAACTCGGCATTTTCTCGGCGGGATGAGTCAACGGTGGGACTGGTGTGCACCTCCGGCTTGCGACTACCGCGCTCAGCCAGTTGCATTAGGTCAGCAGCGGGAATACCAACGTGGCTGGCTACTTCTCCCGCATAAATCTTGCGCACATTTTTGTCCGGGTGCTCGTTGATGACAGCCATTGCCTGTTGTGCGGTGCGCGAGCGCGCTTCAGGCGATGCAATCGACCCAGCATCGAGTGTGCGCTGTAAGCGGAATCCCAAAAATGGTTTGGCATCTTTTATCGCAGCTGCGAGTGCTTCGGGGTTTGTCATAGCAAGTTCACCTGGGTCTTTGCCATCTGGAAACTTGGCAACAAATACCTGCAGTTTGTAGCGACTCTCCCACTCATAAAAACGTTCCGCTGCACCCTGACCGGCCGCATCGGCATCAAAAGCCAAAATAACTTTGTTGGCAAACCGTTTCAAGAGTCGCACGTGCTCCTCGGTAAGCGCAGTTCCACAAGTAGCAACAGCGCGCGTAATGCCCGAGCGATGAAAGCCAATGACATCGGTGTAGCCCTCACAAACAATTACTTCGTCAGCGGCAACAATGTCTTGCTTGGCCCAATTGAGACCGTACAACGTTTTTGACTTCGCATAAATAGTTGTTTCTGATGAGTTCTTATATTTTGCAGGGTCGGTGCTGCCTGGCAAAATGCGCCCACCAAAAGCAACTGCATCACCCGCATCGGTGAATATCGGAAAAAGCACGCGAGCACGGAACGAATCTTGTGCGTTGCCACGCTTGTTAATAAATGCAAGACCAACTTCTTTCAGCAGATCAATTGACACACCAATCTCTTTACTCATGGCATCCCAGTCATCTGGCGCCCAACCCATTTTGAATTGACGAGCCACTTCACCCGAGAGTCCACGATCGCGCAAGTAATCCCGCGCTACACGCGCATCGGGGCTGGTCAAGAGCCTCTCGTGATACCAATTCACTGCCTTGTCCATCACCTCAATCAGTTGTTTGCGATGTTGACGATCTTTGCTTTGACCACCCGTCGTATATGTCAGGGTTATCCCGGCCTTGTTCGCGAGATGCTCAATTGACCCAACGAAGTCAAGATGCTCAATGTCTTGCACAAACTTGAAAACATCGCCAGCAGCACCGCAACCAAAACAGCGATAGCGCTTGGTTTCTTCGCGCACGTTAAACGAACCAGACTTCTCGGCGTGGAACGGGCACAAGCCCACCCAGTTGCGACCCACTCTGCGCAAAGGCAGGTACCCCTGCACCACGTCAACTAGCGAAACGGTTTCGCGCAGCCGCTCTATGTCGTCATCACTAATGGCCACGCCAAGCAGACTAGTGCTTGCGGTCGTGGACCACTGAAGCGACAATCGCGATCGTCATTACCATCATAATGAACAACAGGGATAGCCACGTTGGGACGTGGTACCAATGCGCAACAGTCATTTTGATACCCACATAAATCAGCAGCACCGAGATGGCTGGTTTGAGGTAAACAAAGCGGTCCTTGATATCGGCAAACAAAAAGTAGAGCGCTCGCAGACCCATAATGGCAAAAGCATTCGCCGCAAACACAATGAACTGCTCATTACTTACCGCAAGTACGGCAGGAACAGAGTCAACAGCAAAAACCAGGTCGGAGATTTCGATCACAACCAAAACTGCGAGCAACGGAGTCGCAAGACGTTTCCCGTTTTTCTTAGTGAAGAGTTTCTGCCCGTCCAATTCGTCAGTTGTTGGAACAAAGCGGTGGAATAGTCGCATCGTGCGCGTATCCGACGGATCCTTTTCGTCCTCGTCGCCGTGTCGGAATACCCCAACACCGGTGTAGATAAGAAAGAGTCCAAAGGCAATCAAGACATAATCAAAGCGCTCAATGATTGCAACACCCAGGAAAATAAATATGAAGCGCATCACCAGAGCACCAAAGATTCCCCAGAACAATGTGCGGTGCTGATATTCGCGCGGCACCTGAAAGTGAGAAAAAATCATTGCCCAAACAAACACGTTGTCGACGCTCAAGCTTTTCTCAATCAAATATCCGCTGATGTACTCAACCGCGGCAGCCTTCTCAAACATTGCCCAGATCACAAATGTGAAACCGACACCAATGCTCACCCATACGACAGATTCGATTGCTGCTTCTTTGAGCCCGGCGACATGTGGCCGACGGTGAACGATCAGGATGTCAACTAAAAGAAGTACCGCTATGACACCGAGCAACATTTCCCAGCCCCACCATGGGACCGTAATATCCACAAAATTTTTGCTTCGTTCACTTGCGCTGAATAGCGTGCTCACCATGTGCCTACCTTGGATCTCTCGGGTTTTACGCTGAAACTATTTAGTTTCGGCTTTACTTCCCCCGATGATCGCTTGCGCTGCCGCAAGTCGGGCTATAGGTATACGATACGGCGAACACGACACATAATCAAGTCCCGCGCGATAAAACAATCCGATTGATTCTGGATCGCCACCGTGTTCTCCGCACACACCAAGTTTGATTCCGCGTTTTGCCTTGCGACCACGTGCGGCGGCAATTTTCACAAGTTCACCAACTCCAACTTGGTCAATGGTCTCAAATGGATTTCGCTTCAGTAGACCGGCCTCTAAATATGCAGGCATCATGCGACTTTCCACATCGTCACGACTGAAACCAAACGTCATTTGGGTCAGGTCGTTGGTACCGAAACTAAAGAAGTCGCTGATCTCGGCCAACTCACCTGCAACGAGCGCAGCACGTGGTGTTTCAATCATCGTGCCGATGGTCACTTTGGGACGCTTCGATTTTTTGACTGAGTTTTTGACTGAGTTTTTGACTGAATTTTTTACGCCAGACTTTGCAGCCGGCTTCAGTTGCTTCGAGTGATCCAAAATTTCTTGTTCGACCCAACTGCGGGCCAGAGCCAACTCTTCTTTTGTCACGGTGAGCGGAATCATCACTTCCACAATTGGAGAAAAACCCTCGCTGGCAACAATGTCGGCCGCAGCCAGCAACGCCCGTACCTGCATGGCATACAAGCCCGGCTTAATCACGCCGAGACGAACACCACGAGTTCCGAGCATTGGGTTGACCTCGGCCCACGAATGCGCCGCATCCATCAATTTTGATTCTTCAGCAGTGAGACCAACAGTTGCCTTCTTGATCTCGAGCTCATCAACGCTCGGCAAAAACTCGTGCAATGGTGGGTCGAGCAAGCGAACAGTGACAGGCAATCCGCTCATCGCGCGCAGCAATGCAGCAAAGTCTTCGGTCTGCACTTTGCGCAATTCGTCCAACGCTGCCGCTTCTTCTGCTGGAGTACTTGCCAAAATCATGCGTCGCACGACTGGTAAGCGATCTGGAGCCAAAAACATGTGCTCGGTGCGGCACAATCCAATACCCTCAGCCCCATATTCGCGAGCCTTGATGGCATCTTCATCGGTGTCGGCATTTGCACGCACCGCAAGCTTGCCTTTGCGTATTTCGTCTGCCCACTTCAAGATGGTGTGAAACTCTTTTGTCGGTTCGGCTGCAGCAAGTGTCATCGCGCCAATCATCACTTCGCCAGTTGTGCCATCGAGCGAAATAACATCACCTTCACGCACAACTGTGTCGCCAACAGTGAACATTTTGCCGTCAATGTGCACAGAATCTGCGCCAACGATTGCTGGTGTCCCCCATCCGCGAGCTACTACAGCAGCATGACTCACGAGTCCGCCGCGAGCAGTCAAGATGCCTTTTGCAACCATCATGCCGTGCACATCTTCTGGGCTCGTCTCGCTGCGCACCAAAATGACAGCCTCGCCACGTCCTGCAGCAGCAGCCGCATCATCAGCGGTGAAATACACAGCACCAACAGCAGCGCCTGGCGATGCAGCAAGACCCTTTGTCAATGCCTTTGACTTGTTTGCAAACTGCGGATGCAGCACCTGATCGAGATGCTCGGCCGCAACACGCATGAGCGCATCTTTCTTTGAAATCTTCCACGCTGCTTTACCACTGCCAGTTGGCTTCGTCATGTCAACCGCCATGCGCAATGCGGCAGCACCTGTGCGCTTACCAACGCGCGTCTGCAACATCCACAGCTTGCCTTGATCAATCGTGAATTCGGTATCACACATGTCTTTGTAGTGTCGCTCAAGTCGATCAAAGATCGTCATCAACTCTGCGTGGATCGCCGGAAATTGGCGCTTGAGGTCGTCGAGCGTTTCGGTATTACGAATGCCGGCCACGACGTCTTCACCTTGCGCGTTGACCAAAAAGTCGCCGTACGGTTTGTTTTCTCCGGTTGCTGCGTTGCGGGTAAAACCCACGCCAGTACCCGAGTTGTTGTCGCGGTTTCCAAACACCATTGCTTGCACGTTTACTGCGGTGCCCAAATCGTGGCTGATTTTTTCGCGCACACGGTATGCAATCGCTCGCGCACCATTCCACGAACGAAACACCGCTTCGATTGCGCCACGCAACTGCTTCATCGGATCTTGTGGAAATTCGCGGCCCGTCTCGGCCTTGACAACTTGTTTATATGTCTCGCACAAAGCCTTCAACGCCGATGCTGGCAAATCGGCATCACTCTTTACTCCAGCAGATTTCTTTGCCGCATCAAATGGATGCTCAAACTTTGCGCCATCAATGCCGAGCACAATGCGTCCGTACATCGAAATAAAACGGCGGTAGCTGTCATATGAAAAACGCTCATCGTTGGTGGTGCGAGCCAAACCAACCACGCTCTTGTCATTCAGACCCAGGTTGAGAACCGTGTCCATCATGCCCGGCATCGAAAACTTGGCGCCCGAGCGCACCGACACCAACAACGGACTTGACGGATCACCCAAACGCGCTTTCATTTTGCGCTCGAGTGCTGCAACCTGCAGCGTGATCTCTTTGTCAAGGCTCTTTGGCCACCCACCATGCATATAGTCGCGACACGCATCGGTGGTCACCGTAAATCCGTGTGGCACTGGCAAACGAAGCACACTCATCATCTCTGCCAAGTTGGCACCCTTGCCGCCCAGCAAGTCTTTGAGACTCATCGGCGATTTGCGGTGCTTGTGATCAAAGGCGTAGATGTAAGTCATCTCGTCATTCTAGAGGGGCAGAATTTCTCCGTATGGGTCGCTTATTTCGACTCCCCGTTTGATCAAGGCCAGCGCCATCATGCCCGACACTGTGGTGTACTTCCCAACTACTTCGCCGTTCACCACTATTTCGTCGCCGACTTTTACTCCTGGGGCACAAGTTACCCTGCACAAACGGCGCGGTGCCATCGAACCTCGCGAATCCATTCGCTCCACTAGTTCTTGACCCGGATAACAACCCTTCGTAAAACTCACCGCCACTTCGACCACGCTTGTTTCTGCAGGAATCATCTCGGCCGTAATGTCGATGCCCATCTCTGGCCACAATGCTCGCACGCGAGATTCCAGCAATTCTGCTTCGGTTCCCTCTCGCAATGTTGCGGGCAAGACCATGGTGGGTGAAAAAATATCGAATGCTGATCCATCACACCGCCATGCAGGTATGGCGCCACTGATATCGAGCGACTGAGCAATATTTGTCAGTACGGCCGTCCCGGTGCTGCGCACTGCACGCCATGTTTGACGCTGCAATTCGATCTCGGCATTGACTCGGATCTTGAAACGACTCAGCCGTGCAACAGTTGACTCACCAAAGCCCGGATCGCAGTCCAATACAAACCGATCGGCTGCTGCACATGTCACTCGCAGTAGCGAATCAACTTTTCCGGTTGGCTGCAAGAGTAATGACACCCGTACATCGCCGGGTTGCAGAGATGCGCTGTCTTGGCTGAGTTGTGAGTGCAGGTATGTCTTGGCATCCGAACCGGTCACGGTGATCACATCACGTTGCACCGAGATCCAAAACAACGAGTTATTCATTGCGTGCCGGCAGCGGCCTTGCGCGCTGCAGTCATGCGTCGTGCAGCAGGAATCGCAGCCATCAATGCTGCAGTCTTGTTGAAGCACTCCAAGTCTTCGTCTTCGGGAATGCTGTCGGCAACAATGCCAGCACCAGCCTGCAACGACGCGCCGTGCTCACCAATAAACATGGTACGAATTGCAATTGCTGTATCCAAGTTGCCACAGAAGTCGACATAGCCAACAACTCCCGCGTATGGTCCGCGCTTGACAGGTTCGAGTTCGTCAATGATCTCCATCGCTCGCACTTTGGGTGCTCCGCTCACGGTGCCGGCCGGCAATGTTGCACGCAACACATCGATCGGTCCAAGTCCATCCAATAACTCTCCAGACACTTGCGAAGTTAAGTGCATCACATGGCTGTAGCGCTCAAGCGACATGAACTCGTCTACATTCATCGATCCAAACTTGGCAACACGACCAACATCGTTGCGCGCCAGATCAACAAGCATGACATGTTCGGCAATCTCTTTTGGATTTTCCTTCAACTCGGCTGCCAATTTGCGATCGTGCTCTTGGTCGACACCACGCTTGCGAGTGCCCGCAATTGGTCGACTCACTACTTTGCCATCGCGCAACTGCACCAACGGCTCGGGAGAGCTACCAACAATGGTCAGTTCGGGATGCTTGACGTAATACATATACGGACTTGGGTTGACTTGACGCAACACTCGATACACATCAAACGGATCGGCATTCAGTCGAACATCAAATCGCTGCGAGAGCACGACCTGAAAAATATCGCCGGCCTGGATGTACTCTTTTGCGGCCAACACCGCACGTTGATACGAGTTGCCGTTTTTTGTTGGATCAAAATTCGATTTATAATCTTCCGCCCGTGGAGGTTCAACTGCCACATATGACAACGGCTTTGTTAAGTCTGCTACCGCTTCTTTAATTCGCTCAATCGCGGCGTCATAGGCAGCATCGATCTCGATGTTGTTGAGTTCGATCAATGGAACGCTCTCCAGCATGTAGACGCGCTGTCTCCAATGATCAAATGCCGCAAGCGAACCGATCACACTGATAGTTGCATCGGGCAATTTGCGATCATCGCGCGGTGTGTTTGGCAGATGTTCAACCTCACGCACAATGTCATAACCCAAAAAGCCCATGAGTCCGCCCTGTAGCGGCGGCAGTTCTTCCATAACGGGTGCCTTATATATCGAGAGCAGCGATTCCATCGCAGCCAACATGCCCTTGTCGAGCACCACGCCGTCCGGGATCTCGCCAGTTGTGGTGATCACGCCGTCGCGCAATACGAGTGTGGCGAGCGGATTACGTCCAACACACGAATACCTGCTCCAGCGCTCGCCATTCTCGACCGATTCGAGTAAAAACCCTGGCTCGTCACCGACAAGTTTCATATATGCAGCAACAGGTGTCTCCATGTCGGCCAACACTTCCGTCCACACAGGCACAACGGTGTGGGCAATGGAGAGCAGGTGAAAATCTTCGCGGCTCGGAAAAAACTTCATCAGATGTACAGCCCAGTGCTTGCTTCAATACGAGTGGCAGCAACGGCATGAATATCACGCTCTCGCAACATGATGTAGTCCTGTCCACCGACTTCAACTTCGTAGCGATCGTCTGGGCTAAACAACACACGATCGCCTGTTTCTGCTGCGCGCACGTTTTGTCCCATGGCCACTACTTCGGCCCACACCAACCGTTTGGCCACTTGAGCAGTTGCTGGAATCACGATGCCGCCGTGAGAACGTCGCTCATTTTCGCCTTGGGGTATGCGCACCAGCAAACGATCATTGAGCATCTTGATTGGAAGTTTTTCGGGCGCTCCAGTCACGCACGACAGGGTACTAGCGCCCTTGGCGTGCCGCACGTTGCACAAGCCGCAGAGCGGTATTGAGCCCCCGCTCTGCTTCATAAATTGCAGTCAACAGGTCGTCTCCAGCGTCAGCATTCTTTGGGTCTCGTATTGCCATCAGTCGCGATGCGCCGAGCGACCCCAAACGCTCTCTGCAGCGGTCGAGAGTGTCGGCGATTGCCGCGAGTTCGGCCTTTGTGCTCTCGGTGTTTGCTGCGCCATCGTTGGAGGTTTTTTTTGGCATCGTTATTTGGCTTTCTTTGTTTTCTTCAATTTTCCATATGGCATCTCTGATGATGGGCAGATATCTGCGAGCTCACACACATCACACTTTGGCTTCTTTGCATCACATACTCGGCGCCCATGCAAAATGAGTCGCAAACTAAATCCACCCCAGTCTTTCGGGTCAAACATTGCATTCAACTCGTATTCAACCTTGACGGGATCTTCTTCTTTGGTCAGTCCAAGTCGACGCGACAGTCTTCCCACATGCGTGTCAACTGGTAGTCCGGGCAAGTCAAACACCACACTGCGCAACACGTTTGCAGTCTTTCGACCAACGCCTGGAAGAGTCACCAAGTCTTCAATGGCACTCGGCACTTCACCATCAAATCGCTCCATTACATTGCGAGCCATTCCCACCAAGTTTTTTGCTTTCGTTGCATAAAAACCTGTGCTGCGTACAAGTTCTTCTACTCGCGACACATCGGCAGCCGCCATCTTTTGTGCCGTCGGAAATTCTGCAAACAATGCAGGCGTCACCATGTTGACGCGTGCATCAGTGCATTGCGCCGACAAAATAGTTGCACTCAATAATTGAAACGCAGTTTCGTGAGTGAGTTCACAAATTGGAGCGCCGTAAATGACTTTCAGTCTGCTCAATATTTCTGCTGAACGATCAAGAATTTTCGGATTGGCTTTTTTCATTGCCTTAACTTTTTTTGTTGCCTTAGCGCGCGTTGGTGTAGTAGCCACAGTGCCGAACACTAGCGATTGGCGCAGATATCCTGAGAGTTATGGCATATCTCGACATCAAGAAGCGATCTGCCACCGATGATCTCTCCGAAGTTGATGGTCTACTTCGAAGAGTCGAGCGCGCCGATGGGGTGCGGCCACTTTCTGACCACCTCTGGATTGACCTGCGTCAAGGTGGTCGTCCTGGATTTGCCAGCCTCATTGCGTACATCCCTGGCCACGACCACCTCGTTGCCTACTGCCAGGTTTCTCGTGGCAACGATTCGTGGTCACTTGACTTGATCGTCGACCCACACCACCGCTACGACATGGCATCAATTGGTCCAGAGATGCTTGCAGCCGCAATAGAAATAATCTCCGAAGAAGGTGGCGGGCAAGTGTATTGGTGGGTGTACGAACCAACCCAAGTGCATCAACAACTTGCAAGCAGTGTCAACTTTGCCATCGGTCGCACGGTCACCCAGATGCGAGTCAATCTCCCACTCAGCCAAGATGTGCTAGCCAACACAAAAGAGATTGAGACGTGCGCTTTTCGTGTTGGCACAGACGATCAATCTTGGCTCAATGTAAACAACCGTGCATTTAGCGACCACCCCGAACAAGGTGGATGGACAAAAGAGATTCTTCAATCGAGACAACAAGAACCTTGGTTTAGCCCAAATGGTTTTTTGCTTCATCATGTTGACAACAAGTTGGCCGGATTTTGCTGGACGAAACTCCATCTCGAAACACAACCCGTGTTGGGAGAAATTTATGTCATTGCCGTTGATCCTGATTTTGCGGGCAAAGGCCTCGGTCGATCCCTCACTGTGGCAGGCCTG
>ERZ767114.1309-NODE-1309-length-12041-cov-3.985874_pt1 | contig 12041 bp, 10 predicted proteins | sample MGYA00374952_ERZ767114 | MGnify/ENA primary metagenome ERZ767114 (study PRJEB28939, sample SAMN06267156) | marine metagenome | isolation source: Columbia River Estuary | place: USA:Columbia River Estuary, USA | collected 2012-05-05 ...
AACACTACATTGAGTTCCTATAGAAACTTCTCCAACGATAGTAGCATTTTCTGCAATATAGCAGTCTTCTGATATTTTAGGATGTTTCCCTTTCACAGGTTTAATAATTTTCATTTTAGAGTATTTATTTTATTCTAGATTATTTGATAGTAAGTTGTTGACCAATAGAAAGATTATTAGTAGAAAGGTTGTTTGCATCCTTAAGATTTTTTATGGTAGTTTTAAATTTCCTAGCTATAGAATATAATGTATCTCCCTTTTTAACTTTATAATTTTGGTGGGGACTTTTTTTAGATTTAGTAATTGTTTTAACCTGACTTCTTTTTGTTTCTTTTTTTATTTTTTTTAAATCTTTTTCACGAAACTTATCGAACTCATATAATTTATAATCTTCAATAATTTTAATTAGTTTTTTAGGATACTTTTTATCTGTAGCATACCCCGCTTTTTTTAGACCTTTTGCCCATCCTTTATAATCTGATTTTCTTAGTTTAAATAAGCTAGCGTAACGCCTTCTTCCACTCAAAAATTTTGAATGATCTTCGTAAGAACTCTGAACGTATTTATACTTTCTAAAACATTCACCTTTTTCATCATCATCATGAAAAACACGGCCTCCTTTCCAACCTGTATGGCATTTAATTCCAAAATGATTGTTAGATTTAGAAGCCAATTGACTTCTTCCATTTCCTGATTCTAAAACACCTTGAGCAAGAGTAATACTTGCAGGTATTTTATATTTATGCATTTCTAAAACAGCTAATGAAGCATATTTTTTAATATATTGAAGAGTGTATTTATTTAGTGGTTTGTTTCCTTTTTCTAGCTTCTTAACGTGTTGTGACTGTTTTACTGACGGTAATTTTTTAATTTGAGTTTCGTTAGCTTTTAACTGATTCCTTTTCTTAGCAAAGGTAGTTCTACTTGAGCTACAACTAGCGAGAAAAAGCATACAAAAAGCCAAAAGAAATAGTTTACTCCTCATTTAAAATATTTTTAAATCACTCTTTTTTTTCATTAATAACTCATTAAATCCGTTTATCCCCTGTAAACCTCCAGTGTGAACTATCAGAATTTTACTTCCAGCCGGAAATAGTTTATTTTTAATCATATCTACCACACCATACATCATTTTACCTGTATATATTGGATCTAGAGGTATTTGTGTTATTTTTTTAAATCTATTGATAAAATGAATAAGTTCATCGGTATATTTACCATAACCTCCAAAATGATAATCATTAATTAACTCCCAATTATTTTTAAATTTAGAGTATCTCTGTACTTCGTTTTTTAAAAAACCGCCCTTTAATGCTGGAAATCCCAAGATTTTTTGATGCTTTTGAGCACTATTAATAATTCCAGAGATCGTTCCTCCAGTACCTACACAAGAACAAATATAATCAAACTGATAATCTTCTTTTTCTAAAATTTCTTCACATCCCTTTACAGCTAAATCATTTGTGCCTCCTTCAGGAATTAAATAAAAATTTTCATACTTCTCTTGTAGTTTATGCAGAAAACGTGCTGAAGTCTTATTTCTATAGTCCTCTCTTGAAACAAACTCGAACTTCATCCCTAACTCAGAGGCTATTCTAAGAGTAGGATTAGTCTCTAATGTTTTAGAGCTATTTATTCCTAATTCCTCTCCTCTTATCACACCTACCGTTTGTAAATTTTTTAAATTTCCGGCTGCAGCTGTTGCTAGAATGTGGTTAGAAAAGGCGCCACCAAAAGTAAGAAGCGTTGTGTGTTTTTGCTTGACAGCTTCTTGAATATTATATTTTAATTTTCTGAATTTATTTCCAGATACTAAGGGATGAATCTGATCTTCTCTTTTAATAATAATCTGGCAATCAATATCTGATAATTCAGGAAGAACTACCTCTTGATTTTTTGTAGATATTTGAGTGTTAAAGTTCACAAATAAAGATCATAAATTATGAAAATTTTTCAACCTCTTCTTCAATTAATTCCCATTCTGACATTAACATCTCTACCTGTGCTTTTTTAGCTTTGTAGTTCTCAAAGAAATTAGGTTTGCTAGAGACTTCATCATAATTTTCTGCTAATTGTAAATCTATCTTTGAAATTTCAGTTTCTAAATCGCTAATCTGAGTTTCAATTTTAGACAACTTATTTTTTAGTTTCCTTAATTGCTTCTCTTGATCTCTGGTTAATTCATGTGCTTTCTTTGAATTACTTTTATCTACTTTTACAACAGTTCTTTTTTCTGCTTCACGCAGATTTTCCATCTTGTGCTGCTCAAGGAAATAATCGATATCTCCCAAATACTCTTTTATCACTTTATCTTTAAAACCAAAAACGGTTGATGTTAAACCTTGTAAGAAATCTCTATCATGCGATACAACTATCAAAGTTCCATTAAATTGCTTTAAAGCTTCTTTTAAAACATTTTTAGAGGCAATATCTAAGTGATTTGTTGGCTCATCCATGATTAAAACATTAAAAGGCGATAACAATAATTTACACAATGCCAACCTATTTCTTTCTCCTCCAGAAAGTACTTTTGCTTTTTTATCTACAGCATCTCCGCCAAATAAGAACGAACCTAACATGTCTCTAACACGCATTCTGTTACCATCGGTAGCAGCGTCTTCCATAATTTCTAAGACGGTTTTTTCTGGCGGCAAATGTTCTGATTGATTTTGAGCAAAGTATCCAATTTCTACATTATGCCCTAGCTTTAAATATCCTTCAAAAGGAATATCGCCAACCATCATTTTTGCTAGTGTAGATTTTCCTTGTCCGTTTTGGCCAACAAAGGCAATTTTACTATTTCGCTCTATTAATAAATCTACATTCTCTAAAACGTGCTTATCGCCATAACTCTTACTCATGTTTTCGGCTTCCACAACAATTTTACCTGGATCTTTAGAAATAGCAAAACGAACATTCATAGCAGCATTATCATCCTGATCAACTTCTATAAGCTCTACTTTGTCTAGTTGTTTCATTAATGATTGCGCCATTGATGCTTTACTAGCTTTTGCTTTAAATTTATTAATTAGTAGCTGCTTTTGCTTGATTTCTTTTTCTTGATTTTTTTGCGCTTGTAATTGTTTTTCTTTGATTTCCCCTCTTAAAAGTAGAAACTGAGAGTAGGGTTTTTTGTAGTCATAAATTTGTCCTAAAGAAATTTCAATAGTTCTGTTTGTAACGTTATCTAAGAACATTTTATCATGAGATACTAATACAATTGCTCCAGCATATGATTTTAAAAAGTTTTCTAACCATATAATAGATTCAATATCTAAGTGATTGGTAGGTTCATCTAAAAGAAGAATATCGTTATTTTGTAATAAAAGCTTAGCTAATTCTATTCTCATTCTCCATCCTCCTGAAAAAGTATCTGTAAGTTTATCAAAATCTTCTCTTTGAAAACCTAACCCTTGAAGTATTTTCTCTGTATCTCCTTGATAGTTATAACCTCCCAATAATTCATATCGTTCGGTTAAATCCGTTAAATCTATTATTAATTGGCTGTACTCTTCGCTTTCATAATCAGTTCTTGTTGCTAACTGATTATTTATTGTTTCTAATTTAAGTTCAATAGATTTAATTTCTTCAAATGCTTGATAGGCCTCCTCTAGTATTGTTCTTCCCTCAACAAAATCTATATCTTGTCGAAGAAAACCAATTTGTATGTCTTTATCAAAAGCCATGGTTCCGGCACTACTTTCAATATCTTTAGATAAAACCTTTAACAAGGTAGACTTTCCAGCTCCATTTTTACCTATCAATCCAATTCTGTCTCCTTTGTTTAGTTTGAAAGTAATTCCTGAAAACAGGTCTGTCCCCATGAAAGAGACCGTTAAGTTGTGTACGTTAAGCATTAATTCATATCATTTTTCAACGTTGCAAAACTAACTAAAAAAAGAATACAATAGTATTTCAAAACTTTGATCTATTTTACATACCCTCCTTTTTGTTTTTATTTCTTAATCAGGGAACTATGGAGTTTAGCAAACGATAGTTTTAAGAGACTATTTTAAGTATTTTTACATTAATTTTAATTTTAGATTTTAAATACTCAAAATGTTTAGAAAGGGAAATAAAATATATAGTATTTTAGGAGGTAAATGTCCTCGATGTCATCAAGGGAATTTTTTCAAATACCCTTTTTCTATTCATCCTATGAGGGTAAATAAACTACTAAAAAAATGTTCCTATTGTGATCTTAAATATATGATTGAGCCTGCATTTTATTTTGGCGCATTGTATGTGAGTTACGCCATCACCGTAGCTGTTTGTATCATAACTTTTATCATTTCAAAATTATTAATAGGACTTCCTATCTTAACATCTTTTGTTGTTGTTTTTATAGCGTTAATTCTTTTTGTCCCAATTAACTTGAGACTTTCACGAATTCTTTGGATAAATATGTTTGTTAGCTATGAAGAATAAAATTAATTCTTTTCAAATCTTTTGATATTTATCTGTTGATCTAGTTTTTTCCCAAACTCTAAATGATCAAACAAATTTTCAGCTACGGTAGGAGCAATCATCACTCCACGGGTTCCCAAGCCATTTAAGACACTTAATTGCTTGTAAATGTGATGAACTCCTACCATTGGCCTTCTGTCTTTGACTGTAGGTCTTATACCTGCTGACTGTTCTTTAATTGTATAAGGTACAGAGATTACTTTTTTTAATTTTTCAACTAATTCCTCTTTTCCTTCAACAGAGGGTTTAGAAGTCTTATCCTGATGGTTAAATGTAGCACCTACTTTATAATGATTGTTACCTAACGGCAAAACAAATAAAGTTGATTTCAGTAAAAAATCTATATTTAAATTGGGTGCATAGATTGTAATTATTTCACCTTTAGCCTCCTCCAATGGTAAATGATTAAAATAAGGGTTTTGTTTAATACCAAATCCTTCACAGAAAACAATTTTACTTGCCTGAAGATTATTGTATATAGCCAAATTACCCTCAAATAAAATATTATTATGATAAAACTTCTCAAAGCGAATCCAATGATTATTTTTAAGATATTGTCTGTAAGCCTCCACTAATTTTAATGTATCTATTCTTCCTCCTTCTTTTACATTGCCAAAATAATATTCACCTATAACACCTTCATAGACTTGTTTGTCTAATTTCGAGTCTAAAAATGGAGCTACAGTTGGTTTATCAAACGCAGCAAACCAATTGTTTTGATCTTCTATAGATTTGAATGCTTTCTTAATACAAAATTTTTGATCAAACTTTTGATCAAATTTTTTTTCCAACTTATCATAAAAAGGGAGAGCTACTGATAATTGTTCCTTAGCATTCCAAACTGGTGAAAATCGTTTTAAAATTACAGGGTTATAAACACCGCCAGCAACAAGAGAAGATGTTTGAGAATCATCCTCAAAAACAATGAAACTTTTTTTAGCTTGAATAAGTTTCTCTACAAAAACCAATCCTGCTAAACCTAACCCAACTATTATATAATCTACCTTCACAATTCAAAAATACTCTTTTACAATAAAAAAGCGCTTCGAATAACGAAACGCTTTTTTATATTTTTAAAATTATATGATATTAGTAATTCCACATGTCTATTTCTTTATCTCTGATAGATTCTTTAATTCTATCAGCTTCTAGAAGTTGAAACAACGCATTACCCCTTATGTAATCTGCAATTTTTCTATTTCCATAAATATTTTCCTCTCGTACAATTACAGAATTAAATCTTCTAGCGTTCAATAAATGGTCATAAGAAATTGGTTGTGATACATTTTTGGGATTGAAGACTTTGGCTTTGTGTAATATTTCTCTAGTTTCTGGATAAAAAACCCAAAAGAGCTCATAAAGTTCGTCGTCTTCTATATCTGGTAGCCCAAGAGTTAATACATCTTTACCCATTGGAGCCAATGCTAGTAATCTATATTTTAATTCCCCTAATCGTTTATCAAAATACCACATTCCTTTCATCATATACCCTTCAATATCTTGCGTTTGAATTCTAAAAGTATCTGGATAATCACCATTTAAACGAATATTTACTAACTTTTCATTTATCTCAGAACCAGTTATTTTAGATGTAAAAAAAGAATCTGAGTACACGTTTTTTATATCACCTTTTCTAATTCCTTTAAGTAAAGTATCAAATAATGAACGTCTGTCATTGGATATATTTGCTGTGTCAATTGGGTAATAGTATGGTAAATTTATTTTTTGATTTAAATCTACAAATTCCCATACAACTTTAGACCATAAAATGTCTCTATCATCTATGTATCCATAAGATAAAGGAGTGTCATTGTCTGCTGCAATTTTTTCTTTTGATTGCTTGCCAATTTGATCAACCTCAATTGCATTTAATAGGTTAGACTGGCTATTACTATAGCTAGTAACTAACAATGCAACAAAGACTAAATAATAAACCTTCCAATTCATATTACTTTAATTTTATTCTAATTTGTAATCTGTATACTTACTGGTAATACCTTTTTAATACGTGTCCCTTTTTCTTTTTCAATGGCTTTGATATCAAAAATAGTAATTAAATCACCTCTTCTTGCCTTTGCAAGTGTTTTCTTAGCTTTAGCACTTAACCTAGTTCCAACACATTTCACTGCTAATTGACCTGGTACTTTAATAGTAAACCCTTGAACGACTAACTTTAAATCAAATACAAAGTCTGGTAATTCAGCTGCTATTGGAGTATTTCCTAAACTAGATTTTGGCATGGGCACCACACCAAAGTCTCCTCTAACAGTTCCTGCGGCAGCAGGAATATCTTTAATCCTAAATATTTTAGGTGTTTTGATATTTTTTCCACTGCTTAGTTTTGCTGAAACGTTAATGGTTACCTCTTTACCAGATCCTGGATTTAAAATATATTTCCCATTACCAGTTTTAGTTAATTTATTTCCTTTTCCAACTGTTGGTGTAATATCTTTATCACCTACTCCAGGAACTGATATGGATATTGGATTATCTAAACCTCTATAAACCACATTCATTTTATCGGCTGAAATTACAGCTTCACTAGGTTCTGCAATTACAGAATAAGAGCTTTCAAATGGTATATCTTGTGCCTCACCGTCTTGCATAAATGTGATAACACCTTTAAACTCTCGTTCTCCAACATTTCCTGCAGGCATGTCCAAAAGAACTTGGCCATTCTCTACGTTTTTAGTGATATCTCTTTTTCCTAATGTAACTTTACTCGGTACTAATTGATCATCATATCTACCTAGAACTACCTGTCCTTTAACTCGTTCTCCAGAAAAATAAGCTGTCTTCTCAAGTCTTACAATTCCTTTATAATTGTTAGTAGTTAATTTTGAATCTCCTTCTAGTTGGTTTCCTAACAGAGCGGACAAAATATCACTTTCTGTATTTTTTATATTCCCTTGAATTTGACTAAAATTAGTTAAAGATGCAACAACTGGAAACCCTTTATATCTGTATTCAATCCAATCAATTTTTTTACCGTCTTTATTCTTATAATCATCAGTATTAAATCTCTTATTAATTACCGATATTAATTTTGAGTCAGCAGATCCTAAAACAGCAACAACAGAGTCTCTATAACTATTTAATTTGTCTTTAAATTCTTTTCCTTTTTTTGATAATTTATCTCCTACAAAAAAATATTCATCCAGAACATCTGGCTTATCCATCGATTCGTAATCCTTTAAATCATCTATATCCTTAGTTATTTTTGCTTTTAACGTATCTAAGTATATATTTAAATCATTTGATAATGATTTAATTTGATCAGATTTGATTTTTAAAGGACCATATTTTTCCTTTTGATCCTGAGCCTTAATATTCAAGTTTGAATAAGATTCATTGTTTTTGAAAGAAGTAGTTCTAATACTTTCTGTTAATTCTTCATTCATAAAGCCAAAAGCAGACAATACTTCCTTACTCATATTCATTGCTAACATTGCAATAAATACAAGATACATTAAGTTAATCATCTTTTGCCTTGCGGATAATTTTCCTCCTGCCATAAAAATTAGTTTTTTTAGTTATACAATTATTGTACTAATTATTTATTAGACATAGCTGAAAGCATTCCACCATAGACTCCGTTAAGAGACGACAAATTACTAGCTAAAGATTCCATTTGTTCTTTTAAAAGCTCTGAATTTTCAATCATTGAATTATTTAATTCTGCCTGTTTATTGGAATTCTCCATTTGTACCTGATACAAACCATTTAAAGACTCCATTTGAGTAGCTGCCAACTCTACTTGTTCATTATATTTTACAGTTGAAGAAATTGATTCTGAAGCAACACTTAGACCCTCCGCTGCGGTATGAAAACTCTTAATGCTGTTCCCAAGATTCGTCATAAGCTCTGTATCTACTTGAGCTTCCTGCAATAGATTATCTAATTTTTGAGATAACATCCCATTTACTCCTGCTCCTTCACCATCTGCATCACCTAGTTCTGGATATACCTTAGTCCAATCTAAATCTTCTTCAACTGCATCAAAAGCAGATATAAAAAATACAATTGCTTCTACTACCATTCCAATTGTTAGGATTAAAGATCCGTATGGCCAGTGCTGTATTTTAAATAATGCTCCTACTATTACTATCGCGGCTCCGATACCATAAGCCATGTTGAAAATTTTCTTAGTTGATTTTGATTGTGCCATAATTAAATAATGATTTGATTAAGTTGGGTAATTAATTATTAGTGTTTATTGAGGGTCCTACTGTAGATTGAACAGTTCTAAAACCGATATAACTTCTTGCGGTGTCTGCGTATTCAAAATCTCTAGTACTTACCTCTAGATAGTAGGCAACGTCTTTCCAAGAACCACCTCTTATTATTTTTCTCTTGTTTTTTCTGTCTTCAACATTTGAGTTCATCGTAGAACCCATGTAATAGGAACTGCTATTAAAAGATGAGTTAGTCCATTCAGACACATTACCAGACATATTATACAATCCATAATCGTTTGCATTGAATGACTGAACTTCTACTGTGTAAAGGGCTCCATCTACTGCATAGTTTCCTCTAACGGGTTTAAAATTTGCTAAAAAACATCCTCTATCGCTAGTTGTATTTGGTCCACCCCAAGGGTACTTTGAGAACTCTAGACCTCCCCTTGCAGCATATTCCCATTCTGCTTCAGTAGGAAGTCTAAAACTAGGAATTTTTGCAAAGTTTTTTTTATCTCGCATTCTATCGTTTTTGTTTTTGGTTCTCCAATTACAAAATGCTTGTGCTTGATTCCAACTTACCCCCACAACTGGGTAATCTTGATAAGCTGGGTGGTAAAAATAATCTTGATGCATTGGGTCGTTGTAGGAATAATTAAAATCTTTAATCCAAACAGTCGTATCAGGATACACATATACAGATTCTTTCTCTAAAAAACTTTTTCTTTCGTTAGGCCTTTCAACTGCCGAATTTACATCATACCAAGTATAATTGTATTTAAGTTTTTTAGTATTGAAAGTTCTTACTCCATCTCTTGAATCTTCTTTTTTAGTATACAACGAATCCATGACTTCTGCATAGTATACGTCTGGGTATTCACTTGTGTCCCAAATAATATCTTCATTTTTATTAAGTGGTTTTGTATAAAGAGAATCTAGTTCATAATAATTCTCAAACATGTATTTTTGGTAAGCACTTTGACCTGTTGTATCTGATACTGCATAAGCATAATCATATATTCCTCCAGATATTGGTTCACCATTAGCGTTAGTTAGACTCCCTCCAGAAGCAAAGTCTGCCATGAGTGCAAGTTCTGTTCTAACAATAGAATCTTTAACCCATTCTACAAATTGTTTGTACTCTGAATTTGATATCTCTGTTTCATCCATGTAGAACTTACTAAGACTTACAGTTCTTGGAGGAGCACTCATTGTTCCTGTTAGATCTTCATCTTGTTTTCCCATTGTAAACGAGCCCCCTGGAATGGAAACCATTCCAAAAGGCCTTTCACTAAACCATTTGTACTTAGTTTTAACTCCGACTAACTCACCACGATCATTTGAACCGCATCCATACATGATGGTTATCAAAAATGTATACAATATTGCTTTCTTCATATTTTATAATCTTTCCTAAAAAAGGACGTAAACCTAAAGATTTTTTTGTAAAAACACAATGTAATAATTGTATTTTAACCTAAACTTATGATAGTATACTGTTTAAAGCATTTTTCTTTGAGCTTTAAACCACCTATTTGGTATTAGTTGTTTCGTTGTTTCTAAATAATCTTCATATGTACATGGTATTAACGCATGCCTTTTGTATTTATTATCTTTAATTAAATTAATCTCCATCCACCATCTCCCTGATTTATTGCTCTTGTAAAAATTTATGGGATCATCGTTTTCTAATAAAACAGTAAATTTTTGGTAGTCTTCTTTGGTACAATATGGGTAATCTTTAGCCCTATAATTAACACCTTCTATGAAATACCAAATCATTTGAGCAATTAAATGAGCTGTTTGATAATTAGAGTCGTGTTTAGAATTGTATTCATATATCCCAAATGATGATACTTTATCACTTATACCGGCATATCTAGAAATTGCGCAAATTTCTTCTCCATAAAAACCATTAGGAGATAAATTGTTATTAGCTGGGGCATCACTCTGTCTAACTGCTCCAATATCTATACTTACAATATCTGCATCTCTAAAAACAGGCTCAACAATCTCTAGATTTTTTGCTTCTCCTAATCGATATGCATCAAAATTTAAGCCTTGAATTAAATTAATTTCATCTTGAGAATTAAAATATGTTTGGTATCCAATGTTACTGTAGTTAAACAGATTGCTTGGAACTTCCATAATTATTTTACTGAGATATGATTTTGAAGATAATTCGTCATCTATATTCCCAAGATCAAACATGTTATCTACAGTGACTAAATTTACAGTTTGTTCTAGTTTATCATAAGCTTTATAGTTTGAGAATGTAGCATCTTGACCTCCACCAATTATTACAGGTAAAATTTTCATTTTTAAGAGACTAGTTACAACCTCCTTAATTGCAAAGTGAGAATCTGAAATTAACTCTCCTTTTTTTATATTACCAATGTCTGCTATTGTAGTGTTCCAATTACCTGGATATAATTGATATAAGTGTCTTCTGATGTGGTGAAGATCTTTACCACTTCCTAAATTATTTTCAGTGTTTCTATCCTCCTCAATACCAAAAATTGCGATATTAACTCCTTGTAAGTCTGGAAAACCATCTGTGTGAGTATGTATTCGCATGTTTGCGCCAAGAGAGGTTGAAGGCAACAATATTGAATGCGCTACTACAGAATCTTTTATAGGGGTTAAAAAATCAGCGTTCATTTATTCTTTGGTAATATAGCTGCAATATAATGATTAATTATTTCTTTTTTGTTGCTTTTTTCTTGGTAGAGGATTTTTTTGCTGCCTTTCTTTTTGGAGTCTTTGCCTCTACCATCTTGACAGCTTCTTCTTTTGTAATTTTATCGATATCTGTGGTTTTGGGAAGTTCTATCTTAATTTTTCCTTTTAAAATATGAAATCTTCCCCATCGAGCTTTTTCTACCCGAATTCCAACATCTTTCCAATCATGGATTAATTTATCTTTCTCTTTTTGAATCTTTTCTTCTATCAATTCATTCATGTCTGATGAAGTAAGGTTTTCAAAATCATATCTTTTATTTACATTAATAAACATAGAATTCCACTTGAGAAATGGTCCAAATCTCCCCACACCCTTTTGTATTGGAAGATCTTGATAGTGACCAACGGGAGCATCTGCTTTTCGTTTGGCTTCAATTAAAACCTGAGCTCTCTCTAGATCTACAGACATAGGATTCTCTCCTTTGTCTAATGAAACAAACATACCATCAAAACGGATGTAAGGTCCAAATCTTCCATTAGCAACAATCACTTCATTATTTTCGAATGTTCCAATTGTTTTGGGTAGTAAAAATAACTCTAGCGCTTCTTCTAGGGAAATAGTTCCCAGATTTTGATCTTTGTTTAAACTCGCAAATTGTTTCGTTTCATCTTCAGGTGCACCAATTTGGGCAATAGGTCCAAATTTTCCTAATC
>ERZ767114.1312-NODE-1312-length-12035-cov-2.619167_pt1 | contig 12035 bp, 10 predicted proteins | sample MGYA00374952_ERZ767114 | MGnify/ENA primary metagenome ERZ767114 (study PRJEB28939, sample SAMN06267156) | marine metagenome | isolation source: Columbia River Estuary | place: USA:Columbia River Estuary, USA | collected 2012-05-05 ...
TTCTAGCACCTGCACCTCCGGCTATGCCAGAAATGCCTCCTGCACCTCCGGCTATGCCTGAAATGCCATCAATGCCTGAAGCACCACCTGGTCTCGATCTTCTAGCACCTGCACCTCCGGCTATGCCAGAAATGCCTCCTGCCCCTCCAGAAATGCCTTCAATGCCTGAAGCACCTCCTGGTCTCGATCTTCTAGCACCTGCACCTCCTGCTATGCCAGAAATGCCTGAAGCACCTCTCGGCCTAGACTTGTTGGCTCCGCTCGCACCTGCTGAAGTCGAAGATGCACCTCCTGCACCTCCGAACATGGACTTGCTCTCACCTCTAGCACCTGCTGAAGAAACTGTAGATTCAACCGAAGATGCACTACTCACGCCACTGGCAACACCAGACCCACTAGCTACAATGGACGCATTGACTCCAACTGATGAAAATCCAGTTGCAGCTGGTGAAATCGCTGGAGCTACAATCCGCTCAAGTGTTGAAGTTGACGAAGTTCCTGGAGACAAACTCGAAGGAACACTTCATGAAATTGAGAAATCAACGCTGACTCCAGAAGGTACTATCGTAAAGCAATCGATTAAAGGAACGCTTACAGTAAACAACCCATCTGTTGATGATCGTATTTACGACATCGACGTTCTTCTTGATAACGCAGAAACTACTGATATCGGCGGAGACCAAATCTCCGTAGATGAACTTGAAGCTGGTAAGAATTACGTGAAGAAATACTCTGTTTCTGATGCGCAAATGCTTGTACTAAGGGAGAAACTTGACACAAATCCTGCACGTAACAACGAGCGTTCACTGAGTATTGCACTCTCTGAAGAACCTGGACTTATTGCTCTTGAAATGGAAGTTGAAAACGTTTCGACTGTCCCCCTACGAGATATCGTTGTAACCCGTGACTTACCAGATAGTGTTCAATTCAATCACACTGCTGGAGCAACTGTCGAAGGGAACACAATGACATGGGAAGTTGGCGCTTTGCACCCTGGTGAAAAGCAAGTTCTCTCTGTCGAAGGACAAATTACTGTCACATCATCCAAGACAATCAAGGCTGGATCTGCTCAAGCAACATACAAAGCAGATGCAACACTTTCGAAACTATCATTCCGTGACCTCGACGCATTCTGCCGTGGATTCACGTACATGAGAGTTCGAGAAGATGAGCGCCCAGACAACTGGATTTGTCAGACCATCTTCGAAAACCGTTCATCCTTCGCTGTCGACCTCGTCAAGTTACAAGTTCGAATGAAAGGAAGCGACGATTTGTTGTTTGACGTCAATGATGTCAAGCAAGACGTACATCCTCAAGGTAAGTGGGAAAGTGAAGAGCGAAATGTTATGGCAACTGCTGAGCCTGATTTCACATACGATCTATCTTACACAGTTCTTCCAAGAGCAGTTCAGAAGACAGAAGGGACAATCAGACTTGAAGAGAGCAGTCTAACAGTTGTTGACGCAGATATTTCTAAGAGATATTCAACTGATACACTCAAGTCGTTCAGACAACAACATGTCTCTGCTTCACTCAAGGTAAAGAATACTGGATCAGCTACAATTAATCTTATGCGCATCACAGATGATATCCCCGGATTATTCCAAACTCCAGACATGGACGCAATGGCCATCATCATCGACGGAAAGGAATTGCCTATCGACCAATGGAAGGGAGAACTTTCCGCTGGAATCACGCTTGAAAAGGAACATCGTTCACCTGATGGCGAAGGTCATACAATGACTCTAACCGTAGGTACGAAAGGTCCAATCGGCCTCAAACCTGGCAAGACAATGGAAGTCAAGTACAAACTCAATGCACCTGATCCATCACCTGCTAATGAGAGAGTCGATGCACCTGCTCGCTTCCAATTCAGTTCAGAGCAATTTGGACCAGTATGTCTTCGAGATGTCCCAGACGCACCATCGGTTCGTGTTAGCCACTTGAGGAGAAATTTCTCTGCAGGAAAGCAAGCAATTCCTATGGGCGGAAAAGGTCGTTACGAAGTTCTCATTCTCTTCGAGAACAATGGCGACACTGCACTGCAGGACGTTTTCATCAAGGACGTCATCCCATCCAACTTTGAAATCAAGGATTGGCATGTTCGAGGCGCAGGTGGAGAAAAGCGTACAGATGTTGACATGACTACAAAGGAAACTGAGGATGGAATCCACATTACATGGAAACTTCCTGTTGTTGGCAAGGGCGAGCGTCTCGATGTATCCTTTGAGATTAAGGGTGAAGGCGAGATCGATGCTGAAGCACTCAACAGATTCCATGGAGCTCATTTCGGAGACGAACTCGAATCTGAAGAAGATGACACACCTGCTGAAGTTACAGAAGAAGCACCTGAAGAAACTACTGAAGAAGCACCTGCTGCGGAAGAGGAAGTTGTTGAGGAAGAATCTGCAGAAGATGAAACTGTTGCGGAAGAAGCACCTGAGGAAACTACTGAAGAAGCACCTGCTGCGGAAGAGGAAGTTGTTGAGGAAGAATCTGCTATCAAATTCCGAGAAGACATCATGCTAAGAGTCATGGAAGAATTTGGTATTGAAGATCGAGATGCTTTCCTAGAACACTCAATGAACTTTGATTTAGATGACAATGGATATCTAAAGAAGGCAGAATTTGTAGCAGCAGCTGAAGCATTTACTGCAGGGGACGCATCCGAGGAAGAAGCACCTGTAGAAGATGCTGGGTCTGAGGCGGAAGTTTCCTCTGAAACCAAAACATGTCCTATCTGTTCAACCTCGAACGATGCACATGCGGGTACATGCAATGCATGTGGCTACACGTTCGAATGATTCAGAATGGCAAGTTCCATTGTGGCCATTCCTCATGATCTGAGGAACTACTCACAAGAACGATTACGTTACGTTTTGTGTTTTGAAGTAATTCATTGAGAGATGTATGTGTTGAAGGCGGAATGACTCCATCACGTAAGTCGACTGCAAGCCAAGCGGTTGGATATTGCTTGAGACATGCCTCAAGTTCAGCCTCAATTCCTTTAGGAGGTACGCCTTGACGTACGCTTGCTAAAAACGACCAATCTGAAACGGTACGACGCTCACTGTCCGTCCAGAGAATTACACGTTCAGTCATCTGAATTTTTTCTAATTGTTCAAGCGCTTCAGATTCAGTACAGCAAACTGGTCTTCCAGGCATTGGCATAGGAACTGGGTGCTGCCAAGTTGTTGTCACATCGAGTGGTTGTTTCCTGCGCATGTATAGAGGAGTACATCCTATCGTTTGAATTCAACGGAAGACCAACCTTCATGACCTTCATGCTTCACAGTCGTTCCATGGCGAGCCGACCATCACCCCCTCCACCCCCTCCACCAAATGGTTCAATGCTCACAATGTTGCTTGTCATGATTCTAATGAGTTTCCTCATTATCAATCCAAACATCCGTAATTCACTCGGTAATATGGCAGACCCAATTCTTGCCCCAGTTTTACCCGAAACTGAGTTTTTCGTACTTACAGTGCTCATATTGGGTACGTTCTCAATGACGATGAATACTGTACTCCGTAATCTCTTCATGGATCCAATTGCACAAGCACACATTGCTCACCGACAAGGCCAAGTTCGTCGAATGATGAACGATGGACGAATGAGTCGAGATCCGATTCTTACGGAAAAAGCCAATACACTTCGCGAGCAAATGATGCCAGAGCAATTGAAGGTCCAGATGGGAGCAATGCGCCCAATGATGTTCACAATGATTTTCATTATCGGAATCTTTGCCTGGCTAACGACTGCTGTTGAATCCTTCAGAGTCGATTACGTCTCTTTACCGTGGACTCCACGATGGGATTTACTCGATGACAAGTTCCTGTTCTTCCCAGCATGGATTTGTGCCTACATTTGTATGAGCGCCCCTTTGGGTAGAATCGTTGACCGTCACATCAAATTGATCAGATACAGAAAGCATCCAGTGGTTCTCGCTAACGAAAAGTTGAGCGAACCGTTGCTCCACTTGGTTGTTTCAGACGAAGCTACTGAATCCAAACAAGCCAAGAACCGACGAAGTAAATCTCGTAAAAATGGACCGAAGAAGCAACAGAAAGATGCTGTTAAGACCGAAGAGAAAACTGAAATCAAAGCATCTGCATCTGAACACGTTTGTCCTGAGTGCATGAGTGAAGACGTTGGAAAGAAAGGACATCGTTCCCTTCGATGCAATGTTTGTTATCATGAATGGGTGTGAACAATGCTCAAGGTGACCGTTTCTGGGCATCCAGGAAGTGGCACAAGTACGCTTGTTTCCTTACTTTGCGAAACAAAAGGCTGGTCATCCCTCAACGGTGGAGAATTGTTTCGACAGGAAGCTAAGCGACGTAATATGAGTCTCTCGGACTTTGGTCAACTCTGTAAAGAAGACCTCGAAGTTGATCGGCAACTTGATGCTCTCCTAAAGGAAGAAATGATTCGTACTGATGAGGAGGCACCCTCTGTTATTGAAAGTCGCCTCTCCGGATGGTGGGCATACAAACTAGGCCTCTCAGCACCCCGTATTTGGTTAGAAGTCGATGATATTGAAAGAGCAAAGAGAGTTCAAGCGAGAGAAGGAGGGGACTTGAATTCCATTATTGAAGCAAACCAGCAACGCTCGAAAGTTGATGAACAACGATTCGATGAATTATATGGTTTGCTTCCTCAACAAACAGAACCGTACACACATATCATCAACGCCTCTGACCTAAACCCTCAAGAAGTGCTGGCCTCGGTTCTTGACATATTGGAGGAATAATAATGGGTTCTGCAACTATGATATTAGATGAAAAAGCTTCAACTGATGAGGCTCTAGGAACGTATCCTGACCAAAAAACTATCGAGCAGCGACTCGAAGGTGGATTCTTTCTTCTCGACAAAGGAGCAGGTCCTACCTCTCACCAAGTCTCCGCATGGGTTCGTGACCTACTCGGATTAACACGTCTCGGTCATGGGGGAACGCTCGATCCATTCGCAACAGGCGTACTCCCTCTTATGGCAGGTAAGTCCATGCGTTTGACTAAACAGATTCTTGAGCATGATAAGACCTATATCGCAATCTTCCAAATGAAGACTCCAGTCGATGAAGATCGCATGGATGAAGTCATTCAACAATTGACAGGACGCATCTACAACGTACCACCAGAAATTTCAGCAGTTCGTGTTCAAGTTCGAACACGAAGAATCCATGAGTTTCAAGTTCTCGATCGTAATGAAAAACACATCGTCACCCGTATCCGTTGTGAAGCAGGAACCTATATTCGAACCATGGCCAAAGACATGGGCCTGTTATTGGATCAACCGATAACATTGAGAGAACTTCGAAGAGAAGACTCTGGAAACTTTGACCTCAAAGACTGTGTCCAACTACACGACATTGCAGATGCAGTTTGGTTGTGGAAGGAATGCAACGAACCAGAAGCGCTCTCAAGAATGCTCCATCCTATTGAAAAGTTGATGACTCATCTACCAAGAATCATTGTCAAAGACAGTGCAGTGGCAGCATTAGCTCATGGAGCACCATTGCTAAGACCAGGATTAGTATCGATCCCAAGTGATCTTTCAGTTGGACAAAATATCCTCGTTACAAGTATCAAAGGCGAAGCAGTCTGCTTCGTTAAGGTCAATTTCAACAGCAAAGATATCGCAACTATGGAAAAGGGCGAGATCGCACGACCATCAGCGGTTTTGATCGGAGATAATGTCTATCCCCGACGCTGGTGATTCAAGCTTCGTAGTACTCTTCGTAGATGTATTCTTCTGTTTCTATTCGTATTTTTAATTCTGACATGTCCCCACACCCATTCCATCAGTCAAACTGAACGACCCCCACAGTCTTGGAATAATCGCCGCTTTGGCATCTCAGTTATGAAGATTCACGTATCTTTTGAGATTATCCGACAAGCGGATATTGGTTTCATATAGGGGCTGATGTGGTAAAACTAACTTTAGAATATTGACAAATATTCTATCTAAGAAAGGTAAATCGGAACTTGACCATTTTGCCATTGCTTATGTTTGACTATGCAGGATTTGAATAAATCACCCTCAAGGATACCAATGAGCCAATTGTGAAGATGAAGTAAAGGAAGTTGATCAAACCATCCTCGATCTGTATTTGCAAATTGCCGAACAAATGGAGAAAGTGCTAAGTCTGCTAGACTGATAGAATCTCCACAGAGGTATGCTTGGTTGGACAATCGCTCATCATATGTTTTGAGAATAGATAGTGCATGTTCTCTGTGTTCCTCTGAAGAGAGGACATTCTCATATCGATTGTTGTACTTGTATCGATCGAGATGATGTTTGAAATCCCCATCATTGACATCAATAAGTTCCTTCCAATCGCCAGCGAGCCATGATTCATCCAAACTCCAGAGCATAATGTCAAGACTCTCTTCGATAACTGTTCCATCAGGTAAGAGAAGAACGGGGACTGTTCCCTTAGGTGAGATGTCCATCATGTGTTCAGGACGATCTCTGAGGATAACTTCTCGAAGTTCAACTTCGACTCCAGATTCAAGTAAGGACATTCTTGCTCGCATCGCATAGGGACAACGACGGAAACTGTAGAGAATCGGTTTCGTCATTTCATCACTCATACTTTCGTATCTTTGCTGGAGCAAAGAAAGTGAAACCGCCGATGATAGCAGCAAGGACAAGAATACTGATGATCCAAATTGTTGTTGTCGACATGCCTTCATCTGAACTGACTTCGTCAGTCACAGCAGGTTCAATCAACACCAGATTCATCGATCCCTCGTTATTGGTTTCATCACCTTCATCGATGATTTCACCACCATCAACAATCGCTTCAATGCGAAGTAATTGACCATCATATGGTGCTTGGAATTCACATGTAGCAATTGACATTGCTCCCGGTTCAAGGGTTGTAATGGTGGCTATATCTCCCACCATTCCATTCACAGTACATCGAATTGTAACCATCTCGGCATTAACGAAACCATCATTGGCAACATAAACGCGGGTCGTTACATAAGATCCAAGTTCAACTTCGCTTAATTCTACAAATGTTCCATCGGCTGTTCCTTGACCAACGACAACGGATTCAATTCGTAAGTCAGGAAGGGAACGTACGTCCAAGTCCAATACTCTCTCAACGCATGTCGTTTCATCACAGAGCGTTAATTCAACGGATGTATATCCTGGAGTTGGAGCTGTAATCAGGAGGGTGCTGTTGATCAAATCGACTTCAGCCCACGTCTTATTGCTAGCGATTGTAAGATCAGCAGGTATTGTATCAACATCAGACCAGGTGAAAGACAGTGTCGTAGCAACAGCATGTTCTACGCGAACCAATGAAGGAAATTCATTCAAAACAGGTGCATCATCAATCGAATCTACGATGATGTTGAACGATTCTACGTGACTGTTCCCCGCTTCATCTGAAACTGTCATTACGATTTGAGCAGAACCTGACTGCTCGGAAAGCAGAGAGACTCGAACTTCACCTTGGTCAAGACTTACATCGACCAAATCCGGCTGAGAGTTTTCAAATTGCACATTCAATTGTGTTGGTTCTGTTCGGTCATCGGTACATCGAGTCAACAATGGAACGAATATTCCGCCACCATCTTCAGAGAGTTGCTGATCACCTACAAGTTGGCATATAGGATCTTCATCATAGAAAATATCGTATCCACCACTTACATCTATAGAATTTACTTCCAATGCTGTTGTACTAGCACTACCATCTGAATCCCAAGTAAACCATGATTTGATCATGATGTTTAGTTCAGTTTGCCCCGGAGTCATGTAGGCCCCGATTGGAATTTGATGGCTAAATTCTCCAACCGAAACAGGAAGGTTTGCGACAGTGTCTCCATCTACAGAAATAGTCCATCTGGAAAGGTTTCCATTAATTCCTGAACCATCACCGTAGATTCTACCTGCAACGCTCAATGTAGGATCATTAATATCCACACGGACTGATGTAATGCAGGACGTATCTGTAAGGACGCGAACTTTGAGATATTCAGACAGTGGTAAGGCATCTGTGTCTTGGACTCCAAAAGCCGAGAACGATTGGCCATCTTCAGAGGTGGCATAATGGACACTGACGTTTCCTTCGGTTCCTGTTTCATTTACATCGAAGTGAATTCGTCCAAAATACTGCTCTGCTGGACGTTGGAGAGCAGCGCTTGTCCAAGAACCAATCGTACTCACATCGGTTGATTCCAAGCCGCATACCGATAGCGACATGCCATTGTATTCACCTTGGCTCATATTGATTTCTTGAATTGGCATTTCGTGCCCAGAAGCTGTTGATACTGCTTGAGCAACTTCACCACCATACCATGCTGTTTCCATCGTCACTTCGATACCTATGGCATCCAATTCCAAACGTGCATCATCGCTTTGACCAACGGAAACATAGTCCATGGTAAGACCGACTGAAGAGAGCATCGACCAAGACCAATCCTCGACTGAACTTATACTCAATCGATATGCAGAATTGTTGATGTAATCTACTGCCCCGTTGGTGTTTGACCATGTACGCATGATATCAGTTCCATTCGACCAATCCATAGAAAGTCGAACTGAATCAATGCTCAGAGTATCTGTAATCTTGAATGCAACAAGAACATCAACTGATGTGATAACGTATTGTGTTGAATCTGAAAAATCAAACCCATCGACACTCATGACTGGCCCAGTTGACCAAGCAAACAAACCATCTGGAGAGCCTACAACGTTGTCGGATTCAGTTGGAGTGCTTGTACCCCAATACTCCATTGAATCAAGATTCTGGGGGCGCTGATGAACCATTGTGATTCGTTGATCTGCAATCATTGCGTCTGTGTATGTTGCGGGTTGGGAAGTAAACGAAGTTGAAGTCGAGACCGACCAATCAGAAGCATCTGCGAAGTTGCCTTGTGGGAACAAATCGTAGGCTGCAGTTTCATGTACACTACGGGCACTGACTGGATTGAGAGTTGGCACAAGCAGCAAACCGAAAAACATCATACAGAGAAAGACGGAAGTCAACTTGGCTCGCATGGTTTGGACATCCAGCGCTAGCATTTCAATGAACGGGTTTCTCGATTGTCCGTAGGATTGTTGAAATACCTCGCTCTTGACGGCTAAATCTCTATGGCTGTGGTGGTGTAGGGGTTAGCACGGCAGATTGTGGTTCTGCCAGCCCGGGTTCAATTCCCGGCCACGGCCCCATTTATTCTAATTCAGATGAGTCAATCATGTGACCCATACGTCGGATTTTAGTTTGGAGATAGTCCAAATTCTCTTCACCAACACCGGCAATAAGCGGTACTTTCTCGACAACATCAATTCCATGTTGCTCAAGTTGTTTGACTTTGTCTGGATTGTTCGTGAGCAGTGCAACCGAATTAATGCCAAGATCTGAAAGCATTATAGCAGCTATTCCGTAATCTCTTCCATCTGCAGGATGTCCAAGCATCAAATTAGCGTCGAGTGTATCTGCACCTCTGTCTTGAAGATGGTAGGCTTGAATCTTAGCGTGAAGACCTATCCCTCGCCCTTCTTGACGCAGATAGAGCAAACAGCCGTATCCATTTGTTGCTATTGCAGATAAAGCTGCATCCAATTGAGGGCCACAATCACATCGTAATGAAGTGAAGGCGTCACCAGTCAAGCATTCGGAATGAACTCGAAGAAGAACAGGGTCTGGTCCTTTCATCGATCCCATCATCAAAGCCACGTGGTCAAGACCTGTTTCCTCTTCATGATGGACATGGATGGCAAACAAACCAAACTTCGTTGGCAATTTAGCAGAACTTGGAACTTCAGTTGTCATTTTTCATTACCTCAATTAAAAACGTGAATTCACCTTGGTCTTGTTTGACATCAACAATCGCATGCGGTGTTCGCTCAATCATCATTGGGAGATCGTGGAGTGTCTCGGGGTCGCTTGCAAGGACTTCAAGCACAGAACCTTCAGCCATTGAAGAGAGTGCTTGCTTCGCTTCTGCAACAGGGACTGGGGAAAAGAAACCAAGAACATCAAGACGATGTGTGGCCTCCTTTTTTGGTTCATCCATATACAAGCCAATCGATTCACCTTTTCAACACATCCGAAGGAGTATTTTCCCGATACACAACATGTTCAAGTGGAGCAGCCCCAAGCACCAACAGATGGCTGCTTCCGCCTCGTCCAAACATAACGATGACATGAGTTGGTCCGAAGTTGGCCAACTTGGTCTTCAGTATGGGAAGATTCCATTGGCGTTACTTGCAGTCGAAGCACTGTATTGGTTCATCACACAACCGTCTGATACACTTGCATTTATTCAGGTTACAGAAGCCTACATTTGGAACGAAGTGAACCAACTGATGTTCGGAGAATCAGCTTCCGTACTATCCGAGCACAGTGGTTGGATGACTCGAATAGATTTCTATCATGAATCGTTTCCAGGGCAATTTGATTCAGTCGGTCTTTACGTCTCAGATGAATGCGCAGGAATTCATGAGATGATCTTCGTTTCAACGCTCGTATTGATGACAGACGGCGTTTCACAACGACAACGATTCAAGGCAGTAGGCGTCATGTGTGCTCTTGTATATGTCCTCAATATCGTTCGGCTCGTAGCCTTCTACCCAATCGCTGTTAACGGTTGCCTCGATAATCCTAATCAAGCGGATTGCTTGAACAATATGTGGGAGTTCCACAATTTCGTGTACAAGTGGGGCTTCCTGATTGTTCTCTTGCTCATGTGGCTTGTATGGTTCAGATACATTGGTGCAAGTTCACGTACGCTCAAGGCATCACAGGAAAAGAAGGAACAATGGAGAATTATTTTCAGGAGACGATGGTCAAGACTTCACTATGGTTTGCTCATTACAATGGTTACGTTCTTCATTATTTCATGGATGTGGATCAATGCAGACACTGATGCAACGAATGCGAAAGAAGTGATTGACTATTGCGAATTTAGTGATTTAACTTCTGTCGATTGCAGAATCGCTCAAACAGACTGGGATAATTCCATTCAGGGAGCCTGGTCATTCGCTGTTCTCGGATTAGTCCTTGGAACGGCTGGAATCTATGAAATTGAACGTAAAGATGACTCCGGAGAATGGCCAGAGCGCCCAACAAAGACTGTGGAAGAACCTACTCAAGTAGTTGAAAGTAAATCGAAAGAAAAGCCAAAAGGCTCATGGAGAAGTCGTTCAAATTCTTCAGAAGAAGAATAATCAGAGAACGGATGCTTGAACGATTGCATCACCCATAGGATGAACGTTAAGCGCTTTCATAGCCAATCCAAGTTTGCTGCTGTGAATGGAAACAACAGTGGAATCATCTCCGTAACTAACATCACCGATCGCTAGGGAATCACAACGAATATGTTGTTCAAACCATGTTGCTATGGTTCGAGGTGAACCGAGTTCTTCACGAGTTGAATGAATCTTAATCGAAACAAAACCGTATACATCTGCCGTTTCGCCGTAATCATCTTGCTTCTTGACTGGATCTCTGTCGACACCATCTGGAAGTTCTGGTGCTTCTGAATCGAGGATATGCAAATTGTAGGTTGCAATGATTTTGTTCATCTGAGGAGCATCATCCTTTGAGACTAGACTCCATGCTTCTCCGTGACGGCCAATTCGACCCGTTCGTCCAATACGATGAATGAATGAATCAATGTCTGAAGGCACGTCATAATTGACAACAAGGGTAATTCCATCGATGTCAATACCACGAGCTGCTACGTCTGTAGCGATAACGGTCTTTATCTCACCTTTACGGAAAGAATCGATGATACGCTCTCTTTGATTTTGATTTAGATCACCGTGTAGACTTGCAACATCGAATCGATGCTTCTTCAAGCGTTGTACAGCTAAGTCAACCATACGCTTTGTGTTGCAGAAGACGATGCTCTGGTCATCATCACCCATACGAACCAAAAGACGACCAAGCGCCCATAGTTTGTTGGTACGACCAATAGAGATGTTGAACAAATCGATTGGAGGTACATCCAACTCTTCCTGATTTGTCATTACGAATTCAGGAGTGTTCATGAACTCGTTTGCAGCATCAAGA
>ERZ767114.1313-NODE-1313-length-12028-cov-6.578696_pt1 | contig 12028 bp, 8 predicted proteins | sample MGYA00374952_ERZ767114 | MGnify/ENA primary metagenome ERZ767114 (study PRJEB28939, sample SAMN06267156) | marine metagenome | isolation source: Columbia River Estuary | place: USA:Columbia River Estuary, USA | collected 2012-05-05 ...
TCCTTGAGCAAATCAGCTCATGATGTCGTGAGGCCGTAAACCACTCGAAAACGACCGGGCCTGGAGTTTTTCGTTTTGCATGGCCTGCGCGGCCTCAGCGCATTATTGCGCATTGGGCTCATTATAATTTGATTTGATTTGATTTATCGAACTGAAAACGAGTCATATTGTGCTCCCAGGAGCCGGACCATCCGCAGTAGCAGAAGGCAGGGCTTCCCTATGTACCCCCATAGCTGAGGATATCATTGGTATTGAGCGGACTCATTCAATCCCGGCCCAGTGTCGGGTGTTGACACTGGGGCGAGCGCGGGACCCACCGTCCAGCGCTCTTCATAAACAAAACTGCAGTACTGGCGTCTGCCCAGCCAGCACCACGAGAAACAGGATGGTGTAAACACGGTGGTATAAGACAGGTTGGCGAACACAATGGTGGTGGAAACGTGGGTGTTAGAGACAAGAGGGTTGTAGCCAAGGTGGTGGAAACAGGGTGCGAGGGCAAAGGTGACAGAGACAGAGGTGATGGAGACAGGGGTTAGATACAAGGGTGTTGAGAACAGGGGTGGTAGGGACAGGGGTGGTGCAAACAAGGGCGGTAGAGACAAGGGTAGTTGAGACAAGGTGGTGGAGACAAGGTGACGGGGACAAGGGTGGTGCGGACAAGGGTGGGGAGACTTAGGGTGGTGGGGACAGGGGTTGTAGAGACATAGGGTGATGGGGACAAGGATGACAACGACATAGGGTGGTGGGAACAGGGGTGGTAGATACATAGGGTGATGGGGACAAGGGTGTTGAGGGCAAGTGAAAAAGACAGGCGTATGGAGACAAGCTTAAGGGTGACAGAAATATGCAGGGGGGAGACAAAAGTGGTGAAAACAAGGGTGGAGCACTGTGCCACAGCCCGCGGCTCAAAACCTGGGCTGCGACGTGACAATGGTAGTATATACTGTGTGAGAGAACTGGTGCGTCAAATCAAATGCGCAAACAAAGCAATAGGGCGGCTGGGTGAGGGCCAAACAGAGAAAAGGGTGGACGTCGCAGGGTACCCAACACCTGCGAACATCAGCGGGGCCAGGACGTCAGCGGTGCCCGTCCATAAGATAAATAATAAAAAAAATAGATTAGCGTAGCTTTGGGGCAGGACGTCAGCGGTACCCAACTTACAAAGAATAAAAACAAAAAGGGCAGTCTAGCGGAGGGGGGTACCGCACCCCTCACACTTGTTTTTCCCGGCTCAGTACCATGCGCAGCCGCGTAACTTCCTACCAGCCGCCCGTTCAAGGGCTTCATCCCTCGCGCCATCAGCATCAGCACCAAACGACACAAAGAAGCCGTCTCGGGAACACCGACGGGGGGGCCTTCGGGGACGGTTGGCAGCAATCGAGGTGGGCGCCGCGCGTAGCGCATCCCTTGTGCGCTTGCCTACCTTCTGGCGTTTCGGTCGCGCCTTAGGCTTGCGTCGGGACACCACCGGGCCTCTGGCCGCTGCCTTTGCCGCTTTGCGGTGGGCCCTCCTTCCAATCTCCGCGTGCAAGTTAGCTCTCGCCCGGACCGCTGCTGCACCGCCCGCCATCCACCACTTATCCATGGCTCTACACCGGGCGCTCCAGACAGACACACCAACCCACATCAGTGCCCGTCGGATCTCCTCTCCCAAGGACTTGATGCATCCTAGCTGGCGCCGGCGCCACAAACCGCCATGCACCGGACCAACCTGCTCCCAGGTCAGCAGCTCATCCAGGCCGGGCGGGAGGATCCCCAGTAGTCCTGCCAATGGGTCGTAGGACCGCATACTCGCTATGGTGCGCTGTGACGTCCCAGGTGGTACTCTGATCGTCGCCTCGCCCGACGGATCGAACCACGCAGGAATCAGGTGGCCTCGGCCTCGCCACTCCAGCCCTTCGCCGTCTGCCTCATTCGTTCCACTCGCCGGGACCAGTATTCGACCCTCAACCAGATCCCTTGCCCGGCTCATCGCTCGCGTCCGCACCTCCGGGAGTCCTGCTGCCTGACAGTCGCACAGGGTGTGCCGAACAGACTCCACGGGGTCCCCACAAAGTTTGCACGTCGGACCCCGGCCCAGGTTGTCGCTTTCCCTAGCCTTATTCCAGCAAACTTTTTCGCACGGGAGCCACTCTGCAATCGCCAGCGTGGCAAACCTAATCAGGTGAGGGTTACGGGTCTTCGCTACCGCGGCGCAGTATGAGGTAAACCTCCCGCCATGCCCTGCCAGTAGGCCCTGTGACGACATGGACGCCAACCGCGCCAGGGACTTACCGGCTGCAGCTCTCAGTACTTGCCTGCGGTACGAGCCAATCACCGGCACTCCATTCACGCTCATCCACACCTTCTCCTCACCAGCAAGCAGATACGGCAACTCGCCCGTCTCAGCCGCCTCTATCCTAGCCCGATTGGCCTCAGCATCCGCCACCTCGTTCAGTCGTGAGTGCACGTCAGCCCCTCCCGTGTGGGCCCGTACATGACTAATGTCGGAAGCACCTTCCCTCACGGCTATCACCGCCCTTACAATATTCATAACAGGGCGCGCAGCCGACAGAATCCGTTGTCGTTGCGTAAGGTGAAAGGAGTGGAGCAGTGACCCGTCGTCGCTCCGGTCCCTGCCCCGCTCCACAGCGTGCTTCACGGACAACGCATCCGACCACGTGACACTGTCGGTGTCCAACGGGGTCTGGATCAGCGCTGCCGCAAAGGCAACTAGCTCCGCCAGGTAGTTGTTTCCGCTTGTGCGCACCGCAAATGCGTGTATCCCCACAACCTGGCCTTCACCGTCCGCACGTATCACCGAACTCCCAGACGGGAGTCCTCTGACCGGGCCTGTGGAGCCATCCGTGTAGAACATCCGGCGGTCACCCACCTTTGGGTTTTGCTTCTCTTCTGTCCTAAATAGAGTCGGGATTTCGTCTGGCCGCCATCGCCGGCCCCACTCCTCCCCTTCCTCCTCACGCAGCCGTCGACACCGCGCCAGGAGTTCTCCTGGCTTGGGTGCCCTATCAGCTGCCTCCGTCTCAAACACAGCAGCTCCTGGCACGCCTGTAACATGGCGCACCACTCGGCACTTACTCGGGGGAACGTCGTAGCCAACCCCACCCGGCACTCGCCCCATGCGCGCCCAGGCCGTCGCAGATGAGGGGTACTCCGCATTAAGCGTGACCATCACCTCCTCCGCCCGCAGAGCCCAGGCGTGGTCCGATAGCCGTGGGAGCCCCGAGGCCAAGTACAGCGCCTCTTTCGCCAATCCGGCGCTCGTTCGGGCGTTCGACCCTTGGAACACAGCTCTCCGCAGGATGTCATCCCACTTTTCCAGCCGGGAGTCGGGTACCTTGGCGAAAAGGAGACCAGACCGGAGCCTCGGAACAAGGACCTGTTTGGTCGCCATCGTCGCCATCGGGATGTCCATGGCATGGCGTCTCACTCTCTCAGCCAGACCTAAAACAGCCCGTTCCATACTGTCGTGTGTGGCTTTCCAGTTCAGTCGCAGGTTGATGCCCAGGCCCAAGTACCGGACGTCAGTACCTGCCGGCAGGGGCTCTACAACCTGTTTGCCGTCCACCGAGTAGAGGGGGAGGGCTATCTCGGGGTTGGAACAGAGAAGCTTGGTCTTCTTAACATTAAACGCAAAACAGTGGGCTCCAAAGAACTCCCGCATCCAGGCGTGCATCTCCGCCAACCGGACGGGGTCCGTGGCCACCAGTGCAGCGTCATCAGCATATCCCGCCGAGTTCACACGCACCGGCACAGAACACCTCCGGCCCAACCTGGCAGCGTGGGGTTTAAAGGTGTACCCTCCCTCTCGCGCGGTCTCCGGGAACAGCGGATTATCCTCCAACCCCGCGTGCATCGCGTCGGTGATCAGCGTGTATATCAAAGGGCTGAGCGGGTCACCCTGCCGGACGGACGAGCGTAGCAGGAAGCGGTCAGTAAGGCCATGAAACGTCCTTACCCGCGAGTGGGCGTCTGTAATGCCAGACAGCACCACCCGAATGAACAGCTCCGGCATGTTAAAACGCTCAAGAGTGGCCCTGATGGTATACGCTTGGACAGAGTCATATGCCTTCCGCTGGTCATAGGAGACAACGAACATTTCTCTTCCTGCCGGGTTCTGCTTCCAGTCCTCGATGCAGTCCAGTAGTGCACCCACACACTGCTCCACGCACCCATCTGCGATGAAGCCCCGCTGTGACTCGTGTAACAGGTGGCGGTTCTTGGTCAGGACCTCGATAAGTCGCTGTGCAAGCACTCGCGACAGGAGTTTGGCGACCTCGGCCAGTACGGTTATCGGTCTCATCTCATCTGCCTCCTTTGAGAACGACCCATCAGTCTTTTGCTTCGGCACAAGAGTGATCCAGCCCTCCTTCAGGATGGGTGGCACATGCCCTAACCTAATGCAGTGGTTCACTATAATTGCCAGCGCACTCAGGCACGGCCTGTCCGTCGCACCGGGCGGGCCGCCCGCAACTAGTTTCAGTAGGTCTATACCACACCCATCCGGGCCAGGCGACTTGCCGCTGCTTGCTCCAGCTAGGGCTCTCCCGACCTCTGCCGTTGGCGCTGGGCGGGTCAGCCCCGCAAAGGTCCTGGCCGGGATGCCCTTCGCCTTTCGGCTATACATCTTATTCCACCATCGTGCCTGCTTGCGTTCGACTCGGGCGTCGGTCGATCTTGGTCGCGGGTCCTCTCGTTGCAGAGGGGGAGCATCTGCGTCAGAGTCGGCAACCTCTCGGAATAATTTAACTTTCGTGCTCATGGGCTTAGCGACCAGTCGCCTCACCACACCCAAGTACACTTCTGGGTCGAAGGTGCGCTCGCCGGTCTCAGGATTAATGGCACTGTCAATCGGGCCCTGTCGCGCCCCCTCCCCCTTCACATATGTGTGTATGAAGGCCTGCGCGTCCTCCTCAAAGAGCCTCTGCATACGCTGGCGCCCTGAGTCTCGATCGCGTGTGTGTGACTCAGACCAGGCAACGTTCAGAGCTATCTCCGCCTTCGGGAGTTCCCGTGCAATGAACTGTTCCCAAGCCGCCAGATTCCACAGCCCCGCGGGGCATGACCCCAGCAGCTCCCGCACAGTCCCCACCGCGACCTTGTGGCCTCGTACTATCACCGAGGGTGCTCCGAGCTTGCCACCACCCAGCCGTACTTCCTTAACAGAATGCCGGAGAATGCACAGCGCCCCCTTCACCGCTCTCGCCAAGTTCAGCGGAGACATACTCGGGCGTGCACCAATGTTATTCCGGCGGGCCCCAGACTCCAATACTCCCACTGCCTCCGTTTTCAGCACCGACAACAGGGCCCGGGTCATTTTCTCCAGCTGGTCTGCATCGACACTTGCGGTTGTTTGCCACTCTTCAATTAGCCTCGCTGTCTCTGTGTTGCACCGCTCTGCTATTTCGGCTAGCTGTGCTGGGGTGGCCCTGTCTAATCTTGGGTGATCTGGCCTCCACTGTTCCCTCACTCCACGCGCGGCCGCGGCAGTTCCATCCAATTCAACGAAGCACCTGCCAACGACTGGGCAGTGGTCAGAGTGTTGTGTCTTCTCCATGACCTCGCACTCCCAAAGAGGGTTCGGGCATTGTTCTGAGTACGGTGCCACGCCTCCAGGAACAAACAGGTAGTCGATCCGACTCGCGCTAGTGCTAGAGTCTTGGTAGTGCGTGAAGTTCTGCTCCTCGGGGCGCAGTGATCGAAAAAGGTCCGCGCACCTCGAGCCCACGCCCCTCAAGAAGGCTTCGATGACACTGGTGTTACTACTACACCCAGGCAGCCTCCGGTCCGGCTTCACTCCCCCCATGCGACGATCCAGGGTTCCTCGGCGAGTCTCGTTGAGATCACCTCCAATCACAAAATAGGTGTGATCCTTCACCGCCACGGCGGCAAACTCCAGTAATTGCGTCGCTAATGTGTTTCGTTGGGAGTTCGCCACCTCGTTATCAAGCCCAGACGGGAGATACAGCGAGACCACTGCAACTTCCACCCGACCGTTGTCGGCCACTAGTGCAATACCCCGACCCGACGGGTGGCGCTTGACCTTTGACACGATCCACGAGCTGTCCACAATGATAGCCACTCCCGACCTCGAGTAGCAGTTGTGCTTGTCCGCTTCAGGTGCTCCATTACTGAGAAAGGTTGGGGGGGCTCGCCCCTGCAGGGAAAACACTCGCTCCAGATCCGGGGGGGGCTCCGAGTTGTGGCCTGCCGCCACCTCCTGCAGCATGAAGAAGTCTACCGGCTGCACGGGATCACACATAAGGTCAGCTATGTACTCCAACTTTCCCTCTTTCTTCTCCTTCTTCGAGACTGCCACCGTGGATCTTCTAACATTCCAGGTTATGCCCTTCCACAAAGGACAGCGTGCAGGCGTGGCAAGGACCAGTTTAGCATCTAGGGTTTTCCGCTGCTGGCGACACAGCCGGCCCCGGGGAGATCTTACACTTCTCAAAGGCATCGCAGAAGTCTCTATACTCTTTGCTTTGGTAGTGTCCCGTGTGGGGCTTGGATTTGTCCGGGAATACCCACGCCATGCCGCTCAGGGGTCGAGACCGCAAGAAATCCTGCCACCGGCCATCAGTTGTGGCGGGATCGTTGGACCGGCCGACTTTGCGCCACTGGGATGGGCACTTTCGTCTGTCACCAGCCTTGTGATGGTCGCCTATCAATCCACAGTCACCACAACATTTTCGGATGCCAGAGGTCGAAGGCATCGCACATGTTATCACCAAGTCGCCTTTGGGGAAGAGGGTGGCCTCCGACCACCCCTCCTCCACTAGCCGCTGCGCACACAGCATTTCTTCCTCAGACTGGTAGAAGAGGTGGCCGAAGTTTCTCCAATTGTTGTTCCGACGCACTCCGGCAACGTAATGTGTGGCCCCCGTATATGCCGCAATCTGCTCAAGGTGGGTGTACGTGATATACGTGAAGGAGTCGATCCTTAAGACGAACTTCCGCTGGGGGCAGTCACGTTGGAAGTGCCCAAAGGCGCCACACGCATCGCAGGTCCTGGTCCCCATGGTCTCTCCCGCCACCTCCCAACCTTCCGTGCTCTTGTGCAAGGCCACAGCCGCTTTGCGAGCGTTCTCCTCCCCAAAGCAAATCACATACACCCTCCACATACCCACCGCATCGCACGTCTTCTGTTGGCTGGCGTTGGCGCTTCCTTCTTCAGTGTATCTATCCTCCGCCGGGATAAGAGGTCTTTCATGCGTATTTTCCGCCCCCAGCACCCCTGCCACCCGTCGCCTCACCAAGTTGACAGCCTCCTTCTCCGAACCCGCCTTCACTCGCTCGAACACCAGCCGGTCAGACTTCTCCTTCAGTCCCCCATACTCCGGTCTACGGTCGTTACAGTATTCAACCGGGGCGGTCATGAGTGCGATCCCCGTACCGTCACCGGCTCTGTCTGCCATCAACTCTTGGTGGCACAGCAATCGGAACCGTTTTGCGCAGTCAGTATCACTGAACTCCATGACCAGGTTCCTCCGCGTGATGCACGCCGACCCCTTGATGATCTTGGCCGACGGGCATTGCTCACGTAGCTGCTGCACCATGTCTTCATTCACCTGCAACCTTCCATCGCGCATCTTCTGGACAAGGCTCCCTCCGTGGTTCACGGGGACCACCAACCGGACACATGTGTTGTAGTACTGGGCATTGGGCTTGTCGCCGCGAGACCCCCCGTTGGCTGCCTTCGGTTGGGCACCACCGGCACTGCCCGTCCTACCCGCCTCATCACTGTTTTCCCCTGGCACTGCATCCCCCACTCCGCCAGAGTCTTTATTCTCTGTCTCCGTGGCTTGTTGTGGGGTCTCCTTCTGCGGCGCCGGCGTTGCCCCCTTCCCTTCCTGTTGGGGCTGATCCGGGATAGGCATCCAGGAGGACGCGGGATGGGGGAGGGGCACGACCACATCCACCGAACTCCCAGCGGCAGGCGCTTGCTTTTGCTCTGCCTCTGTGGCTGCTGGAATTTCGTCCCCCAGCCCGCCGACTCCAGCCTGCGGATGCGTATTGCCAAAGTCCAGCATCCGGGGGGCCGCCTGTCTCCGCCCTTCGCCGACTCCGGCAGTAAGAAGCATGATAATGCGGGGTCGGAACGTCGTGTGGGGGTAGCTCCCTTGGGGGTTCCCCACCACACCGTTATCCACGTGCACAAACTTATCACCCCTAGTGACATGGCAGACATAGTCACTAGAAAGGATTACAACGTAATACGTACGACCAATACGTAGGCGATACGTATGCATACGTATATCATACGTATACCATACGTATTACGAACGACAATACGTACGATCACCATACGTATGGAGCCAACGTATTACGTTGGTGGACCCTACGTATTTACGTAGAATAACATACGTATAATACAACGTAATGACCTCAGGCCTCGCGAGCGAATACGAAGTTGAAAAACAAAGGCCAGGATACGTAAATACGTAGATCTTCTCTACGTATTAGTACGAAGCATATATGTAGATTGTTTACGTACACCATTATACGTATATACGAAGAGATGGCCTACGTAGTAATACGTAGCCGATACGAAGTACCAGACGCTGAACAACGTACGTAAATACGAAGGGATATCATACGCATCAGAATCGATCACTGACTCCACTTACGATGTGAAAACGAAGCGAACAAACGAAGTGCGGTTAACGTGCATACGTAGGACTAGCGTACGTATACATACGAAGTACATACGAACAACTAATACGTTACCGCGGGTTCGTTAATACGAAGGAGAGGCCTACGTAACATTACGTAGCCGATACGAAGGAACAGACGCTGGACAACGTACGTAAATACGAAGGGATATCATACGCACCAGAATCGATCACTGACTCCACTTACGACGTGAAAACGAAGTGCGGTTCCCGTTAATGCGTTATTCAGTGTTCATTTAAATCTGGCATCAGTTTCAGGTTGAAGTTGCAAACGCGCAAGAAATTTAATTGCCCGCCGCGACCAGTCACGCGACGCGCGGTCACAGGTCGAGGTCACGGTTCTTCGAGTTGCGGTAAATGCAGGCCAGTTCAGGCTTGTTTTGGTGGCGCAAGTCCCAAGGAAAAAACGCAACATTCTGGGCAAACGCGAGGCGAAGCCACTCATAGTTGGAATTCAGGTTTTGGTGCGACTGCGGGTCACACTTCACCAGCTGCATCCTGCCGTCGTGCACCGTCTTGATCTTGGTATACCACTCGATCCTACCGTAGGCGCGAGGCGGGGCTTCAGTGTCGTAGGTGTGCCAGAATATCTCCTTCAGCCGCCCGTAGTTAACGCCGTCGGAGTAGCTGAACATTATCCCGCTGTTGTCAGTCTTGAGTAGCTTGGCACGGGCGTTATCGGCCCGGAACATGACGCTACTCACCTGCAAAACGAAACACAGTATACGTGATACGTATGACAAGCAACTAAATACGAACAATACACAACGCCACACAACACTTACAATACACACACCTTTGTCCGGTCGTACTGCGTTGCGGTTACGAATGCCGCCGCGCGCTCTGGGCTCCAGTCTCGGTCTTCGAGCCATGCAGGCAGGTCACCTGCGTGACCGGCATGCTCGACCGCGCTGTAGTACGCCTGTATGTCGGGATGGAGCTCCCCATCACGTTTCAACAACCCCGACAGCCCTCGCGGGAACCCTCTGGTCGCATGGGAAGTCACCTTGGTGGAGCGGCCCAACATCTCGCAGGAGAAGGTCTTCTTCATGGACGCTGGAATGAGGAGACCGTCACGGTTGATTCTCCTGATCATCACCTGGGGGGAGGTGGTGGTGCGCGCGTGAGTTAAACGTGAACACGAGCTCGCACCCACCCGCGCACAGCACAGCGCAGGTACCTCCTCACTCAGCGCATACTTCTTCGCCATGCTCACGCACACGTTTTTGCGACTGCCTTTGGTCCAATTCTTGAAGTAGACCATCATACTTTCTGCCCCGAGGATGGCGTGGTCCTTCGCAGGGCCGGCCAGCCGTACTTGCAGGCCAAAGTGGAGCGGTTGGTGTCGCGTAATGTTGCCGGTGAAGAAAATGGGCAGTTCGACTTCGGCGTCCGCCAATGATTGCTGCAGGGACACCTCGGCTTGCTTGAGCGAGTCCTTGCTGAACTCCTTGAGAGTGAGGTACTCATAGGCGTAGCACAGGTCGAGGTAGATGTCCTTGTATTTCTTCGCAATGCCTGATAAGGTGAAAACGTATAACGTACGATTAATAACGAAATACGTAACGAAAACATCAAAATACGAAGAGTGTACAAACGTTTAACAAACATTACCTTCGCATTGCTGGAGGCAGAATGCACCGAGCAGGCCAGTGTAGCAGTACCAGTCGTGGATCTTGAGGGTGGCCGCGTGTGCGATGAGCTCCTCGAGGCGGAAGCCACCTGAGGCGTCGAGCCAAATCTTCAGCCGAGGTTGTCGCGGCATGGAGTTGAGCAAATCGATGTCGTCGCCGGTCATATGGAGAGGCCAGTGCTTCGGCGCGGTGGGCACGAGTGGCGCGGCCGGCTGCTTCCGTTTCGTCGCTTTCTTCTTCTTCTTGGCAGGTTCGTTCTGCGCGGCCTCCTTCTCCTCCACCGCTGTCATCAACCCACCGAGCCTTTTCCACCGGCCCAAAAATTGCTCAGCACGCTCTCAAAAACGAACAGTTAGTAACGTAATACGTATGACAACCAACATAAAACGAATCATACCTGGCGTTTCGGTGTGAACACCTGTTTCGCGGTGTTGGAGGCAAACTGGAACAGGTCTCGCATGTTGTTCATGCACACGTGCCCAGTGCAGTTGAGGTGGCACTTGGACGAGTCGAACCCACAGCACGTGTGGTGCTCCTTCCCCAAGTAGTCGCGGCCGTGGTAGCCTGTCCGCTTGCAGGCGTGGTCGCTCCCAGTGTGCTTGCGCCGGTCGTCTTCGGCCTCGCGGCCACTGTTCATCACGCCCGCGTGCGTCTTGAGCGGAGCCTTCTCGTTGAGCCCGATGTCAAAGAACTCCTGGGGCGCTCCCCCGAAACTGTGAGTGCATGCGCGATGGGTGAGTGTGTGTGTAACGTGCGCACGCGCGTGAGTGTAGCGCGTGCCGCTGACTCACCTCTCCATGAAAGCCGTACGCACTGGAGCACCGACCGGTTCGTGCGTGATCGCGCTGCAGTACATGGTGCGACCCAACGGCGCGAGTCGGAGGCCAACAAGCTTGCAGAACTGGCAGGCGCCGTGAACTGCGGGGTCCTGCATCCCCAGGTTAACGATGGGCAGGCCGCGCGTGTCGTTGGACGAAAACAAGATGCGGTGACAGAACCAGCGGTCTTCACTCCAGCCACCGCCCTTTTTCACGAGAACGCCGCGCCCGTCCAGGCCGATGCCTTCAGGCCCCGACCAGTCGGCCAACACGTACGGTGCGATGAGGCTCCAGTTCTTGCACCCGCGTGGCATCAGCGCGAGGATATGCATGGCACCCTTGCTGTGAATACGAAGGAATATTAACGTTTCAGAGGTAATGATGATGGTAATACGTTGAATGGCGTACCTATCTCGCACCATTGGTGACTGTGTCAGGTTCGACAACGTCACGGGTGTCAAGCTCCCACCGGCGTCCTGGAACTCAGCAGGGTCACTCGTAATGCGCCACAGCATCACCTTCTTGCCCTCGGGGAGGCGCTGCACGGCGTCTTGGTACAGCTCGCCATCGTAGACGTCCTGTATCCAGCCAGCACGATGGTCGCGGATGGAACCGTAATCCAAGTCTGCACACAGCGTCGGGTTCGTTGCAATGTTCCTGACGCGCGACTTGAAAGCTTCCCCGCCCCACGTGGGCACCTTCATGGTAAGTGCCGGATCGTAGACCCACCCGCAGCTGCACTGCTTCCCTGTCGTGGTGGGTTGGGGGTGGGGCTGAGTGGGGGTGCGGGGCGTGCGCGCGCGCGCGCGCGCGCGCGCGCGCGCGTGTGTGTGTGTGTGTGTGTGTGTGTGTGTGTGTGTGTGTGTGTGTGTGTGTGTGTGTGTGTGTGTGTGTGTGTGTG
>ERZ767114.1316-NODE-1316-length-12013-cov-3.542728_pt1 | contig 12013 bp, 4 predicted proteins | sample MGYA00374952_ERZ767114 | MGnify/ENA primary metagenome ERZ767114 (study PRJEB28939, sample SAMN06267156) | marine metagenome | isolation source: Columbia River Estuary | place: USA:Columbia River Estuary, USA | collected 2012-05-05 ...
TTAAAACTTGAATCCAGGCACAACATACTGCAGGTAATGCAGACTTTGCTGGTAAATGGTATTTAGAATCTTATAGTAATAGCCTTGTAATTAAACGTGGTACTGGTACTAATGCAGTTATAACTAATTACAGTGCAGTTGCTGGTACTCCTGTAACTTTTACTCTTAGTGCTAAAGGCGGCAAAAATAACAATGATCTAGAATCATTTCAAGATGAAATTATTGATGCATCGAAATTATCTCTACAATCTTACCATGGTCATCATGTTAAAATCCTTAACAGTGATCAGCCTGAAGACGATTATTACGTAGAGTTTTCTGCTTATGACGGTACTAAAGGCGATGGTTACTGGAAAGAATCGTTGTCACGTACAGCTTCACCTGGTGTAAATAATGCTACCATGCCACATGAGTTATCTAACACTGGTGCTACTACGTTTACTTTTGGACCTATAACTTATAAAAATAGGTTAACTGGTGATGATTTGACAAGTCCTACACCTTCTTTTATTGGAAAACCTATTAACGCCACTTTTTTCTTTAGTAATCGTTTTGGAATTTTATCCAAAGATAATGTGATACTTGGTGTAGCTAATGATTCTTATAATTTTTTCGTTAAATCTGCATTAGTACAAATTGATTCAGATCCAATTGATCTTAATGTGTCTAGTGTAAGACCTGTTAAATTATCTGAAGTTTTACCTTCCCCACAAGGTCTTATTTTATTTAGTGAAAGACAACAGTTTCAATTGTATGCAACTGATTCTAGTATTCTTACTCCTACTTCTGCTTTAATTCGGTCTCTTTCTAACTATGAAATGGCAACAGATATTGCACCTGTAGATGTTGGTACTACTTCTGCTTTTATTAGTAGAGTACCAGGTTATTGTAAACTCTTTACTATGGCTCTACGTGATGTAGAACAAAGTCCTGTTGTTATTGACATCAGTAAGATTGTACTTGAATGGATACCTGATACTGTAGATGATCTAACAGTTAGTCCACAGAACTCTGTGATCATGCTGATTGATAGCTCTACATCTTACCTATATCTTTATAGGTATTATAACAATGGTGAGAAAGATTTATTCCAAGCTTGGACTAAATGGGAATTACCAGGTATTATTCAAACTGCAAAAATTATTAATGACTCTGTAGTTATTGTATCACAGCATGAAGACGAGTACACACTAGGTTCCATCACCCTTGATGAGATCCCCACAGGAAGCTCTGTGACAGGTCTTACTAGCATTACTGGTAATACATGCCTAGACATGGCTACAAGGCCCGTCAAGCCTGCTTCGGCTGTCGATGCGGTGGTATATGATACAACCAATAAGGTTACTAAAATCTATGTACCCTACACCCCATTCCAAGATAAAGGAGCCATCATGCTTCTTTGTTTACCAGAAGCAGATGTAGGTACAGCCGCGTCTGTTGATGCAGATGTTGGTTTCTATTTAGCTGCTACTGAACGTACTGAAAGCACTACAAATTACCGTTACTTTGAAGTTCAAGGTAATTATACAAGTTATGCTGATGGTATTGTTGTAGGTTATGGTTACAATTTTGAAGCAACCATGCCTAAATTTTATTTTAAACGTGATGCTACAACATCAGATTATACAGCTACATTAACTATATCTAGAGTTACATTTTCTGTTAGTAGAACAGGTCCAGTTTTATTTAAAATAAAATCTGGTGGTTCTGATGAATGGAAGAATGTAGAATATGTAAATGATGCTAATACTTATTTAGCAGACAGTAGTCCTGTAACATCAGAACATGAATTTACCATACCAATCCATCAACGTAATACTAATTTTGAACTTAAAGTGACAAGCAATTTTCCATTTCCTGTATCGTTGGTATCGATGGTGTGGGAAGGTATTTATTCACCACGATTTTATAGGAGGGCCTAATGTTTAATAATGAAATTAACCCTAAGGGTTTTGACTTACTTGGTGAACAGTTAGCTGAGTCCGGTCTAGAAATGAATATCTTTGGTATAATCGCCGCTGGTGTAGGAGCTGTGACTTCTATTGTTGGAGGCATTTCGGCTTCAAACCAAGCCTCTAAAAACAATTCTACAGCTAAAAAAAACGCTAAACAACAGCAGGAAGCGGCTGAAAAACAAGCCAAAGCTACTAACGAGTATAATGAAAAAGCTGATTACGCTAAAGAATTTAACTATAAGCAGAACGCTAATTATTCTTATAATAATGCAGTAAAAACTGCACAAAAAAACAATGAAATACAAGATTATAAGTATTTACAAAGTTTAAAATTATATGAAAAAAGTGAGTCAATTAAAAACCAAAGTAAAGGTTTAAATTCTTTAGCTGTTTCTCAAGCTGTTGAGTCTGAAATGACCGCTATTGATGACATGTTTCTTGCACAGCAATTTCAAAATGAAACTGCATTAAACACTTTAAAAGGTGTTTATCAAGACGCTGCTTTAAGTACGCAAGAACAAGGTTTAAAATCCTTACAAATTAGTGCAAGTAAAGACTCAGGTTTTGCATCCCTTCAAAATACAATGCAACAAGCAAGGGATGAAACTGCTATGGAAAAAGAAGCTACATTAATAAAAGGTTTAATTGCACAAGGAAAAGCTTCCTTAGGGCAAGCCGGTGTTTCTAGTGCAAAGCGTCAACAATCTACTTCTGCAGAATTACAACGTGGTCTTATGTCACTAGAACGACAGATGACTGGTGAAATAAAACAAGCTCAAATTAAAATGCTTGAGATAAATGCTGACGCAAGTCTACAGCAATTTGGTGTTGGTCTTAATTTAGAAAAGATAGCTAATACTATTGCTGCCGCAGAAGAAGAAGCAAATTTTAACAAAAAAGTATCTGAGGCTAACATGCAAAGTTTTCTGACTCAATCTACTAAAAATATTGAGCAAATTAATCTTCAGAAAAAGTTTGCTGACCTTAATGTAGATGCTAATTCTATGTTATTTCCTGAACCTTTAGCTTACAATCCAATGCCAGTAAAACCACCTTTACCTATATTTGTTAAAAGTATGAAAGCAACAGCTGCATTTATCCCTTCACCTGCACAACAAAGTACAATGGCCCCCTTACTGCAAGGTATTGGTGGTGCTGCAAGCTCTCTTGCTGGTGTAGACTTTAGCAACTTAGGTGGCAACAACGGCGGTCCCCTCACTGGAAACCAAATTGGAAACTTTGGTGGTGGTTCTATGCCTGGTGCATTTACGCCTGGTGATAAATTAGGCACTTTTGGAATCTACTAACTAACAACTTATGGCAAGACTTCAATTTAAATCCTCTACACAACGTAGAAATTTTAATCCAGTACAAGCAAGTACTCAAGGTTTGTCACGAATGCGTGAAGAAACTAACCGTGTCGTACAAGGTATGGAGCGCAACGCACAAGCTGAAAAAGACTTGCGTGACCGTGAACTACAAGCTATTAAAGACAACGCAGAGTATACTGAAAGAAGAGCTGCAGAAAACTTTAAAATTGAAAGTGCTAATATACAAAGAGAAGCTGATGCGGCAAATAGTATTGCCGCTCGTGATCAACAACAAGCTCAATATGATGCAAAAGCTCAACAAACTGTTTTAGATAGCATCTCTAACTTTAGCACTAAAGCAGCAGAAAAAGCGGCAGCAAATACTGCTCAACAATTAAAAGATCAAACTGATCTTGCAATGAGTATAGATATTAGTGGGAGCCTTATTACTCAAGAAGCTCTGACTAATTATAACAAAACTAAATCAACCCAAGCTCAGGGTGCTATTCTTGAAACTAGCCAGATTATTGAAGACGGTTTTTCTTCAGGGGCAACTTTAAACGATACTATTAAATCGTTAGTTGGTGCATCTGGTCTTGGTTCTATTGGTCGTCAGGTATTAAGAAATAGACTATACGCTCAATCTCACGGTATTATTTTAGGCAAAGCTTTTAAGAGTACTGAAAATAATTATCAATTACCAGATGGTACAAAATTTTCTGGAGCTGAGGCTTACAAAGATCCTACAAAATTACGCATCGTTCAAGGGGAAGTAACCAGACAATTATCTGGTATGATGCGTGAAACTTTTGGTATTACTGATCCTTTATATTTAGCTGAAGGTAAGACAAAAGTTGAAGAGCAAAATTCTATTAGACTTACTCAGGCTACAAACTTAGATACAGAAAGTCATTTTGCAATACTTAGGCAACAGGCTTCAGAAATTGCAAGCGGTGGTACATACGATAATTATTTAACTGCTTTTGACACCCTAAAAAAAATAGATGGTCCTGCTGCTGCCCATGATGCACTTAAGAAATTTTATGTAAATGCAACTCCTGCAGAACGACTGACTATTGAAAGTTTAGATCTTCTTGGTAAAGGTACACCTTATTCTGAAGAATGGAGTGGCAGAACCCAAGCAATGCAAGCGGCGGCAAGAACGCAAGATCTAAAACTCCAAGGTGAACAGGATAGAGCTGATAAATTTGAATACCAAGCACTAGAAAAAGAAGCTTTTAATGACGTTACAAGGCAACGGCTGACAGAGAATCCGAATGGAGTGTACGCTGAATTTGTAGCTAAGGCTTTGGAATATGGACAAGTTCCCTCACAATTTGTTAAAAACGCACACAGTGCAGCCATTAAAAATATGGCAGATCAAGCAGAGTACGTATTAGATGCTAGAACTAAATCTCTGACTATTACTAAAGAGTATATCGGAGAAATTAAGGATCCAGCAATAAGAGACAAAGCAATCAAACTATATGAAGAGCAACAACTAAAAAAATTTGGTCCTGATTCTGTAAGAACACAAAAAGATCTTGAAGGTCTAGCAGATGAGATGACTAAATATGGTGGTGAAGGCGCAAAAGGTGTAGAGAATGGTTATGTATTAGCAGCTTTACGTAAACGCTATAGACAACTTTTACCTGATTATGGTGCTAAAGAAGCTTATAACAAACTTACAGAGGAAGTTGCAGCCGCACCTAAAACAGCAGCAGATGCAGTAGGCAACAAAGCTAATAACATTTTTCAAAGTGTTACTACTACTAATAATAGAGTCACATTCCCTAAATTAATAGCCGATCCTTCAGATCAAAAAGCAAGGATGAATGCTATTGATGCAAGAGCAATAAGTGATGGAGCTAGTGCTGCTGATGCTGGTATTCCTGGTCACGTTATTACAAAAGAAGAGCTAGCCAATTTACGAGAGCAAGCAACTTCTCCGCTTGTTGAATTTATCACTTACCCTCAAACTACTCTTAAATTTGCAAAACGCTATGATTTGTTACCCTCTGAAGTAGTAAATCAAGCAATCATAGGTCTAAATAAAGCAGATGGTGGTGACAGACCCCCACTGACGATGACACCAATGATGCAAATGGTAGATGCATCTTCACCTGCTACACGTGAGCTTTTAAATTCTGGATCCACGAATCAACAGCGTAGAGGTCTAGCTCAAGAAACAAGGCAAACACCTAATCACATGAGATCTATTTTTAGAAACGAAACTCCTTTAAATACTTATTCTCCACAAGTTTCTTCTATAACATATGATACAGGTCAACCCGGTATTGATGTTTTCTTTGAAGACCATAACTTCCCTGCTGTATTATCTGGACAGGTTAAAGATATTGGATACCAAGTTAACCAAGACGGTAGTGGCTACGGACATTACTTAGTTGTTGAATCTATAGATCCTGAGACGGGACAGTTGGTAGATGTTCTTTACGGTCACTTACCAAGCAAGCCTAGTCAGTCAATTGGTCAATCAATTGGTACAGGTGAAATTATTGGCAAACAAGGTGGTACTGGAAGCGTACAAAGTTTTGACGGAACCATTGCTTCTATTGATTTCTTGTCCCCTGCACCTGCTGGTAGCGGATCAATGACGCCTTATGCTGATTATGATCGTTTAAGAAGAACTATTGCATCTCAATTAAAACAATAAACTAAACTATGAACTCCGCAGAATACGCTAATTTAGGCGACGATTTTGTGATGGATCAAGAGGAACTACAACGTAAACTTTCTGAAGAAGAAATTCAAGGAATTCAACAGAGATTGGAAGCTGATCAAGGTCAGCAAGTTGTAGATCCTCAGCTATCCACACCAGCTCCTACGGGAGATGTAACGTCTGAACAAGCCACACAACCCGAGGAAGCTACGGCTTCTATTGATTACGAAGCACTGGATGCACAAGCGGCAGCAATAGATAAACAAGACGCAGAACTTTTAACAGCTATACCTACAGGACTTATGGACTGGGGTGTAGAAACTTTAAATTTTCTAACAGGTGTTAGTGCTGAACAAGATGCTCAATATGGTGGTACAGGTGGTCTTCCTAAACTTACTAAATATGAAAATAACATAGCACAATCAATAAGAAATATTGCTTCTGTTATTGGACCTACAATGGGTCTAACAAGTGCTGGTACTGGTCTTGCAACTAAAGCAGATAAGCTTATTAACAATCCACTTGGCAAGATGGCTTTTGTTAAGTTTTTTGGCCAACGTGGTATTGAAGCTGGTGCTAGTGTTGCGGTTGGTGCTGTTAGTGATCAGTATACAGAAGATAATATGTTGGGTCAAGCAAAGAAAGCCTTGCCTCCACAATTAGATTTTATTCCTGATAGCTGGGCAACTCTTGACACTGATAGTGCTGATAAAAAACGTATTAAAAACATCAACGAAGATTTATCACTTGGTCTATTGATTCCTTTTCTTGGATTTCTTGGTGAAACTAAAGGTGCTATCGATGAAGTAAAAGGTTTGTTTAGGAAAGCTCCTACAATTGTCGGTGAATCTGATCAAGCAGTTAAGTATCTTGCTGATGCAAGACCTGTAAAAAGTGCTAATGCTTCTGAAGAACTTGCTGAATATCTTCGTAAACAAGATGCTGATCTTGACGAACTAGGTTATTACAACCAATTTAAGAATGCTGATGCTAACATCCCTAAAAAAGGTGTGCATGATTTGTACGAATGGAATGAGACAGGACTAAGATCAGTTGATGATTTTGGTATTGTTGGTGCTAGTGTTGATGCAGCACGTATTGCAGCAAACAAAGGTACAGTATATGGTCGTCTAGGTAATTTTATCAGTACACCTGCTCTTAGGTATGGTGTAGAAACACCTGGTGGTGTAGAAGAAATCACAGTTGGTCTTGCTAAACAACTAAAAGACGCCGACCGTTATAGGGTAGATGCAGCTGATTGGGCGATTAGTTTTGAAGAAATCCAAGCTCAAGGTGATCAGCTAGTTTTAGAACTATTTGATCCTACAGTCGGTATAGATGAGATGCGTCGCATTCTTGACCCAGTTATTACTAAGAATGAGTTTGGTGCTGAAGTATTGACTGCTGAAGGTTATACTGATGCTATGAGTACCATCAACCAAATGGTTAAAAACTATAGTGGAATGGATGTAGCTAAAGCACAAGCATATACTGCTACTTCTATGGCTGGTCAAATCTCAGATCTATCTGAAGGTATCCGTCTTAATAGAGGATCACTTTCTGTTGAAAATGCACAAGAAAAACTTCTTGATAATATTAATTTCTTACAGCAACTTGTAGGTTCTACACGGTACTATGCTACTGAAAAGAAAGGTTTTATATCTTTAGCTGAACGACTCTTCGTTGCTGGTAAAAAACCTGAGCAAATTGCTGGTAAAATTAAAGAAGCTTACCCGCAAGCATTACGTACTATTCAAACTGAAAGCGAGAAGTTTACAGAAAGCTGGCGTTATTTACAGGAAAATAGACCTGATATCTTAGATTCTTTCTTAGAACTTTATGAAATTAGTGATGGTAAAATTAATACTATTGCTAAAATGAATGACGAGATTCTACATGCTTTTACAAAAACTAGGCTTATCTTTGATAGTAATCCTGACTCACCTAATATTATTGTACAAGCTGTAAGAGCTAATTACTATAACTCTATTCTGTCTGATGTAGCTACATCTGCCAAAGCTTTATATGGTAACATAAGTGGTATTGTAGCTGAACCTATTACTTATTTTGCTGGTGCATTAGCACGTAAAGATTTAAAAGCAGTTCAACGCGGTTGGATGGCTTATACTGCTATCTTTGATACACAGAAAAAAGCATTACCATATGCTGGTAAGATGTTTATGAAAGCATCCCAAAACCCTAACTCTGTTGCAGGTCAAACACGTCTTGATTTAATTATTAAACAAGAAGAAAAGATTACTCAATACCGTCAGATTGCTAATGCTGAGTCTGAGCGCGGTAATCATGGCTTTAAATATTTAGTGGATCTTTATGACGAACAAATGGCAATGGCAGGTGATCCTGTCTTCCGTTTTGTCCCTAATACATTTACAGGTTTTGATGCTTGGACTGGCGCTACTTTAGCCAATGCACAAGCTAGATTCCGTGCTATGGATGAGCTTGACCGTTTAGGTGAAGCTGCTACACCAGCTCGAATTAAAGAACTTGCTGACGTTGAATATAACAGCATGTTTGATTCTAACGGTATTATTACTGATCAAGCTGTAAAGTACAATACAGCCGACATTGCTTTAAATCTGGATACAGGTTTAAGTAAACAGTTAGATGGTGTAGTTAAAGTTGTTCCAGCTCTTACACCATTCCTAACGTTTAATAAAACATTAATGAACGTTGTTAGGGTTGCAGATGATTTTGTACCTGCACCTTTCCGGTCATTTCAAGAAGATATAAATGAATTAGCATATACTTCTGTCAAAGATTTTATGGATAATCCTGAGCTAGTAGAAAGTTTACTTGCTAAACGTGGTCATCCAGTTAGTCGTATGGATGAAGTAGCTAAACTAAATACTCTTATTGATATAAAAAATAGAACACTAGGAAGAAAAGCCATTGGAAGTTTTATTACTTCAATGGTAATCGGCAGTGCTATTAAAGATAAGCTATTTGGTGATGGTTTGTTTAGTGTTACAGGTGATGGATCAGTTGACCGTCAATTGAATAGAGCACGTCAAAAGAATAGTAATTTTAAACCACGTTCTGCTATTGGTCCTGATGGTGTTCGGTTTGAATACAATGAATTACTTGGACCTGGTTTAAGTAATTGGGTTGCAATGATTGCTAACATTTCTGATAACTTTGACATGCTTGGTGAAGCTGCTACTGAAAATGCTTTTCAAAAAGCAATGTTTATATTAAGTGCTTCTTTAACAGATGATGCAGGTATTTCTGCTTTGCGTCCTCTTGTAGAACTATTTAGTGGTAATAAGTACACAGTTAATCGTTTCCTTGCTGGTCAAATTAACTCACTTGGTCCTTTAGGTGGTGCTAGAAATGGCATGGGTAGACTCCTTGACGGTAGTTTAAAGGAAATGAATAATGATTTGTTTGAGCAAATTGCCAATCGTAATCAATTTATTGGTAAGTTTGATGATACTAACAGATTACCTACTGTTATTAGTCCTATTTCTGGTGAAGCACCCAATCAATACGGATTGTTTCATCGTCTTTACAACCATGTATCACCTTTAAAAATACATCCTGCAATGACTAAAGAAGAGAAATTCTTATATGATGTAGAGTATGATGTATCTTCTGCTTTTAAAACACGAAATGGCATCAAGTTAACAGGACCAGAACGTGCAGCTTTAAATGCTGCAATGGGTAAAAATGGTGGGTTTAAAAAAGCAGTTGCAAGTATCATGCGTGTTGCTAAAGATAGAAATACAATTCAAGAATTGAAAGAAGCTAGACGCCCGCCTAATCTTGTAACTTCTGAACAAACACCTATTGGTAAGTATGATGAAATTCATGTTATGCTTCGTGATGCACAAAAAGTTGCCGAAGAATTAGCATTTCAATCATTAGATGTTAATGTTCGTCTTGCTATTGAAAGGCGTATTTTAAATAAAGGGTTAAATGAACAAAATGCATTAAAAGGCATTATCCAAACTAATCGTTACTAATGGCAACTACACAAAATCTATACACAGGGAATGGTTCTACAACAAACTATTCATTTACATTTGAATATTTAGCTCAAGCAGACGTTAAAGCCACTCTTAACGGTACTGCTACAACAGCATTTACACTTCCAAACGCGACAACACTTGCATTTAGTACTGCACCAGCAAATGGTGTTGCAATTCGTATCTTTCGTGATACAAATATTGATTCGCTTAATGCCACATTTTTCCCTGGTTCAGCTATTAAGGCTGAAGACCTAAATAACAACTTTGTACAGAATAACTTTGCAACGCAGGAAACTGATAACGAAGTCATTGATGCTAATACAACAGCTGCTAGTGCTGTAACCACAGCTAACGGTGCTGTAACTACGGCTAACGCTGCCGTAACTACAGCTAACGGTGCTGTCACTACAGCCACTACAGCATCTACCAATGCTAGTGCAGCTGTAACTACAGCTAACAGTGCAAGCAATACGGCTGCACTGGCTGTAAGTACTGCTAACAGTTCAAACCTGACAGCTCAAGGAGCAGCAACAGCGGCTGCGGCTGCAAATGTAACAGCAGCTTCAGCTGTTAGTGATGCAAACGCAGCAGTTATTAGTGCTGATCAGGCTAAGATTGACGCAAATACAGCAATAGCCAGTGCAACAACAGCTAATAACACAGCTGGTGGTGCTGTAACTACAGCTAACAGTGCTGTAACTACGGCCAACGGTGCTGTAACTACGGCTAACAACGCTTCAAGTTCTGCAAGCAGTGCAAACAGCACAGCAAATACAGCACAAACGCAAGCCGCAGCAGCTGTAACTACTGCAGGTAATGCTGTCACTACAGCAGGTAATGCTGTCACCACAGCTAATGCCGCTAGTGCAGCTGTATCTAATGCAGTTCTATTTACGCTAATTGCAAACGTAGCGGCGATCCCTGCAAGCCCTTCTAATAACGACTACATTGAGATTGGTAATAGCACAGGTATTCAATCATTTAGCCCACTTTCAGGTCTTCCTAGTGGATTTGTAGGCGCAAGTGGTCTAACCGTAAGGCTGAGTTATAGCAGCTCTTCGTCATCGTGGTTGTTTATGAACTACTTTGCAAACGATAGTGAAACACGATACTTAAAAATAGCCGGGCCAACATTTACTGGAAACTTAGAAGGACCAACTTTTAACGACATTACGCTTTCTAGTTCAAGTGTACTGTCGTCTGGTTCTTTTGTTGTTGGTACAGGGAATATTTATACTAACACTGTTGTTGGTTCAGGCACACTTTCAAATAACACAACTGGAAGTCATAACACAGGCGTTGGCAAAGCAGCGCTGCCGGATAACACCACTGGTTCTCAAAATATAGCTGTCGGTAGTGATGTTCTTGGGGATAATACTACCGGAAGTGATAACACTGGTATTGGCAAATTCTCTCTTAAATTTAACACAACTGGTGACGATAATACTGCTTGCGGTTCAGCTGCGCTGAGAGTAATTACAGGCAGTAACAACACAGCTATCGGAAAAGACGCTGGGTATTATATTGACGGCTCTAATAATACAATCCTTGGTGCTTATAAAGGAACTTCGACAGAGTCATCATTAAGCTCTACAGTTATTATTTCTGCTGGTATAACTGAACGGCTTAGATGTAATTCAACTGGTACGTGGGTGTTTCCTGCTGACGTAATAATTAACTCGCTGACTGTTGGTAGAGGCGGGGGTAGCGTTGCAACGAATACGGCGGTTGGCGACGACGCTCTTGCCTCAGTCACGAATGGTAATTTCAATACAGCTGTAGGTTACTTTGCTCAAAAAGAGCTCACCACAGGTGAACGAAACACAGCTATAGGCTATGCAGCTTTAGAAGACAATATTAATGGTGATTATAACGTAGCGTGCGGGATGATGTCTCTTCGCAACAACCTTGCTAGTTATAACACAGCTACCGGGTATGCGGCTTTAATTGGCAACACCACTGGTGCGCAAAACACAGCTGTCGGATACAATGCTCTTTATAGCAACACTACTGGTATTGATAATACAGCTACCGGATATAAAACTCTCTATACAAATACCACTGGGGGGCAAAAAACAG
>ERZ767114.1323-NODE-1323-length-11976-cov-3.783007_pt1 | contig 11976 bp, 8 predicted proteins | sample MGYA00374952_ERZ767114 | MGnify/ENA primary metagenome ERZ767114 (study PRJEB28939, sample SAMN06267156) | marine metagenome | isolation source: Columbia River Estuary | place: USA:Columbia River Estuary, USA | collected 2012-05-05 ...
CTCTGCGCCATCAAAGGTGGCCAAGTCGAGGGCCCTTGCGATCGATCCGTCGGCCCTGCGTCTGAGCAGTCCAGTCTGGCCTTTAATAATCCAGTTTTCAGTGGTGAGTGCTTGCTGCCAGTGCTGAGCCATCACCAGCGCATCCCGACCCAGTGCAACCAGTCTTCCCAGTCGACCGGCCGGGCTGGGCGGCAGCATTGCTGGGGTTTCTAAAAAGACCACGCCATTGAGATCACGGTTTCGCGTGTTGATAACGCCATCATTAATAGCAGAGGTCGCGTAGACGGGCACTTCCCCTGTCATATGAAAGACCAGCAAGGGTCGCCAGGACCGCGCCGTGACGGGATCCGGGGCGAGCATAAAGATACACTCAAAATCACTCCTGCCGCGACCTCTCGCATCAACCGGAATATCAAATGCCTGCTCGATAGATTGAATGCGTTGATCACTTGAGCCCGAGCCCAGTAATGCCCCCATGGCTTTGTTAGCCGCGGCTTGTTGCTCGACGATTAATTTGCCACGTATTGTCCCTCCGTGATGTGCCCACTGTGCCTCAAACGCTGTTAGTAGGCGCAGTCCACGGTCGTTAGGGGACGCCATAACGATCGCATTTCGGCATTGGTCACCGAAGGCCTCGTCGGCAATCTGACTTGCCTCGTCTTCGGGAGCGAGGCTAAAAGTAGTCCAGCTGGCTTTGGCAATGGCTTGATGGATTTGCGGTTCCGGTTGGTTGAGGGCAATGACGGGGATGGGCAGTGCATCGATGTGCTGCAGTGACGCGACATCTGACTTGGTCAGTGGCCCCAACACCATATCGGCACCGCTATCGACGGCCGCATAATAGGCGGCACGCGGGCTAGCGTAGTGCGCTAGATTCAGCACGGTGAGTTGCGGCCTGATGGCAGGATCCGGATAGGATTGGTACAGCTGACTGATGGCGCCGGTCGCAACGGCCTCGCCGGCTGCTCTCAATGAGCCATCAAGTGGCAGTATGAGTGCAATCCGGTCTATCGGCGACGCGTCTAACCAGGCTAAGAGGTGGCTGGGAGCCGCTGGGGTTTGCGGTCGGTTTTTAGCAGTGCTTTGCCAGACTCGCAACGCCTCGGGCCCCTGCCGGTAAGCCAGTTGCATTTCCAGCCACGCTCGCCAGTCGGGTACCAAAGGCTTCTTGAGCTCGGCCGACAGTGCGCTAGTGGTGACTCGGATGAGGTAGCCGAATAATCGATCACTGTCTACAGAAGCGTTTTTTTGTTCCTCTGGTGCCTGAGCTTTTTTAAAGAGCAGAGAGGCCGAGCGAAGCCATTGTCCCGATAGCGCTGCCTGCGCTATTTGTTCTTCGAGCGCAAAATCAATTGCCGCGGTATTCCCATTCTTTAGTTTTTGCAGTAATTGATTGGCTAGTAGGACATCGCCCGATAACCAGGCCAGTCGGCTATCGACCGCAATGAGTGTTGAGGCGCCGGCATCAGTGACTGACAGCTGATCGCGCTCATACTGGGCGACGAGCAGGGATTCTGTTTTAGCGAGGGTCGACAGGCGTGCAATGGTGTCGAGTCTCAGTTGCTCTCCTTCTACCGGCTCTGGCACGCGTTCGTCGCCGTCGGTTTGCACAGGTAACGGCGTTGTGTTGCGCGTCGGCGTAGAACAGGCAGTAACGAGAGTCAGCAGTAACGCCGTAAAAATGAGCTGCAGGAGCCGTGGCCGACCGGCGACTCTGCAAGCGAAACTGAGGGGTTGAGGGTGACCTATAGCGCTCATCGGGGCAGTATAGCCTTAAGCGGGCGCCGGTGGCCCGATAAGGAGCCTTACCCAGTGCCAGCCTGCCTTTATATTGTTGCCACACCCATTGGTCATTTGAGCGACATCACTTTGCGCGCGTTGGAGGTCTTAGAGGCGGCTCATTGCATCGCCGCCGAGGATACCCGTCACTCAGCTAAACTCATGCGGCATTTCGGGATTGATACCCCAATGGTGAGTTACCACGATCACAGTCCCGCCGCACATACGGAACGGCTGCTGCGTCATCTTCAGGAAGGCAAATCGGTGGCATTGGTATCCGATGCGGGGACTCCCCTCATCTCTGATCCGGGTTACAAGCTGGTGGAGGCTTGCCAGCAACACGGATTCCAAGTGATCCCCATACCGGGCGCCAGTGCCATGACGGCAGCGCTCAGCGCATCTGGATTACCGACTGATCGGTTCTATTTTGAGGGCTTTCTTCCGGTAAAGGCTGGGCAACGCGGGACGCGAATAAAAGCCTTGAAGCGCCTGGAAGCAACGTTGGTGTTATTTGAGGCGCCGCGTCGAGTGCTGAGTACCCTTGATGCGCTCATTGTTGAGCTGGGGGATCGGGACGCGGCACTGTGCCGGGAACTGACAAAGGCCCACGAGACGATCTACCGTGGCTCGCTGTCACAGTTGCAAGCGTTTGTGCGTAATGATGCCAATCAGCAGCGTGGCGAAATGGTGCTAGTGATTCGGGGTTGCGACAGCGAGGCCGTCCAGCTGAATGCTGAGGTAGAGGCATTGCTAGATCGTTTGGTGAAGGAGCTTCCGCCGCGGCGCGCAGCCGCCGTAGTAGCCGATGTGACGGGGTTGCCCGTGCGGGTGCTCTACCAGGCTATATTGGATAAAAAGTGACATGCCGCAGTCTTAGGTTGCGAGCCTCAGCGCTAATCGGTAATCTTCGTGTTGAGTGGGTCAGACGATCGCTGTCGTAACGACAGAGGAAAGTCCGGGCTCCAACGGGTCAGGACGCCAGGTAACGCCTGGGGGGCGCGAGCCTACGGAAAGTGCAACAGAAAGGAAACCGCCTGCTTGCAGGTAAGGGTGAAAAGGTGCGGTAAGAGCGCACCGCGCGGTTGGCAACAAGCGTGGCGATGGTAAACCCCGTCCGGAGCAAGACCAAATAGGAATCCGATACCGTGACCCTCGGTGGATTCGGGTAGGTCGCTTCAGGCGAACGGTGACGTTCGTCGCAGATGAATGATCGTCCAAGACAGAACCCGGCTTATCGACCAACTCATTATGCCCCCCAACTGGGGGGCTTCCCATTTCTCCGGTGATACCGCTGCGGAGGCCTGAAAAAGGTCAGGCATTATTAGGCCGTTGATAATACTATTTGGTTATTAAAATAATAATAAAAATATAAATCAGGCATATAATCTAACCTCAAACCTTGCATTCAGAGTTAGCGGGCTGTTTTAACGTTTCTTTCTGATGGCCCATCTTGCACCCGCGCGTTTACCAGAACGTCTCTAAGGCACTGAAAAACCGAGAATTTTTGCTCTCATACCGTTGACCCAACGCTTTTTTCGGGCGTATAGTGGTGAAATGTGGTGCAAAGTGGGATAAACCCCCATTTTGTGGTAATTCAATGGAGGCAATGGACATCATGTTTCGAGGGGTTCAGTCCATCAACCTTGATGCCAAGGGCAGAATGGCGGTGCCTGCGCGGCAACGTGAATCGCTTGCGGTATTAAGTGATGGACACATCGTCATTACCGTCGATACCCAAACGCCCTGTCTGGTGATGTATGCCCTGCCCGAGTGGGAGCGCATTGAGCGAGACGTACAGGCACTGCCGGCACTGAACCCCGCCGTAAAGCGATTTCAGCGATTGATGTTGGGTTACGCCAGCGATTTGCAGCTAGATGGCAATGGCCGCGTATTAGTTCCCCCGTCGCTCAGAGACTATGCGCATCTCGAGAAGCGCGCAGTGATGGTCGGACAAGGCAATAAGCTGGAACTGTGGTCAGAAGAGTTATGGCAGAGGGAATGCGAAGCTGCGCTGTCACTGGGGCCCCAAGGGGAGCTTCCAGTGGAGCTGATGCAGCTTAATCTTTGATGGACCGGGAGCACTTGCCGGTTTTACTCGAGGAGGTCATTGGGGCACTGATGGTATCGCCGCACGGAGCATACGTAGACGGAACCTTTGGCCGGGGCGGGCACAGCACTCGTATCCTTGAAGCACTCTCGCCGCAAGGTTCGTTGATGGCGTTAGATCATGACCCAGCCGCGGCAGAGACTGCATCCCAATTAGCGGAACACGATCAGCGATTTTCTTTTAAGGCAGCAAACTTCAGAGCGCTCAGTCAGCATGTCGAACTGGGAAGCTTGCAGGGTGTTTTGCTGGATCTCGGCGTGTCCTCGCCGCAACTAGACGATCCTGAGCGGGGATTCAGCTTTTCCTATGACGGTCCCTTGGACATGCGAATGAATCCAGACGAGGGGCGTTCTGCAGCAGATTGGTTGGCGGAGGCGCCGGCATCTGAGATCGCGACGGTGCTCCGTGAATTAGGTGAAGAGCGTTTTGCCCGACGGATTGCGAATGCGATTGTGACCGCGCGCAGTGACCAGCCCATCCGACGAACGGGGCAACTGGCTGAAGTGGTATCTGCCGCCAATCCAAAGTGGGAAAAACATAAGCACCCAGCGACGCGCAGTTTTCAAGCCATCAGATTGCATGTTAACGGTGAGCTGGACGCGCTTCGTGATGCGTTACAGGCCATCTTACTGGCGCTCGCGCCAGGCGGTCGAATGGTGGTGATCAGTTTCCATTCCTTAGAGGACCGTATCGTTAAGCGATTCATTCGTGCGGCCGTCAGAGGCCCGCAGTTACCGCCTGGAGTGCCGATTCGGCACACCGAATATCCGGGCCTCATGCGGCAAATTGGCAAGGCGGTGATGCCCACACCTGCGGAAGTCTCCCAGAACCCCCGAGCCCGTTCGGCTGTTATGCGCATTGCGGAGCGTCTTTGATGAACCGCTCGCTGGCGCCTAACGCGATAGTGCTCGTCATGCTGCTGGTGCTTTTGCTGGCTTCGAGTCTGGGATTAGTGGCGAGTACGCATCAGGTAAGAGATGACTATGCGCGATTACAGTCACTGGAGTTGCAGCGCTGGCAACTGCAAGAGCAGTACACCCGTCTTTTGCTCGAGATGAATACGTGGGCGGCCCCTCACCGCGTCGGGCAAATCGCTTCCGATACGCTTTCGATGAACGCCCCTGATCTCAGCTTGTCCCATTCGGTAAAAGAGCCATGAAGGCCGAGTCGCCGGCTACACCACGTTGGCGCTACCTCTCCGTTTGCTGCGTGCTGATCGTTTTAGCCGGAGTGCTGATGGGTAGGCTGGTGATGCTTCAGGTCACCGAGGAAGGGCAAGGCGCTGTTTTTCTGCGTGAGCAAGGTGCCATGCGGACTGTTCGTACGGCCGAGATTCCCGTCTATCGCGGGTTAATTGAGGATCGCCATGGCACGCCTCTCGCAATCAGCTCACCGGTGGTGTCGCTGTGGGCGAACCCACAGCAGTTAAAGGACAGCCCGCGGCTGGCAGAATTATCTGCATTGCTTGGTGTCGACGCGGCGGTGTTAAAAGATAAGCTCGCTTTGTACGGTAACAAGCACTTCATGTATTTGGCGAGGCATCAAGCCCCCGATTTTGCGCGTCAAATACTGCAAGAGGGATTTCCTGGCGTTCGAGGCGAGCGAGCCTATCGACGCTATTACCCTGCGGGAGAGGTCACCGCCCAGGTTCTGGGGTTGACTAATGTCGATGGCGAGGGCATCGCTGGCATCGAGTTGGCATTTGAGCAGTGGTTGCAGGGCGTTCCCGGCAAGAAGCGTTTCATAAAAGACCTTCATGGTGAAGCAGTCCGTGATTTCGGTTTGATTACCAAACCGCGACCCGGCAAGGCGCTGTCTCTGAGCTTGGACTTGCGCCTTCAGTACGTTCAGCACCGTGAGTTACAGCGAGCAATGAAGGAGACGGGCGCCGTCGCGGGCTCCGCTATCACGATCGATGCTTGGACGGGGGAGATTCTCGCCGTCAGTAATTACCCCGTGTTTAACCCTAATAATAGAGAAGCATTTGATTACAGTGCGGCCCGTAATCGCGCTCTGACGGATGTTTATGAGCCTGGTTCAACAATCAAAACGCTGACGCTCATTGCGGCGCTGGAGAGTGGGCAATTTACGATTGATAGCCTCGTTGACACAGCCCCCGGACGTATTCGAGTGGGCAGTAAAGTGCTACATGATCCGCGCAATTATGGTGAGATCAGTGTCTCAAAAATCATCGAAAAATCGAGTCAGGTAGGGGTTACTAAGCTCGCCCAAGCTGTTGGACATGAAGCCATTTTAGAGGTGCTGCTTCGGTTCGGATTTGGAACGCAAACTGGTACTGGCTTTCCAGGCGAGCGGGCAGGCTCTCTGCCAAGCATGATGCACTGGAGTGAAATAGAGAAAGTCACAGTGGCCTTTGGTTATGGTTTGAATGCGACACCCATTCAGTTGGCACAAGCGTATTCGATTTTGGCTAATGATGGCGTGAGGCAGCCATTGACTTTGCTGAAGCAAGATCGCGAGACATTGCCCGTGGGCAAACGTGTGGTTGATGCCCAGGTTGCTCAAGATGTATTGCAGGTACTCGGTCGCGTCACGGGTGCTGGTGGCACCGCTACCTTGGCGCAAGTGCCCGGTTTTTCGGTGGGCGGTAAGACAGGAACCGTCCACAAAGTCGGCTCGACAGGGTATTTGGACGACCAATACGTTGCCCTGTTTGTGGGGGTCGCCCCGATGAATAATCCACGCTACGTCACCACGATCTTGATTGATCAGCCTCGGGGTGATCACTATGGCGGCGGTCTGGCCGCTGCGCCTGTTTATTCAAGGATCACGGAAGAAGTGCTCCGAATACGCAACGCTCAGCCTGATCGCTCCTCGGCAGGCGCATTGGTTGCTGCGTACCGGGGGTCGCAGCAATGATGGGGCTGCGAGAGTTGCTGGCGGATCAAACGCTGTCCGAGGTGCCGCTGGGCAATATGACCTTAGATAGTCGTGACGTTCAGCCCAACATGATTTTTATTGCGGTACCGGGAGCAGAGCGCGACGGTCGAGATTTTATTCATGCGGCCTTAGAGCAGGGTGCTGGGGTGGTACTAGCAGAGGCCGATGGTCGTGAATTGCCTCATGACCATCGGGTGATCGCAATCGCCGACTTAAAGGATCAGATAGGCGTGCTCGCTGATCGGTTTTATCGCTCAGCTTCTTGCCACTTAAAAGTGATGGCGGTTACCGGCACCAACGGTAAGACGTCAATCGTGGAGTTGACCCGTCAGCTATTACAGGCAGTCGGATTAAAAGCAGGCTCAATTGGTACCCTGGGATCGCGACTGTTCGGTCCGCCGACAGAAGTGCGTAATACGACGCCCGACTGTATTACCTTGCATCGACAGCTGCGTGTTTGGCGGGATGCCGGTGTGGATTATGTCGCGATGGAGGCGTCTAGTCATGCGCTGGATCAGCGCCGACTCGATGGCCTGAAAATTGATGTGGCAGTGTTTACCAACCTCTCCCGCGATCACCTCGACTACCACCATTCGATGGAAGCGTACGCTGAGTCGAAGTTCAAGCTGTTCCGCGACTTTGCGTCATCGGTGCAAATTTATAACGCCGATGACAGCCTCTTGTCGTCCCAGAGTGATATTTGGGGTCGTGACAGTGTCGGTATTTCTTTTAGCGATGAATCGGCGGATGTGCTGATTGGAATGATCAGTGTCGCGCCGCTGGCATTCACTTTGCGAACGCCTTGGGGTGATGCGCAGATCGATTCATTGCTTGCCGGTCGATTTAACGCGTTTAATCTCACGGTAGCCATCGTGGCGACCGCCTCAATGGGGGTTCCCCTTGCTGAGGTTATCGCGGTCACAAACCAACTAAAACCTGTTCCGGGCCGCCTTGAGCTGATGGAAATGCCGTCCGACATCACTGTGGTTATTGATTACGCCCACACTCCCGATGCGCTTCATCGCGCGATCACGGCGGTTTCCGAAGCGCAGCATCAGGGCTGTATTTGGGTTTTGTTTGGCTGCGGTGGCGATCGAGATCGCGGCAAGCGATCAGAGATGGGCGCGGTCGCGGCTCGGTTGGCAGATCGGATCGTTGTGACAAGTGACAATCCCAGAGGCGAGCCACCAGAGGCCATTATTCAGGACATTTTGGCGGGTTGTGAGGGCGCAGCACCGCTGGTCGAAGTGGATCGAGCAACCGCCATTTCGTTGGTTATTGCGGAGGCCGCTGCCGGCGATACCGTCTTAATAGCCGGTAAGGGACATGAAACTTATCAAGAGATTGCGGGCACCCGAATACCCTTCTCCGATGTGCAGTGTGCCAATCATTACTTGGCACAAAGGCGGGCTGCCTGATGGCTTCGGTGGCATTACAAGCGCTAGCGCAGCGAGCCAATGGCGAGCTGATTGGTGAGTCTGTTCCGCTTCAAGGACTGGCCATTGACAGTCGATCGACTCAGCCCGGTGATTTATTTGCTGCGATTGAGGGCAGCCAAGTGGATGGCCATGATTTTGCACCTCAGGCAACTGCCGCAGGCGCGGCGGCGGTTCTTACGGAGCGAGAGGTCAAGGGGATAACGCCCCAGCTGGTGGTTTCTGACGTGGTGAAGGCGTCGGGTCACTTTGCGCTTCTGAAACGTCAGGCTTTTCTCGGATCAGTGGTGGCTGTCACTGGCAGCGCCGGGAAAACGACGACTAAAAATCTCATTGCTGCTGCGTTGGCTGGAGCGGGGGCTGTTCACGCGACGCAGGGTAATCACAATAACGAGCTCGGCGTGCCCATGACGTTGGCTGGTCTGAATGAATCTCATCAGTTTGGTGTCATCGAGATGGGTGCAGGGCAGCCCGGTGATATTGCTTACCTGTGCCAATTGGCGCAGCCAAGCGTCGCGGTTTGCTTAAACGCCTCGGCGGCGCATCTTGTGAACTATGAGAGCGTCGATGAAATCGCGTCTACAAAAGGTGAGATTCTCGAGGGATTAGGAGGCGAGGGGCTGGCCATTATCAATGCCGATCAGCCTTGGGTTGGGCAATGGATCAAGCAGGCGGGCAACGCCAGAAAAATCACTTTTGGGCTGTCAGAAAAAGCAGATTACCGCGCAATCAATATTCAATATCAAGGCCTGAATGGAACGCAATTTGATTTAATCGCTCCCTCAATGGCTTTGCCAGTCAGCCTGCGATTGCCTGGAGCCATGCAGGTCATTAACGCACTCGCCGCCTTAGCGGTTGCCATTGAGCTGGGAGTGCCTCCGGATAGAGCTGTCGACGGCCTCCGTCAAGTCGTTCCCGAGATTGGCCGCGGATCGGTAGTAGCCGGGCGAGCTGGCGGACGAGTGGTAGACGATAGTTACAACGCGAACCCTGCAGCCGTCATGGCCGCGATCGATACCTTAGCGCGGGAATCAGCCTATAGCATGCTCATACTCGGACCGATGTTGGAGTTGGGATCAACCAGCGATGACTTACATCGCGATGTGGGGCGCTACGCGAAAGCGGCAGGAATCGACTGTTTGATGTCAGTAGGGCGAGAAGCGGCGCCCGCCGCTGAAGTATTTGGACAGGGTGCGCAGCATTTCTCCGACCAGCAGGCGCTATGGTCTGCTTTTCCTGACCTCCCCGATGAACACATCATTTGGGTGAAAGGTTCCCGCGGCGCGGTGCTGGAAAAAACCGTGCACTGGTTGACCCGACCAGAGGAAGGTTCTTCATGCTGATGTGGCTGAGTGAGCAGTTACTGTTCTTAGATCCGGGTTTTGGTGTCTTTCAGTACCTCACGTTGAGGGCTATTTTAGCGGCCTGCTCAGCGATGCTGATCTCAATGCTGGTAGGCCCCTTCGTGATAACCCGGCTGAATGATATGCAAATCGGCCAGACGATTCGATCGGAAGGGCCACAATCCCATCTCGTCAAAGCGGGCACGCCGACAATGGGTGGGGCGCTGATCCTCCTTGCGGTGTTAGGGTCGACGGTGCTTTGGGCGGATCTCGACAATCGATACGTCTGGATTGTCATCGTGACCACCGTTGCATTTGGCGCGATTGGCTGGGTTGACGATTATCGTAAAGTGGTCAGAAAAGATACCAGAGGGTTACCTGCTCGCTGGAAGTATCTTTGGCAGTCAGTCGCTGCGTTGGCTTGCACACTATTGCTATTTACCACGGCAGTGGCACCAGAAGAGACAACCCTTTACGTGCCGTTTTTTAAAGACGTGGCCTGGTCGATGGGTTGGTTGTTCGTTCCGTTTAGCTATTTCGTGATTGTTGGGTCCAGCAACGCGGTCAATTTGACAGATGGGTTAGATGGCCTGGCCATTATGCCAACCGTGATGGTGGCAACGGGTTTGGGTGTGATCGCCTATCTTGCTGGCCACGTTGAATTTGCGGAGTATCTGAATATTGCCTATTTATCGGGTACTGGCGAACTGGTGGTTTTTTGCGGGGCGATCGCCGGGGCGGGCCTCGGTTTTCTGTGGTTTAACACTTATCCGGCAATGATTTTTATGGGTGATGTTGGCGCGTTAGCACTGGGTGCCGCGCTTGGCGTTGTCGCAGTGATCACCCGTCACGAGATTGTGCTCTTCATCATGGGGGGCATTTTCGTACTCGAGACGCTCTCAGTGATTGTTCAGGTTGGCTCTTTTAAGTTAACCGGACGGCGTGTGTTTCGTATGGCGCCGATTCATCATCACTTCGAATTAAAAGGCTGGCCCGAACCACGCGTGATTGTTCGGTTTTGGATTATCACGGTGATGCTGGTGCTGTTTGGCCTCGCCACATTGAAGTTGCGGTGAGCCAATGCCAACACTCAACACAATGATTGCGAGCTCTGAAAAACGATTGATTGTCGGTTTGGGTATGACGGGCCGGTCGGTGGCACGTTGGTGGCGTCAACAAGGGATCGCTTTTACGGCCTTTGATACACGTCAAGAGATGGCAAGTGATCCCGCGATACTGGCAGAAATAGACCCGCAGTTAGCCACCTTTGGCGAGGTAGACCTTGATTTCGCCGATGACGTTACCGAAATGATCGTGAGCCCTGGTGTGTCCCTCGATCACCCGTTAGTGGCACGAGCGTCTGCTCGAGGGTGTCGCATACGCGGTGATATTGATTTATTTATGGAGGCGGTCCAGGTGCCAGTCATCGGCATTACCGGCTCCAACGGAAAATCGACGGTCACGGCGCTACTCGGCGAAATGATGAATGCCTGCGATATCTCCGCGTCGGTCGGCGGTAATTTCGGTAGGCCGGCGCTCGATTTGCTGACTGATGATGCCGATTACTACGTATTAGAGCTATCGAGCTTTCAGCTCGAGCGCTCCGAAGTGCTGGGCCTTGAGATCGCAACAGTGCTGAATGTGAGCGCCGATCATCTCGATCGCTATCCGTCCTTGAACGAGTACCACCGAGCCAAGCACCGCATTTTTCGGCAAGCAAAAAGGGTCGTCGCAAATCGGGATGACCCACTGACGGTCCCTTTGGTATCGGATGAGGTCCGAGTCAGTTGGTGCCGCTTGGGTGAGCCTGATCTTGGTGAATTTGGTTGTCGAGTGGTGCAGGGAACAGAATGGCTTTGCAAAGGCTGGGAGCCACTGGTGGCAAGTGCTGAGTTAACGCTTCCCGGACGGCATAATATTCAGAACGTGTTGGTGGCATTGGCGATCGGTCTCGAGCTGGAGCTCCCGTTGTCGCGTTTGGTGGAGGCGGCAAAAGGGTATCGGGGGCTGCCTCATCGATGTCAGTTTGTGGCTGAGCGAAATGGCGTCTATTTTATCGATGACAGTAAGGGCACTAATGTTGGCGCAACGCTCGCCGCGCTCAATGGGCTGAACAGCGACAGTAAGATCTGGTTGATCTTGGGTGGTCAGGGGAAAGGTCAGGATTTTTCACTCCTGTCTCAAACGGTGTCGGATCGTTGTGCGGGTGTGATCGTCATCGGTGAGGCGGCTCAGGATATCGCTCATCATCTCAGTAACGCAGTGTCACTCGCACAAGCTCCTACGTTAAAAATCGCGGTTGATCAGGCCGCTGCCGCGGCAGAGCCTGGACAAATCGTACTGTTGTCGCCGGCGTGTGCCAGTTTAGATATGTTTGCCGATTACGTTGATCGCGGCGAGCAATTTCAAT
>ERZ767114.1325-NODE-1325-length-11970-cov-1.678046_pt1 | contig 11970 bp, 12 predicted proteins | sample MGYA00374952_ERZ767114 | MGnify/ENA primary metagenome ERZ767114 (study PRJEB28939, sample SAMN06267156) | marine metagenome | isolation source: Columbia River Estuary | place: USA:Columbia River Estuary, USA | collected 2012-05-05 ...
GAAACTTCACGTCGTCTGGGTTTGTGCCCACAGGCACCACGGCTGTTTTTGCTGCTCGCGCAACCTCAACAAAAGTCTGGCCGGGAGTGAGTTTGATCACTGCCCCGCTCGAGTCTTTGAGCAAGAACGGAGTCAAAAGATCGGTTCGTTCCCAAGTGCCCTCGATCAACGTGCCGTTAGTAAATACATACACTTTTCCGCCACCAAGGGTCTTGGATGTCGGACTGTAACTATTGGTGTACTCAACTTCGAGCACGATCACATTGGGTACGGCAAGTCGAACGTCTGCAGTATCCACATCGGGCGTGTTGTCTTGTAGTCGCAAAAATTCTCCGGTGGTTGCGTCCCAATCCCATTGCACTTTCACACCGTCCATCGACACTTTTACTCCGGCTGTTGGCTTCGCAGTTGCTGGTGCAGCATCACTTGCTGAACGATATGAAAACTGTGCAGGTGGTGCCGTCGAACCCTCTGGGCTCAATGTCCACAACTTTGTAGTCTCTGCAATCAAGTTGTGTGGTGCAGAGCGGTCGCTATCGCGAGCAAAGCCACCGTCCTTGTTTGCCACTGAGTAACTCAAGTCAACGAGATCAGATTTTTTGATCGCTGCCGATACCTGTTCGTTTCCGCCGCTCCACACAAACAACGGCTTGATGAGTGAACTCAACAAGTTGATGTCTTGAAAACGACCGCTACGAATTGGGCCAACGGGGTCTGAACCTTCGCTTTGAAACACGGCAGCCAAACGAGTGAGTTTCTCGACGTTCTCTTCAAAAATAATGTCTGCCTGATTAATGCCCATCTGTGGACGAGCAGATGGATGGTTGTCAATTTTTACGACCATTGCAGGACGAGTCAGCGTAGATGGATCAGTATTTGGCAAACCCGTCAACGGGTTGACAATTTCCGGAATCGTTGTCTCTGTAACAACAGTGGTACTTGCTGCCGCACTATCTGCCGAGATCGAAGACCCAGACGAACCACCGCAGGCAGCCAGCGCCAACATTGATGTTGCAACGATTGAACCAAATACCAACGAGCGATTTTTCATGGTTAGATCTCTCTGAGCAGCGCAATTCTTTCTGCCAATGGGGGATGCGTATTGAAAAGTTTATGCCACATACCCAATCGACCTGCGTCATTCACACCAGACATCGGCTGTTCAATCCACATATGAGCCGTAGCCATGCTGGCCGAATGAGTGACAGTGCTATCGGCCTGAAGTTTTTCGAGTGCCGAGATGAGACCTGGCGGATACCTGGTCATTTTGCATGCCGAGACATCGGCCAACGTTTCGCGCCTTCGACTAACTGCGGCTTGCATAATCTTGGCCAGAATCGGTGCGAGTATCAACAAGGCAATGCCAACAAATGCAAGTGGATTGGTGCTGTCGCGGCGGTCATTGCCGCGGCTCACTCGCCCGCCGTTCCACCACATCATGCGAATAGTGATGTCGGTGATGAGAGCAATCGTGCCAACCAGCGTGACCGCCAAGGTGCTCACCAAAATGTCGTAATTCTTAATATGTGAGAGTTCGTGGGCAACAACGCCTTCCAACTCGACGCGATTCATCTTCTCGAGTAAACCAGTCGTAACAGCGATTGCCGCGTGCTTGGGGTTTCGTCCAGTCGCAAATGCGTTAGGCGCATCATCACGAATCACAAATACGCGCGGCTTTGGTAATCCGCTTGCAATACACAAGCCTTCAACCAGGTTGTGCAAGCGACGAAACTCGACAGGGTCGGCTGGCACTGCGCGACTCACAGTTAACGCCACAGAATCCGATTTCCAATAGGAACCAAAAGCAAACACGGCCGAGAACACCAACGCGATAATCGTCCCTGTGGCTCCGTTGCCGATGAGCACACCAACAGCCATTCCAACCAACATGGTGATGACGATAAATCCGGTGAGCAAGAAAAATGTGCGTCGCTTATTCGACGCGATGAGGTCATTCATGAAACTTTTGACTTCCGATCTAACTAAAACTTAACTTCGGGTGTGGTGCGCGCGGCAGCTTCGGCCTCAAAATATTCACGCTGAGTGAACTTGAACGAACTAGCAACGAGAGAAGCAGGAAACTTTTGTATTGCCGTGTTGTACGACAGCACAGCATCGCCATAAAACTGTCGTGCATAAGCAATGCGACTCTCGGTATTAGATAGTTCTTCTTGCAGCGAAACAAAACCTTGATTGGCCTTGAGGTCTGGGTAGGCCTCTGACAGCGCAAACAACTGTCGCAGTGCCCCGGTGACTGCCGAGTCGGCCGCTGCTTGCGCAATTGGTGAAGACGTGGCACCGATCGCCGAATTCCGCGCTTGGATCACAGCGTCAAGTGTTGCCTTTTCATGGGCGGCATATCCCTTGACGGTTTCGACCAAGTTTGGAATGAGGTCGAGTCGGCGCTTGAGTTGCACATCAATTTGAGACCATGCGTTGTCGACTTCATTGCGGCGACCAACGAGCGAGTTATACAGCAGCACCAACGCCAGCAACACGGCTGCAACAACGACCACTACAACAAGAATGTTCATGTTGCTCAGTCTAGTTCAGTCTCGCGATACCGCGTCTTGACATGTTCGTATCAATTTTGGCCCACTTGTGGTCGGCGGAGCACGCGATGCTCGAACATTGCCAGAAGTCTGTTTGGTTGCACTGCAATCTCATTATTTTTTTCAGCCGCCAAGAGCCTCTCGTAGATTGCTACGTATTCGGTAGCAAGACGTTGCATCGAAAAATCCTCCGCACGCTTGAGACCACCAGCCACCAAACGCTGTGACAAACTCGAGTCGTGAACGATCCGAGTAATCGAATTTGCTAATTGCTCTTCGTCGCCCGGAGCAACGAGCAAGGCATTCACTTCGTGAGTTGCAACATTTCGGTACCCATCAATATCGGTGGTCACAAGTGGAACCGCTGCAGCCATTGCCTCAAGCAAAACTATGCCAAAGGATTCACCGCGCAATGATGGCGCGCAAAACACAGTGCAGCGCGATAGTCGGTCGAGCTTGTCTGTTTCGGTAATTCGGCCAAGCCACGAAATGCGATGATCGTTTTCATACAGCTTGTGCATCTCGTCTATGCCAGGACCATCTGCTGCTATCCACAGTGCAAAGTTGGCCGGCAAGTGCTTCATCGCACCAAGCAACACCTCGAGTCCTTTGCGTGGCTCAAAACGCCCACAGAAAAAAATAGTTGGTTGAGTCTCGCGCTGCGCACCAATCTTTAAATAGCGCGAAGTCTCAATGCCATTGAACAGCACCTGATAGTCGCCGTCGAGATATCTCGATGCAAGTTCCTTCGCGGCTTCAGACACCGCAACGCGCGCACTCAAGTGGTTGGCTGCCCAACGAGCAGTTTTATTGAGTACCCGATACGACGATGAATCGCCAGCGGCATGAAATGTTCCCACCGTCGGCGCGAGCCGCAACAACAAGCTCGTGACCGTAGGACCAGGCACGATGGGTTCGTGCAGATGAATGACATCGAACGCCTCATCATTAAGAGCCCGAATCGTGCGCAATGCTGCTGATGGATCTGGAGCGAGCGGTGCAACAGATCCGTTGGCAGAAGTTGGCAGGCTCTGACCCAACGGTGTCACAAATGGCTCAGGAGGCGGACCATCACATGGCGCAAGCACTCGCACTTCGTGGCCGATGCGGCGAAGTTCGCGCGCCAAACCCATGACTTGGGCTTGCACTCCGCCCGGAACCGACACGCTGTAGGGACTCACCATTGCAACCCGCAACATGTTCACGCCGTATACGGTAGACCGTCTAGAAGCTATTTAGCCCAAAACACAACAAAACATAACTAAACACAGTCAGCACGAAAGCAGTGAGACCATGACGCAATTCCCTACAAGCCCCTATTCCAAGCCAGCAATTTCGATCGTTGCATCGCCCACCAAGCGCAATGCAATTTTGGAGTTGGCACAAAAAGCCGAACAACTCGGCTTTGCAGGTCTTGCCTGCCCAAGTCTCGGCGGCACCATGGCGCTGTGCGCTTCACTCGCCCACGCCACAAGCACTATTCATTACTGGACATCGATACAACCGATGTATTACAGCCATCCGGTCGAGACAGCAAATACTGCTGCACACATTCACGAAATTTCTCGCGGACGATTTGGACTCGGGATTGGAGTCAGCCACGGACCGGTGGTGCAACGTCTCGGCGTGGAAACCGGCAAGCCACTCAGCGACATCACCAATTACGTTGCAGCGATGCGTGCAAATGAAAAATTTTCTGGAGAACTCCCACCGATTTATCTAGCGGCACTGCGTGACAAAATGCTCGCACTGTCGCACCAAATATCGGAAGGCGCTATTTGGGCAAATGCATCGTTGCGCGACATTGGTCGTCAGGTTGCGTTACTCCCCGCCGACAAACAATCAACATTCTTTATGTCCAACATGGTTCCAACCATCATCAGCGACGACATTGACACAGCATTGGCCTTGCACCGAAAAACGCTGACAGGCTATGTCTCGCTCCCCAACTATCGCAACTATTGGCGTAACGCTGGTTACGTCGACGAGATGGACGCGATCGAGCATGTGCTCGCAACGACTCCCAAAGAATCAATGGCGCAAACTTTGCAAGCCACAATGAGCGACGCGTGGTTGCGCGATTGCACTATCTCGGGAACTGCGCCACAAGTGCGCGAACAATTTGCAGCATGGGCCAACGCAGGCGTTTTGCCAATTGCAGTGATGTCGTCTACCTCTGGCGGTCAGGCAAAAGCAATCAACGAACTTTTTGATGCATTTGCATAGTACGGATTTTGCAAGTTACGCAATTTGCGCGAGTAAGTCCTCAACGAGTTTCTTAATCTCGTCGCGGATCGGACGCACGGCATCTATGCCCTGTCCAGCGGGATCTTTGAGTGGCCAATCCACATACTTCTTGCCGGGTAAAAACGGACACGCATCGCCACAACCCATAGTCACGACAACATCAACAGCCTCCAGCATCTCCATCGTCCACAATTGCGGTTGAGCAGAGGCAATGTCGATTCCGACTTCCTGCATTACCGCAACAGCAGAGGGATTAATTGCATTCGCCGGTTCCGAGCCGGCCGAGAAGACGTTGACGCGACCTGCACCGAGGTGGCGCATGAACCCAGCCGCCATTTGCGATCGACCAGAGTTGTGGATGCATAAAAACAAGACACCCTTCATGAGCGCGGTTTACCAAAAACGAACTTGATGATCACCACTGCCAACAGGGCCCCGAACAACTGCATCAATACGAACATCGGCACTGACTCTGGAGCAATTCCGGCAAACGTGTTGCTCAGACTTCGAGCAATGCTGACTGCTGGGTTTGCCAACGAAGTTGACGAAGTGAAAAAATATGCTCCAGTAATCCATGCCGCAACAGTGAATGGCACCAAATTGGCACGCTTTGCGCGAATAGTCCCGTAGATCACGAGTAGCAGACCAACTGTTGCAACAACTTCAGAAAAAAGAATCCCAGAACCTGAGCGAACTTTTTGCGAAATATTGATGGCATCCAAATCAAACATCAAGTTTGCAGTGATGGCCCCAATACAACCGCCAACTGTTTGTGCAAGCGCATACCAAATGGTGTCTTTAACGGTTGCTTCACCCGTAAAGATCCCGACAATGCCCACAACCGGGTTAAACGATGCCCCTGACACAGGTGCAAAAATCAAAATCAGTGCGACCAATGCCCCACCAGTAGCGACAGCGTTGCACAGCAATTGCAGAGCCACAATGTCGGTGAGCCTCTCGGCCATAATTCCCGAACCAATGACCGCAACTATCAGCAGCCCTGTTCCAATCGCTTCAGCCGCTAGCCGGCGCGACATTGAAATTGTTGAATCTGTAGTCATTAACAGCACTTCTGATCAGTAGTTGCGTAATACGTAGGCGCGTCTGCCAGCACGGTGTAGTACTCCCAGGGAGCCCCATCAGGACTTTGCATCCACACTTTGTCTTGCACCGCATAACAACACGTTGTGTCTTTTTCAACAGAATCAACAAGGCCTAGTTGTTCAAATCTTTCAATCGAACTTTCAACTTGAGCAGTCGTCTCAAGTTCTACGCCGAGATGGTTGAGATGCTGGTACTCGGCCATGACATCTCGGGGTGTTTCGATCAATACCAATTTGAGCGGTGGGTCAGCGATGGCAAAGTTGGCGTAGCCCTCGCGAACCTTGGCAGGAGTTGCGTTGAACATCTTTGAATAAAATTGAATTGCTTCTGCCAGGTTTGAAACATTGAGTGCTAGTTGAACTCGTGACACAACGATCTCCATATTCTTTGTTGTTTTTTGTTTACAATTTGTGATATATTGATAACTATCAATATAACACAGACCACCGTAAACTGTTGCTCGCCTGTCACTGAGGCATTTCTCAAGACGCGCGATGCTGTCGATTTATCCAAGGGCTTCGCTGCGCTTGCAGACCCTGTGCGACTCAAACTTTTTAGCCTCATCGCCGCATCTGCCGATGCAGAAACATGCGCGTGTTCGTTGGTAAAGCCGACGGGTCGCTCGCAGCCAACCGTAAGTCACCACTTGAAGGTGTTACGCGAGGCGGGCCTGATCACCGGCACCAAGCGCGGCACGTGGATTTGGTATCGAGTTAATCGCGATCGTTTGCAAGTATTACAAGACGTGCTTGGCTAAGCGACTGTCGCTTCCTCATAACCAGGATCACTCGGCCAATTTGGCTGAAACAAATGCCACTGCTCTGGCGCTTGTCGAATCAAATTCTCGATCTCAAACATCAAGAGTTGCGAAATACGCGAAACATCTTCACGCAACGAACCCTGTCGCTCAACCACCAGCGCAGGTCTGATCACTGCTTTATGGCCATTGTCGCCGGGAGTGAAAAAAGTTGCCATTGGCAATAGTGATGCACCCGTGCGCAAGGCAAAAAATGCAGGACCAGCAGGCACCGTCGTTGTCTCGCCAAAAAACTGCACCTCCACCCCAGTGCGCTTGCCATCTTTTGGAATATCGCGATCACAGAGCAACGACACGACGTGGTTATCGCGCAATGCTTTGCCAACAGCCACACCCGCATCATCAGTCAGTGCAATCACATTGACCCCATAACGTGAACGTAGATTTACAAACCACTCGAACAACTCGGTGTTTTCTAGGCGCTCCACAACTGCAGTCAATTGGAATCCCTGATCGATCAACCAGCGCCCCGACCATTCCCAGCTACCCATGTGTGGCAACGCCAGAATTGTGCCCTTGCCATGCGAAGCCGCACGCTCGATGTGCTCAAACCCCTCGACTTGATGCCCCGCAGCAATTTGATTCGTGGATTGCGATGGCAAACAAAATGTCTCTAAGTAGTAACGCGTGTAACTTGCAAACGCATGCCGAGTCGCAGCATCTAATCGCTTGCCACTCAGGCTTGGATCAACCCGTCGTAAATGTCGCATGACCATCGCCCTGTTTTGCTTCATTGCTCTTGCCAAAGAGCCCCCTACGCCGACGGAAGCTCCTTCGAGCAACTTTGATGGGGCGACACGAGCGAGCATTGAGGCGACCTTGTAGCCAGCAACAGCAATGTGATCTGCCGTGTTATTGCGCCTACTCGCCATGCAAAATTATTGCAATCGGCGGCGGCGCGCAAAACGTTCGCGATAATCATCACGACGCACACGACGAGAAGCACGGCGCGATCGACGCACTTCTTGTTTTTGTGCAGTAACAGGAGCAACTGCAGCCTGTTTCCAAACCTTTGCAAAACGTTGCACCGCGGTCATCGTGGTCAGTATGAGCATTGCCCACATCACCCACCACAGCAACGAACCAAACAGCAATCCGAAACACAAAACAATGATGCGCTCTGCTCGTTCCATCAAACCACCCTTGGCATGAAGACCAAGCGATTCGGCTTTGGCTCGCTGATACGAAATCAGCGATGAAACTGCCATCACTGCAAACGGCAAGACAGCGGCCGTGGCACCACGAGTATCAGCCAAATACCACGCCACACCACCGAGCAAGAACGAGTCACTCACTCGGTCAATGACTGAGTCAAAAAATGCTCCACGTTGACTTGCCGAATTTGATGCCTTGGCGAGCGCACCATCAAACATGTCGGGAAGCGCCGACAAGATGACAAGGGCAAGACCAAGTGGCAACGCGCCAAGACCAATGGCAACCGAAGCGCCAATTGCAATGAGCAGACCCAAGATGGTGATGTGATCCGGTGACAAACCTGTGCGCAGCAACAACTTGCCGACAGGGCGCACAACGCGCTCGATCTCTACACGAAACCGACCATCAAACATGTGCGAAAGCCTACTTGTCTGGGTTGGCTTCAACTAAACATTCGACAATTGAAGCATCTATTGCGTCCACCAAGACCAAACCCCGCTGTACTGGGGGTTCTTCGGCGCTGTAACAAAAAACGCGCCAAGTGGGTCGACTACGAAATCCGCGCCATACCTGTTGAGCAGAAGAATGCCCTACCGCAAAGCCAACCGCACGACTCGCAAACACGAGTGCAGTCTTTTCGTCAACTGTCATTTTCCAAGATGAACTCAACACGAATAATCCGAACACGCTGAGCGCAATTGCAACGATGAGCATCCCATCATTCACAAGACCGCTATTTCCGAGTGACGAATTTGCAGACTGCGCTGCGAGCCACAACCCAAAGCATGCGACTGCAACACCGAGATAAATAAATCCAGGAATCCGACGCCGATGGTTGTCAGGAAATTGGTACGGCCCGACAAATGCAGAAATATCTAGATCATCTGGCAGTGCATCGCGTATTTCATTGCTTGACATTGGTTACTTCCCCGCTTCTTTGTTTTGCGATTCAAGTGCTTTCCACGCAGATCTCACACGCTCAGCCGTGACATCCAAAGCTTCTGGCAAAATCTTGGTGTTGGCAATGGCAACCATGAAATTGGTGTCGCCACCCCACCGAGGAACGATGTGCACATGGAGGTGCTGAGCGATACTTCCACCAGCCGAAGCACCCAAATTGATGCCAACGTTGATGCCTTGCGGATTGTATTCAGATTTCAGCACTCGCACACCAAACGTGACAGTCGACCAAATTTCGTTGTGCTCTTCAGCCGTGAGGTTTTCGAGTTCGGCTACTTCGCGGTATGGCAAAACCAACAAGTGACCCGGAGAATATGGAAACGCATTGAGAATCACAAACGAATGAACGCCGCGATGAACGATATGCGAGTCTTCGTCGTCCAGATCAGACTCAAGAATTTCTGTGAAGACCGACTTGCCTGAGTCGCTTTTCTTTGCGTCACCCTGCACGTATTGCGCGCGCCAACCGTTCCAGAGTCGCTCAAGACGCATATCGACTACAACGCCAGTTCACTTGCATCAGCAGTTTCGTCGTGCAACTGCTTCACAAAGTCTGCAAACTTCACATCGCGTATCACTTCACCGCCGCGAGGATTCACTCCAACTGTTTCGTTTGCCACATCGTCGTCGCCCACCACTAGCACGTATGGAATGCGCTCCAACTTCGCAGAACGAATTCGCTTGCCCAACTGCTCATCGGCAACGCTTGTATCAACACGGAATCCGGCTCGGAGAAGTTGCGCAACAAGTTTTGTTGCGTACGGCTCGTGACCGCTCGTCACCGGAAGTACTCGCACCTGTACTGGTGCAAGCCAGGTTGGAAATGCGCCACCGTAGTGCTCGAGGAGCACACCGAAGAACCGTTCGACCGAACCAAACAATGCTCGGTGCAACATGATCGGTTGATGACGACCGTTGTCAGAGCCGATGTACTCCAACTTGAATCGTTCTGGAAGATTGAAATCGCATTGAATTGTGCTCAATTGCCATTTACGGCCGATTGCATCGCGCACATCAATGTCGATTTTTGGGCCATAGAACGCAGCATCGCCTTCTTTGACCGAATAGTCAACACCATGTCGATGCAGGGCTTCACGCAATGCTGTAGTTGCCTTCTCCCAAATCTCGTCGCTGCCAACTGATTTTTCTGGGTCACGTGTCGAGAGTTTGAATTCAAAATCTTCAAAACCAAACTTGCGCAACACCGAGATAACGAAATCCAACAGCGAAGTAATCTCGTCGGCCATTTGGTCTTCTGTACAAAAAATATGGCTGTCATCTTGTGTGAATCCACGAATTCGCAACAAGCCATGCAGTGTTCCAGCGCGTTCGTATCGATACACAGTGCCAAGCTCGAATAAACGCAATGGCAACTCACGGTAACTGCGCTGTCTGTCGCGATAAATCAAGCAATGCATTGGGCAGTTCATCGGCTTCGGGTAGTACGTGCCGTTGTCCATTTCCATTGGCGGATACATGCCGTCTTTGTAGAAATGCAGGTGACCAGAAGTTTCGAACAACTGCGCGTTTGCAATGTGCGGAGTAAACACAAATTGATAGACGCCGTTTTGGTGGCGATATCGGCTGTAGTCCTCCATGATTTTGCGCACAATCGCACCCTTTGGATGCCATACCGCAAGACCGCCACCTAATTCGGATGGAAACGACAACAGGTCCATTTCGGTTGCAAGACGACGATGATCGCGCTTTTCGGCTTCAGCAATTCGCGTGATGTGCTCTTCGAGTGCAGCCTTCGACTCCCATGCAGTGCCATAAATGCGCTGCAGCATCGGACCCTTTTCATTTCCGCGCCAGTACGCGCCGGCAACTTTCATCAACGCAAAATGACCAAGACGTGCAGTACTTGGAACGTGCGGTCCACGACACAAGTCAACAAAACTTTCGGTGTTGCGATACACGCTGACAGATCCATCGCCAGCAACCTCGCTCGCATCCGATCCATCGGCTGCGCCAGTTGTTACGCGCTCAATAATTTCGCACTTGTACGGTTGAGTGGCAAAGACAGCTAAAGCCTCTTTCACTGAAACCTCGGAACGAGTGAAAGGTTGATTTGCCTTCATGATCTCACGCATCCGCTTTTCGATCGAAGCTAGATCATCATCGGAGAATGTTTTATTGCCTGGCAACGCGAAGTCGTAATAGAAGCCATCTTCAATTGCTGGCCCAATTGTGAAGTGAGCTCCCTCAAATAACTGCACGACGGCCTGAGCCAGAACATGCGCAGTGGAATGTCGAAGTACGTGACGACCTTCTTCTGAGTCGGCCGTGATGATTGAAACTGCGGCTCCGTCAGACAATGGCACTGACAAGTCCACTTCTGCACCATTTACCGTGCCTGCGACTGCGGCCTTTGCAAGCCGAGAACCAATAGAGGCCGCTAAATCGGCGATGGACGAGCCAGCAGGCAACGAGCGCGAGGAACCGTCGGGAAGAAGTACTGAAATCTCTGACATGAGACGACCATTCTACGGCTGGCGAGAGTGTCGGCTCGGGTCTATTTAGCTGTGATTCAACACGGCCTGCTCCGTGGGGATGCTCTCTGCACGTTTGGTGGCATAGACATTGCGGTATTCCTGCCCCGTTAGGGCCTGAATCTCATACATCAATTCGTCGGTGATTTCTCGAAGCACCATGTGGTCGTCTGCTCTGTCGCGATAGCGGGACACTTCAATAGGTGCACCAATTTTGATTGTGCATTCAAGCCTCAACCGTGGCATCACAGTGTCAGGTGGTTGTATTTCTCTAGTGCCAATAATGCCAACCGGCAAAATGGGACATCCCACTTTCATAGCAAGACGAGCAGCGCCAGTGTGACCTTTGTACAACATGCCATCTCGGCTTCGGGTTCCTTCTGGGAAAATGCCGAACAGTTCTCCACGTTGCAATACGTTTTCTGCAGCATCGAGTGCAACTTGCGCCTTCTCTCCACCTTCACGATCAATTGGGATCATGCCGAGCGCGGGAAACAACCGCCGCGTCTTCCACGAATCTAAATATTCACTTTTGCCAACAAATGAAATGTTGCGTGGAGCGTGAATGATGAGAAACGCCGAATCTAAAAAGCTGACGTGATTGGCACACAAAATTGCTGGCCCCGTTTCGGGAAGCTGTTCA
>ERZ767114.1326-NODE-1326-length-11969-cov-3.379331_pt1 | contig 11969 bp, 21 predicted proteins | sample MGYA00374952_ERZ767114 | MGnify/ENA primary metagenome ERZ767114 (study PRJEB28939, sample SAMN06267156) | marine metagenome | isolation source: Columbia River Estuary | place: USA:Columbia River Estuary, USA | collected 2012-05-05 ...
CCAATTAGTATTCCTAACTGTGACTGCTGATTTAATATCATGTCCACTATATATAGCGGAAATGATGTCATCTTCGTCAACTACTACCTGTCCAACGTCATTCATAATCACACATTCATCCAATTATCAAATCGCCATCATCTTTGTCATCATTTTGCTGTGCTCTTGCACTAGTAATTTCCATTTCCATGTGTATAGACTGTTCAACTTCTGCCAACATAGATTGCAATTGACTGAGCACTTGATGACTCATTCCCATAGACGAAGCTGCTAAGTATTTCTTTTTTATTTCTTGTTGTCTATCCAATAGAGTATTAATGATATTTGGTGGTGGTTGTTCAATCATTTTGTTTTCTCCTATTACTTAATTAGTCTACAGTAGGTTATGTGTTTAGTCAACTTTCTGTAGACCATCAGTAGTAGTTATCGATCGCCTTCTGCGCGATTCTCTGATGCAAACACATCAAATTCACCACCAATATAACGCTTTTTTAATTTATTCACATTTCCTGCGATGACATCATTTGGATCAACCCCGATTGCACGACACGAATTAATCCAATACCATGCAATATCACCCAACTCTGATTTTAAATGGTCAATGTTGTCGGCAGACAATTCTTTGCCTTGGAACACACACTTCTTAACAATTTCTGCAAACTCACCACCCTCAGATGACATGCCGATTGCGCCAGTCAATAGTAACGACATATTAACACCAGTCTCTGTATCTAGGGCTGTCAGTCTTTCAGTGAATGATTTAGTATCGTTGCTATCCGCACTAGTTACTGCTTCTACAAAATCTTTATATTTGTTTAAATCTACGTTGCTCATTTATTATCCTTTAAGTTAAAATGCGACACTTTCGCCACAACCACACGAGCCTGATGCCAGTGGGCTGTTTATTACGATGTTTGACCCGCTTATGCCAGTCACGTAATCTACTTCTGATCCTGCCAAGTATTGTAAACTAAATCCGTCTACATACAAAGTAAAATCTTTATATTTTAGTACAAGATCATTGGCCATGTGGTTCTCGTAGGCATCGTAAGATTCCCACCGATACGAAAATCCCGAACAGCCACCGCCAGTGATCCCAAACTTCACAAGTTTGTTTGCCTGTGTGTCGGCAAAATACTTAATTGCAGAATCTGTCAGTGTCACAGTATCAGCATTTGGATTATATTGTTCTGTCATTATTCATCATCTCCTTTTCCTGGATTCTCTGAGAAGTGGTTCTCAAATTTGTTTGGTATACCATGCCATTCTTCAGCATCAGCAGGCACATCATCTGGTCGTGCCTGCGTAATCACTGGCCATAGTGCGCTATACTTCGTGTTTATTTCCATCCACTTGTCTACTTCGTCATCAGACAATGCAGACTCATCCCTAATTGCATCGGCGGGGCATTCTGGCTCACAAACTCCACAATCGATACACTCGTCTGGATTGATCACTAAGAAGTTTTCACCTTCGTAAAAACAATCGACAGGGCATACCTCCACGCAATCCATGTGTTTACATTTAATACAATTATCCACGACTAGATATGTCATTTATTTTTCCTATTTTGATAAAAATGAACTTTGTTCATTGTGTTGATCATCCAGAATTTCATTTATGATATCCTGTTTTTTGCATCTTGTCGGAAATTGTAATCCAAATTCGGATGCTGCTAATTCAGTCAATTGGTAAACCGTGAGAAATTCCAATTCTTCTTCCGTGTAAATGTGTCGGATAGTTCTACTTGGGGTTATCACCATTACTGGGGTGTCTATAACTTCCATATTGAGTGTTTCATTCATTTGCAATGTTTGCTTATCGTTCGGCATATTTACCTCTAAAAAATTCCTAGCGCCAACTTCCCTTCATCTGAAATTACATCTGGTCCCCATAATGGCTCAAACACGATGTTAACTTCCACATCAGTCACACTTGTACTTAGCACAGCACTACGCACATCAGCTACAATATAATCGGCAGCAGGACAAAATGCACTCGTCAATGTCATAGTGATGATCGCGTTGGTATCTGTTATGGCAATATCATATATCAAACCCAAGTCATAGATATTGATACTGATTTCAGGATCAAATACTTGCTTCAGTTTTTCAATTATTTCTTCTTTTAACTGTGACAATTGTATCCCCCCATTAACAGTTTTCCAGTTTGAACATGACCGCGCCATCAAAATTCGACTCAAGAAATGTGACATTTAGTGACACGGTCATTATTGACACATACATAATATGGTCGTGGGCGGTCTCTGTCGATTGGATAGTCACATCAAAATTTCCGTACTTCTTGAACTTCTGTAATATAATATATCTTAGTTTTTCAAGTAAAGATTTGTCGTCTGGCTTTATATCATATATATAGTCCGTACTAATTTCTACCACAGTACGAACAATATATGTTTTATATCCTGTTCCAGAATATTCGCCAATAACTGACGGTTGTACCGAGATGTGCATTAGTCATCCTCAGACATGACACACTCAAAGAATTCACGAATGTCTGCATCAATGGCATCGTATTCGTCTTCATGTTCGGACACTGCCATTCTTTCGATGAAGGATTGATCAGAATACATTTCACAATCATCAATTTCAAGACCATAATACACAGACATTCCATATGCGGAAGGCACTTCGTCAATATATGATACCATACTGATCAAATCGTCATTATCTGTCGCAAATTTTGTGACTAACCGATCAGAAAATTCATTCGGATCACCATTTACGTCAAATCTAACCCATACAAGAGAACTTTCGTCCAATTGACAATCCACTATGTGGTTATTGACTGTATCTTTTACCATTTCTGTTAATGTTGCAATCAGAGACGGTGTTGTGTTATCGAACTTGAATGTAACTTCCCAGTTTGCCATGATTTTCTACCCCTTCAGGTTACTTTGTTATTTTGAATCTTGCTCGTACAGAATTTTATCACATAGTCCCCACGAAAGTGATTCTTCTGCCGACATAAATGTATCCCTATCCATAACTTTTTCAAACTGCTTAAATGTTTTCTTGGCAGTATTGTGCTTGACGTATAGGTCAGTGAGCATTTTCTTCATCGCCATGATTTCATTGTACGAAATCTCAATATCAGATGCCATTCCACTTGCACCACCAGATGGCTGATGTACCATGTGTCGGGCATGTGGTAACATAAATCGTTTACCTTTAGCACCAGATTGTGCTAGAAAACTGCCCATACTGCATGCCTGCCCCATCACAATGGTCGATACATCACACGTGATATATTGCATGGTATCATACATAGCCATACCAGCAGTTATGACACCGCCTGGTGAATTAATGAACATCGTAATATCTGCTTTTGGATCTTCTGATTGAAGGAAAAGTAATTGTGCCACGATAATTTCCGATTGCATTTCGTTCACTTGGCCATTTAGCATGATTATGCGATCTTTCATCAATCGTGAATATAGATCATATGAGCGTTCGCCCGCGCTTGTTTTTTCAATTACCATCGGTACTAAGTTAGACATTTTATTTCCTTATCGTAGTTTTAAATTTAAAGTCTTGACAACTTCTTGAATACATTTGGCTTGCATCTTTGCATCAGCCAATGCATCATGTGCTGTGAATGTGTATTTTTTTCTTGGATCTGTTGGAACAAAATCAAACAGAGTTCTACTGTCTCTAACATTCCAAAATTTCCAAGGAATGTTAGCATTGTACATATGACATAGATTTTCAATTATTCCCATATCAAATAATACTCCCTGTGCCCATATTCTGTCAACACCAATGTGCCATTTGTGAAATTTTATTAAAAATTCGTCGATTGGCATTCTGTCATTTTCAGAAAATGCAAAATCTATTGCCTCTGGAGATTGTTTTGCCCACCACTCTAATGTTTTATCTGTAGTGGTTCTACCTCTTGACATTTGATCATCAACATCTAACACCACATGAAATTCATCATAAATCGTATTGTCATGTGGGTCAAATTTACAGGCACCGAGTGATAACACAATGGCATCACTATCCACCCCCAATGTTTCTATATCTATAACTCCGTGAATATTTGTCATTGTTTACTCCGTTCGCCATTCTGAGATAACCATTATATATGGGTATGGTGATTTTCTAGAAATATGTGTTTCTAGTGTAGTGAAAATTTTATTCATGTTTGTGGTTGCCATTCTGCTAGCTTCCAACATAGATTGATATATGCAGTAGGGAGAATCGTCTGTTGGTACCAAAACTATTGTATCTGTCTTATCCTTGTGACTGAATGAAACGACATACTCATTGAGTTGCATTCCCATACGTACCCGATTATCACAAATCAATCCTGCAAATACGGCTTCTTCTATATTCATGAAATTCTCCTATCTAACTGAGTATACAGTGAAACTAACACTTAGTCAATTAAATCTCAGAAAGATCGAAAATGAACTGATCACTCGGAGTGGTTGTTTTCCAGAATGTCAATGTTTCTTTATTTGCTTTGATGTCCAATTTTAATTGGTCAACTTGCTCTTTTGTCAGTGTCATGATGTTCATACGAAGTAATCTATCTGCATCTTCCTCGGTAGCAGACGTGATCAGTGAAACAATTTGCTTAACAATTGCATCTTTTTTCTTGCCCTTGAATGTGATGTTATCATTCAATACACCAGTGATGAATTCAGCTTTAATCTTTAACCATCTATCCAGTTCAGTAAATTCAGCCACTCTAGCAACGATCCGCTTGTCAAGAACAGTCAAACGATAATCACAAAAATCAACAATAAGATCACGTTCGTCTTTGTACTCACGCAATTTAGAATTGTGATCAATCACTGTTAAATTCTCTGCATGGGATTTTTCGAGTTTGAAGTTTTTAATGATTTTATCATGTGACCATTTTGCACTGGTCTGCTGCTTTAGTTTGATTTCGAATTTGAACCCTGCCTTTCCACCAATGTCATCATAAGAGACAATGTCTCCTTCTGACTCTAGTTTGTCAAGAATTTTAACATACGATTCACGATCATATCCATACGGAATTTCAGTGATTGTTAATCGTGTGCCTGATGGCTTATTGTACACACCCGTACACAAAAATCTATCAGTAGCAACATCATATCGTGTCACACCATTAAATTCTGGAAATGATACTGTTAATCGCTTGGCAATTTTCCCCTTCTTCAAGTATGATTCACATGCCTTCTTTATATCTTTCATATCCCTTGGTAAAATATTTGTGGCGAATCCAGTTGCAATACCTTTGCTGCCATTTGCTAACACCAGAGGAATAACTGGAATATAGAATTGTGGGGGTTCATGCTCTGGGTCATCGTGGATTGGTGCCAGATCAATATCTTTCATATACTTACTAAAGTTTGCATGAAGTTTAGTGTAAACGTATCGAGCAGCGCCTGCCTGTTGGATTTGGCGAGTACCAAAAGATCCTCGTCCTTCTATTAAACATACGTTGTTGTTCCACGTTGCTGCCATCAACTGGCCTGCGCCTGCTGCACTGGTTTCTCCATGTTGATAGCCATATCGAGATACAATACCAGATACTGCTGAAACTTTACTAAACGCCTTTGGTGAATTTTGCAAAGTGCTATACAAATAAAATCGCTGTACTGGTTTCATACCATCGTACATATTTGGAATGGCACGATTGGCAACGGTGTACATAGCAAATCCATGCATCTCATTGGCTGCAATATCGCTCAGTGGGTATTGGGTCATGCTCATAGTGTAGATCCCTTGATCATTTCTGGTATTTGTCCTGTTAGCCACTCTTTTCTTGGCTGACTGTCTTTGCCGAACATCACATCAAACCATGTCGGATTGTCAATGCCGATCGTATTCAATACTGGCTTGTTGATAATAGTATCATATTCTTCTTCTGTCAATGATGCCAATCCCTTGATGTGACGATGTTCATAGCCTGTGCTGTCTTTTGAATCCTTAAAATGATGGGCATCGTCATAACTATAAAACCACTTGACTGTCTTTGATTTGTTGCTTATCTGTACTGGAGTTTTGGTTATGTGAATTCTCCCTTCGGTAAATAATCGAGGCCAGAACTTGTAGAAGAACGCCACCAGTAGTGCAGCAATGTGCGAACCATCATGGTCTGCATCTGCCAACATAGCAACATCTTTATACGTCATTGCATCTACACTATCTGGGTCATTAATATCTAACCCCAACACTGCTACAAGTTCCGACAATTCTTTGTTTTTCAAAACATCTGCGGGCTTCAAATCCCATGTATTCATTACAACACCCCGCAATGGAAATGCACCCACCATTTTTGGATCTCTGACATTAATCAGGAATCCGATCGCGCTATCGCCTTCACATAAAAAAAGCATGGCATCATCTGAGTTGGCAGCAATATGTTTTGCAACTTTTACTTTTTTTAGTTTTTTCTGTGCAAGTGTTGCTGCACGTTTATCAGCAGCCATTTTTTTGGCAAGCTGTGCTTCAATGATGGGTTCGATGATATCGGGTGAGTTCATTATTTTCTTTGCAATGCTATCAAACGTGGGTAATACTGCGGTTGAATAATGTTCTTTCACTTCAGATACATTGTTTGTCAGTCGTTCTTTCGTCTGACTATCATATGACGGATTAACAAAATTTCTTGCGAACATGATAAATGTCATGCCGTTCTTGATTGTTGAACGTGCCATTTCAATTTTGTATTTTCGTTTTATGAGAGTGCCTAAAATTTCGACAACACTATTCGTGACGAAATCAACATATGAACCGCCCATGCGTGTATTGACACCATTGACAAAACTAGTAGTGCGAAAACCATCTGTGCTAGGGGCGAAGAAGTATGCCAGATTCTGACTCTGAGCATGTACCACAGTAGTATCAGAACTTTCTGTGTACAATGCTGCATATTTGCGAATGTTACTTTCTGCAATACGATTTCCATTGAACTTAAATTTGATCTCTGGGAACGCGATCTGCAAACTAATTAATCTGTCATGAATTAAATTGATGGTCGATGCATCTTCTAAATTAGAAACAGCCAACAGACTGAAATCTGGAATAAATGTTACTTGTGTTCCAGATCCTTCCTTCTTACCCTTGGCGACAGATGTAAACATTGCACCATTAGTAGATGCTACCTTTACACTCTTTCCGTCTCGCCAAGTCACACCTGTGAATTTTTCACTCATGAAGTTAGTGCAGGCAGATCCGACGCCATTGGCACCAATTGTGACACGGGAATCATCAAAACTAGTACCTGCATTTGTTTTAGTCCATGCAGCTACTGGTCTAATTACCGTTTCGCCAGTATGAGAATCCTTTACCATGTCTTGTGGTAGACCGCGACCATTATCTACTACCGTGATCGAATTTCCTTTGATGCTAACCGATATTTGATTGGCATATTCAAAATTAGTACGGATTGCTTCATCAATTGAATTATCCAAAATCTCAGAACACATTTTAATCAATGCAGGAACATACTCAACTGTTTTCCATTCTCCGAAAACAAAACGATCAACCTTTTCCATTGCGGTTGATCCAAGATACATACCCGGTCTTTTTCTGACATGATCCCGTGGTGATAATATTTCAAATTTTTCTTTAGTCATTTTTTTTGGATACCTTTTCCTTTGATTTATACATTACTATCTTTTTCTTTTTTGTCAACTACTTATCACATCAAATAACCAATGTTAATCAAGCCACAACACACATAAGTAATGATAGAGGTGTCATATGCAAAGTATATTCAATATCATTATGATCGAAGACACACTTCTTTGGGCTGCCTTAATTTGTGTTATGCTAGGATCTGCATGTTTTGTAGGATGCTTTGTTGCGAGGTCACAAATGAAAAAACTTTTAGAACACGACAACGATGAATTGACACAAATGAAGATTTCTATGACACAGATCGCGTTAGATAAAAAAATAGAATTACACGAATTGGAAGAAAATCATTACAATCCCAGACGTCACAGTGACCATGCCCTATAGAACTACTACTTTAGTCGTAATACATCGCTTAAATAATGTAATACTTTTACTAAATAACTTTTCTAAATAAATACTTTAACACTGGAGACGTACAACATGACACCTACAAGTTTTTCATTTTTTGGACTAAACATCACGGGCGAGATGTGGTTCTTTATCGACATATTGCCCGTTTTCGTGGCCATGTATGCGCTTTTCATCATGTTCATTCAAATATCTGAACGGAATGATTTTTTATCCAATACACACAAAATTGCAATATACATGTCAATGGTTGGTGCTGTTCTACTCATCTTAGCACAAGGCGGTTGGTCTACCGCGTATTTAAATGGTGTTCCGTTTGTATCGTCACTGATGGATAACGTATGGACTATTTTCAATATGTTGACTTGTGTGATCTACATACAAATAACCAAAATTAGGAGTGTGTAATCACAATGCCAGGAATTATTTTAAGAGCCATAGCACACGACACGTTCATGCTAGAATATTGGAGTGCGGTCAATATAATCCTTTTCGGGTTTATTGCAGGCAACACAACTTTCTTCTCTAGTAGAGTGAGCACATATCAAGAACCCATTTTATGGATAGCTGAATGCATCGGACTGGGTGGCATGACTATCTATGCATTAACGAAAAATCGTGCGGTTATGCGTACTTGGCTAATGCTGCTATCTGGTGGACTTTGGTTTTTCTGGGGTATATCCAGTCTTGGTACAGATTTCATGGCATTTGGATGGATGGCGTTTTCAATGTCTATTAGTCTCTTTGTAGGCTTTTTATCGAGGTCTGTCAAATGGGTTTAAATATAATAGAAACCGTTCTGACGTGGCTATCAACACAATCCACCACTGCAACAATCGTAATGATTGTCGTTATTCTGGTGTTCATGGGTTGGGTACGATACAAAAAAGTATCTCTCGAATCTAGTGAGTTTAGATTCAGCAACCTGAAGGAAGAAATCAAAATTCTTTCTGATCATAATACTCGGCTGCGTGAAGAAACACTAAGACTACAACACACCATCAGTGCATTGTATGACGAAATATGGGCTGTTAAGCGCAAAACAGCAGAATCTCATTACAAAATGGAACGTAGAAGAATTAAAGACCAAGACAAAAATCTTGGTCGCAGAAAAGATGACGCTACTTCCTAACGTAGACTGAAAACACAGTGCCATCCTGAGTGGTGGTCTTACTCTTAACCTTGAATTCTTTATCTAACACGCTCATATTGATCCTGCGGTCACAATTAGTCAAGAATGGGAACTTTGTCAAATGTATCTCTGAAACCAATGATTGTGCAACCATATCACGAATTGTAGACCAACCACCGATGCACCACATTTCTCTATGTGGATGAATTCGCTTGATGGATAACTCGTTGCCGATTGAGAATGAATCAAACACGTAGTCCATGTCAGTCACATTGTCATATGGACGGTTTGTCAATACGACATTCACTCGGTTATCTAGTGGCACTGCGTTAAATTTTGCCATGTGTTCCCATGTTGCTGCACCCATAACCACTATCTGTCCATTCGTCAACGTGACAAATCTGGACATATCTCGGTGAATATCTACTGCGTGATCTGGGTAGGTTTTTTTAGACCATGGCAGTAGATTGGTGTCTTCTTTTTCTGCGTATCCATATTCCGCATCACATGCGATTATTGCTTTCATTTAAATGTTCCTCATCGGTTAGCGATAGTATTGTGTGTCATGATGTAAGTGTCAAATTTACATTTCTGTAATGTGCGTATCGTTTGTCTAATGTCATTCGCATACGCGGTATTTGATCCAAACCCTGCATTGTAGCTTGAATATATTTTCATCCAATTCCCGTGATGATACTCATACCAAAACTGTAGTTCCTTAATGGCCATGGCAGCAGCAAACTCTTTATCATCTATTAGCCGTTGTGCCAACATATTTCTGCGAAATGGGGTGTCTTTCATTTCCAGACGTGCCACCGCAGTTTTCAGTGAAGTGTGGTACATGCCCGCTGACGGATCTTGGAGATTGAGATTCCAAATTCCGCCTTTCGATTCCTGCCATGCAATAGCTGCCATGGTAAATCCAAAATCGTGTGGGTAACCCTGAACGAAAGAAAACTCAAGGTTTAGGTATTGTTCTGGAGTGATACTGCCCAGTTCATCACATGTTGCTAATCCCTTCGAAAAACCAAAGGTGCTGGCGATGGTCAGTAGACCCGTCAAAATTAATTTATACATGTTAAATTCCTCAATGTGTTGTGTACAGTATCACATATTTAGACTTCATTTGCAACATATATATCAATAATTATTCGATCCGCGACTACGTGGTACCTCTCTCGAATTCATCAAGTGTGGCAATGGCATTAATGTATCTATGAACTAGACTGAGTCTGTCGTTGAATTCGGGAAGTGACCCAGTGCCGTCTTTACACGCCAATGCCAATCGTTCTTGCTCTAAGCGTTGCTCTGTCTAGTGCTGCGTTTAACCAATCTCTATAAATCGACATGTTATTTCCTTTAAGTTAAATATTGTACGAGATCGTTACAGTCTCAGCATCAAGTATTGTCATCTTGAATTTGTAAACACCGTCAAACGCATTCCGAATCTCGTCCAGTAACTTCTGGTTGCTGGAATCTATGTTAAAGATTCTAACATAGTCTGAGTCGAATGCATCAAGATCAAGTTGATCAATGTTTATCACTTTAACTAGAGCAGACTTAATGCTCTAATGTGTTGGACCATCAATCCAATACATTGATCCATCATCCGCTTTCATCAATTTTCTTATTAGTGTTGTGGTATTTTCCATTACTGTCTCCTATTATTGTGAATCTGCGAACATTGCATCAAATTCTGCTGATGTCATTCCCGACAGTAACATTTCTCGTTCAGACTCGCTTAGTCGCGGAAATGCATTCTGAATTAATTCTCCATCCTGCCACTTCTGCAACTCACGTGGTAGCATGTCCATTTTGGTCGTTGTCTGACGACCAGTGATGCTGTGCTTAGTGGTCACAAGCGCCAACCATACACCATCTTCGACTGTGAAGTTGGCCTCCACAAATTGTTTCTTTGGTATATTATGCAAATATGTTGCCATGTTTATTCTCCTTTCGTATCTTTATATTCTCGAATGACGCGGTGTGCTTCACTGAGAAGTGTAGGATCTGCTTTTGTCAAATGTGATAGCAATTCCTCTTTTTCTTTCATGAATTGTTTTGCAAATTTCGGATCTTCTTTCATAATAGATGCTGCGTTATCAAGCATATCAGCAACTTTAATCGTATGAACTTCCGCGTCTGCTAATCCTAGACGAATACAATCTTCCGCCTTTCTAGTAGCACGATTTTTGTCTGGACGATCTGGATCAGTTAGCGCAATAACATACTCAGTCACATGTGGTCCAAACGTGAACAAGATGTCAGCAATTGTAATGCCAGTGTCTTCTACTGTGTCGTGCAAATATGCTGCTGCGACTGCTTCTGCCGAGATGTCGGCAACTTCTGCAACTCTGCTTGCCACAGCAAACGGGTGCTTCCAATATGGACCACCATCGTACTTCCGCGCGTGGCTGATCGCCCGATGTGCAGCATACGCAAATGTTTCTGCCTTTAGTACGACATCTTCATTCAACACTGACATTACCATGTATCCTATTAGTAGTTATAAATTATAGTGATAAAATGTCATGATACAGTAGCATGCTGGTTTTGTCAATTGTTTCGCACTTCTCGCAGTTTGAACTTGGTTTTGGTGGTTGGGTATACTTTGACTGTTGTATGACGGCGCGGGGTGTGGCCTTTTGAGTGTCTAGATCGGTACATCGATATTTTAATTTCATCAAGGATTGCTTGGTCAAATTCATCCATCTGGTAGCCACCTAATTTCTTTTGGCGAGGGCGTACTTCTTGTTCATCCAAAATATCTATAAAATTTCCGAGTTCTTCCAAGATACCTGACAATTTCAATAATACTACACTGTCCA
>ERZ767114.1330-NODE-1330-length-11935-cov-2.830916_pt1 | contig 11935 bp, 9 predicted proteins | sample MGYA00374952_ERZ767114 | MGnify/ENA primary metagenome ERZ767114 (study PRJEB28939, sample SAMN06267156) | marine metagenome | isolation source: Columbia River Estuary | place: USA:Columbia River Estuary, USA | collected 2012-05-05 ...
CCTGAAAACCGACTATACCTTCGTCATCGTCACCCATAACATGCAGCAAGCCGCGCGCGTCTCGGACACCACCGCTTTCTTCTACATGGGCGAGCTCGTCGAGTACGCCGCCACCTCGAAAATATTCAGCAATCCGAGCATCAAGAAAACCGAGGAATACATCAGCGGCCGATTCGGCTGATTCCATTCACCAACCACCAACATACTCCCATGAGCAGCCAGCACATATTACGCGAATTCGACAAAGGGATGGAATCACTCAAGGCGGACGTCCTGTTGATGGCCAGCCTGACCCGCCAAAACCTCGAACGCGCCATGCGCGCCTTGCTGGAGCGCGACATCGACCTCGCCCGCTCCGTCATCGCCGACGACGCCGACGTCGACGACCTCGAGCGCAAGATCGACCAAGGCGGCATGGACATCCTCGTGCGCTTCCATCCGGTGGCCTCCGACCTGCGGCTCGTCATCACCTCGATGAAAATGGCCCACAACCTCGAGCGGATTTCCGACCACGCGGTGAACATCGCCAAGCGCGCCAAGAAAATCTGCAAGGCCGCCCCGCTTGAAGAGGCCGCCCTAACCGAGCCGCTCTACACCTTGGCTGACAAACTCCTGCGAGACGCGCTGACGGCCTACACCGACGCGAACGCCGAACTCGGCGAAAGCCTCAAAGCCCGCGACAAGGAACTCGACCGCCTGCACAAACAGATGATCGCCTCGCTCAGCGGTCGCTTGGAAACCTCCGCCGGTCGCGCGGAAAACCTGCTGCACCTCATCTTCGTCGCCCGCTCGATCGAGCGCATCGGCGACCTCGCCGTCAACATCGGCGAGGACGCCGTCTTCCTCGGCGAGGCCCGCGACATCCGGCATGAACACCGGAAATCTCCTGCCGACGGCAGCGACGCGCCAAGCTGAGCCGGCCTCCGGCTGCTTGAAAATCCGCGGAATCGGGTGTAGGTTCAACCTCCCCCGCCGCGCATGAACACCGACCGCCTGATCGCGTATTTCTCGATGGAAATCGCGCTGGAACTGGAAATGCCCACCTACTGTGGCGGGCTCGGCATTCTAGCAGGCGACACCTTGCGCGCCGCAGCGGACAGCCAGTTGCCCGTCGCCGCCATTTCCCTGCTGCACCGCAAAGGCTATTTCTGCCAACGCCTCGCAGCCGACGGCTCGCAAACCGAACAATCCTGCGAGTGGCCCATCGAGGACTTCCTGAGGGAACTTCCTTCCCGCGCCTCGGTCGTCATCAGCGGCCGCACGGTCTATCTCCGGGCTTGGGAATACCACGTGAAGGGAGCGAAGGGCGCCATCGTCCCGGTCTATCTGCTCGATACCGACCTGCCAGAAAACACCGAATGGGACCGCCGCCTCACCGACCATCTCTATGGCGGGGATAGCTGGTACCGGCTGTGCCAGGAAATCGTCATGGGCATCGGTGGCGTGCGGATGTTGCGGGAGCTCGGCCATCGCAACCTCACGCGCTTCCACATGAACGAGGGCCACGCCAGCCTGCTGGCCATGGAGTTGCTAGACGAGGAGGCGCGCGCGGCCGGCCGGGAAAACTTCAACCACGACGACGTGGAGTCGGTCCGCCGGAAATGCGTTTTCACCACCCACACCGCCGTCCCCGCCGGTCACGACATGTTCCCTCTCGACATGGTCGCCGCCGCTCTCGGCCGCACCGAAGTCTGTGAAATGCGCGAGATTTTCTGCTGCGGCGGCAACCTGAACATGACCTACCTCGCGCTCAATCTCAGCCACTACGTCAACGGCGTCGCCAAGAAGCACACGGAGGTTTCCCAGCGCATGTTCGCGGGCTATCAGATCCACGACATCACCAATGGCGTGCATGTCCCCACTTGGGTCGCGCCCCCGTTCCAGCGGCTTTACGACCGCTACAGCCCCGGCTGGCGGGAGGACAATTTCAACCTGCGCCACGCGCTGAGCCTCCCCGCTTCGGAAGTTTGGGAAGCCCACGCCGAGGCCAAAGCCGACCTTCTCGACCGCGTGAACCGCGAGACCAACGCCGGCATGGAGGCCAACGTCCTCACCTTCGGCTTCGCGCGCCGCGTCGCCGACTACAAAAGGGCCGACTTGTTCCTCCACGATCTCGAACGGCTCAAGTCCATCGCCCGTCAAACCGGCGTGTTCCAGGTGGTGTATGCCGGCAAGGCCCATCCCGGTGACGACGTCGGCAAGGAAACCATCCGCAAGATTTTCCAAGCCATCGAAGCGCTCAAAGGCCATGTCCGGATCGCCTACCTAACGGACTACAACTGGGAGCTCGGCCGCTTGATCACCGCGGGCGTGGACGTCTGGCTGAATACCCCGCTCCCGCCGCTGGAAGCCTCCGGCACCAGCGGCATGAAGGCCGCGGTCAACGGCGTGCCCAGCCTCAGCATCCTTGACGGCTGGTGGATCGAAGGCTGCATCGAGGGCACCACCGGCTGGGCCATCGGGAGCTTGTCGCGATCGACCGATCCGGCACAAACCACGCCTCTCGACGCCGCGTCGCTCTATGACAAAATCGAGCAGGTGGTGATTCCGCTTTATTACAACGAGCGCGACCGTTTTCTCGACGTCATGCGCCACGCCATCGCGCTCAACGGCGCGTATTTCACCACCCAGCGGATGTTGCTTCAGTACGTGCTGAGCGCCTATTTCTAGCAAACAATGCTTGGGTTCCCGGTGAAACAAACGATGGTTCCGCGCGTAGCCTGTTGATCCATGCGCGCCCATCGTTTCTCCCACATCAAGAGCCTCGCCGTGCTGGCAGTGCTTCAAACCTGCGCTCAAGCGGCGGAACTTCTGCCCGCGATGGTCGTGCTCGCGGAGCGGCGGCTCGGGGAAAATCCGGCCGCGCCGCTGGCGGAGTGGAGCCGTGGGGATTTGCAACAAGCCGCGCCGCGGACGATCGACGAAATGCTGGCGAAGGAGCCTTCGTTTTTCCTCTATCGGCGGCAGTCGTCGGTGTTCGGCAACCCGACTTCGGCCGGGGTGAGCCTCCGCAACACGGGCGCGACCGCCGCCTCGCGGACCTTGGTTCTGTTGGACGGAATCCCGCAGAATGATCCCTTCGGCGGCTGGGTTTACTGGGCTCGCTACGACGCGACGGCGCTCGACTCGATCCGCATCGTGCCCGCGGCCCGCGCGGCGGTTTGGGGCAACCAAAGCCCGGCGGGAGTGATCCAGATGAACGGACCCGCGCCGTTTGAAAACCGCCACTCGCTCAAAACCGGCGGCGGCAGCCAAGGGACGTTCAGTGGCTCGACGTCCCATCAGATGACCAACGCGGACAAAACGCAGGCGGTGTCGTTTTCCGCCTTCGGACTGCACACCGACGGATTTTTCGCGGTCGATTCCTCGCAGCGCGGCCCGATCGACCGCAAGCTGGACACCGAGCTGGCGGGCGCGGATTTGAAATTCGCCTGGCTCGCCGCGCCGGGCCTAACCATCGAGCCGATGGTCTCGTGGTATCAGGAAAACCGCGGCAACGGCACGCCCCTAACCGGCAATTCCACCGAGGCGCTGGACCTCGCGCTGCGCGTCACCTCGGATGACGGGGATTTTTCCTGGCAGGCGATCGGCTGGCACCAGCGGCGGGAGTTCGAGTCCGTGTTCAGCTCGGTGAACGCGGACCGGACGGCGGAAACGCTGGCGCTCGACCAGTTCGACGTGCCCGGTCGCGGCACCGGCGCGGCGTTCACGACGCTGTGGGACGGCGGCGGCGCGTGGACTTTCAGCAGCGGCGCGGACACCCGGTTTCTATCCGGCGAGACGAATGAAACCGTCGGCACCTTCCGCACGCGGGAAGCCGGCGGCGACCAGGCGTTCGCGGGAATTTTCAGCGCGGCGGGCTATCAGGCGGACGAGCGGACCCGCGTCGATGCGAGCGCCCGGCTCGACGGCTGGCAACTCACGGACGGGCGCAGGAATGAGACTTCGCTCGCGACCGGAGCAGCGCTGCGGACGGACAAGCAAGACGACCGCGACGGCATCGAGCCATCGGCGTCGGTCGAATTGACCCGCCAGCTCCACGACGATCTGGCAGGAAAAATTTCCGCAGGCACGGCGTTCCGGCTGCCGACCTTGAACGAGCTGCACCGCCCGTTTCGCGTCCGCAATGACATCGTCGAGGCGAATCCGGAACTGGACGCGGAGCGGTTTTTCAGCATCGAGGCGGGACTCGATTGGAAACCGGCGGAGAGCCTGAAAATGAGCGCCGCGGTTTTCCATCACTGGATTTCCGACGCCATCGCCAACGTGCCGGTGACCGATCCCGCGCAAATCACGGAGATTTTCGGAACCATTCCGCCGGGCGGCAGCGGCTCACAGCGGCAAAATGTGGAGCAGGCGCAGGTGACCGGGATCGAGGGAAAAATCGAATGGCTGCCGACGGACGCGGTGACGCTCGGGCTCGACGCCCTGTGGTCACACACCGAGTTCAGCGAGTCGCCGGACCAGCCGCTGCTAGACGGCAAGCCCTTCCCGCAAGCGCCCGACCTGCGCTTGATCGCCAACGCCGAGTGGCGGGCGACGGAGGGGATTTCCCTGTTCGCGGGCTGTGAATACGGCGCCTCGCAATACGACGACGCGCTGGCCAGCCGCGAGATTTCGGACTTCACCAGCGTGAGGATCGGCGCGAGGTGGCAGATGGCGGACGCGACCTATCAGATCCGGATCGAGAACCTGCTCGACGAGGCGATCCAGACCGGCCTGAGCAGCGACGGAATTCGCACCTTGGCCGCGCCGCGCTCGCTGTGGATCGGCGCGGAGTGGGAATTTTAGGTCATGCGCGACAGAATCCATTCCCAGGTTGCGTTTCACTGCGAATTCATGACTCTTCCCACCATGCGCAAGTTCTTACCCATGTTCCTTTGCCTTTCCGGCATCGCTTCCGCCCAGCAAATCAAAGTGGAGGACATCTACGCCAAATACTGCTCAGGGTGCCACGGCGCGAAATTCGAGGGCGGCCAAGGCGGCATACTCGTCGATGGCGTGTGGAAACACGGGAGCACCGATGCGGAAATCGCCAAGACCATCACCAAGGGCAACCTCCAGTTAGGAATGGTTCCTTGGGAAGGCATTCTTACCGGTGACCAAATCCGCTCGTTGGTGATTTTCCTCCGCGAAAAGGAAAAGCAGACGCTCGCCAAAGGAATGAGCTTCCCGAAACCATCGCCCGACAAAGTCACCAAGACCGAGCTGCACGACTACCGCATCGAGACACTCGTGGAGAGCGGAATCAAAGATCCGTGGGCGATCGCCTTCTTGCCCGATGGCCGCAAGCTCCTCACGGAAAAGTCCGGCAGGCTACGCTTCATCACCGCCGACGGGAAACTCGACCCCAAGATTATCGAGGGAACTCCAGCCGTCACCGAACACGGGCAAGGCGGACTGATGGAAGTGGCGGTGCATCCGGACTATGCGAAAAACGGCTGGGTTTACCTCGGCTTGTCGGACGGCACCCGCGAAAAGCGCGAAGGCGGCAAGGATGAAGCCCGCTGCATCACCGCCGTCGTCCGCGGCAAAATCAAGGGCCACAAGTGGACCGAGCAAGAATGGATCTATCGGCCGGATTCGAAGTTCAGATCGGGCGCGGGTGTCCACTTCGGGACCCGCTTTGTCTTCGACAAGGGCTACATCTATTTCGTCATCGGCGAGCGCGGTGGGCTGATGGAAGTGCAAGACCTCTCACTGCCTAACGGCAAAATCCACCGCCTTCATGACGACGGTCGGGTGCCCGCCGACAATCCTTTTGTGAAAACCAAGGACGCGATTCCCGGCATCTGGTCCTACGGCCACCGCAACCCGCAAGGCCTCGCGATGGACGCGCGCGACGGCACGCTTTACAGCACCGAGCACGGCCCCCGCGGCGGCGACGAGCTGAACCTCATCAAGCCCGGCGCCAATTACGGCTGGCCGATCGTCACCCTCGGCATGAACTACGACGGCATGCCGATGAGCTATCGCGGTCCTGATGGAAAGGAAATATTGTCCGTCACCGAAAAGGAGGGCATGGAAGAACCGGTCGCCTTTTGGCTGCCATCCATCGCGGTTTGCGGCTTGGATTTCTACACCGGCGACAAGTTCCCGAAATGGAAGAACGACCTGCTGGTAGGCGCGCTCGCCCAGCAGGAAATCCGCCGGCTCCGCATCGAGGACAAGAAGGTGGTCTCTCAGGAAATCATCCTCAAGGACATCGGCCGCGTGCGCGACGTCGCCATGGGCCCGGACGGATTGATCTACGTGATTCTCAACGGCCCCGACCGCCTGGTGCGGATCGTGCCGGCCGGGAAATAAAGCCTGAGTTCGGGATCCACGGGGGAAATCCGTTTCGGTTGTGAGCGGTTTCGAGCCTTCAGAGCGGCACCACCATGCCTTCGGCTTCGGCGAGTTTCTCCTGGTTGGTGTCGAAAGTTAGAAATTGGGCCGCACCGAGGTGGACGGCGGTGGCGACGTGGAGGATGTCGGCGAGGCGGTGGCCGCCGGCTTCCGTGTGTTTCGCGCTGAGTTCCTCGGCGATCCGGTGCACGTCCGCCCAGTCCGGGGCGACCATTTCCAAAATGCCGCCTGCGAGATCGGACTGCAACGCTCGGAGCATGGCGGCACCTTCGGTTTTGGAAAAACCCTTGCTGCGGTCCTTTTCAAACAGGCGGGCTTGGAAACGGACGGACTGGCGGAATTCGAGCAGCAGAAAGGTGGAAACTGGCAGCAGCTCCGCCAACATTTTCTGATAGGCCACCGCCCGCGGTGAAGTGTGCTGCTTGCGGTAGAGCGAGCAGAGGAAGGAAGTGTCGGGATAGACATTCATCCCAGATCACCCTCGAGTTCCGCTTCCCGCATCGCCCGGACTTCTTCTTCGGTGAAGACCCGCTCGCCCCAGATTTCATCGAGCCTTGCCATGAAATCGACTTTCGGCTTCACGGCTTTTGCCGACTTCGGAGTGGCCGAGAGGAATCCAATCGGCTTTCCCCGTTTTTCAATGCGGATCTCCTCGCCCTCGCCGAGCCAGGTTTCCACTTTGGAGAAGTTGTTCCGGAGGTCGCGGACGGTCACGGTTTTCATGTGGACAAATTGTGTCCACATGGAGGGTTTGTCAATGACGCGAAAAAGCCGGGCAGGTTTCCCTGTCCGGCTTTTTGATAGATGAATGAATTCGCGGCGACCGGTGATCGCCGCTACGCGGATTACATCATGCCGCCCATGCCGCCGTGGTCGTGACCATGGCCGCCGCCGCCACCTGCTGGTTCCTTGGAAGGAAGGTCGGTGATGAGGCACTCGGTGGTGAGCAGGAGTCCGGAGATGGACGCTGCGTTTTGGAGCGCGGTGCGGGTGACCTTGGTAGGATCGACGACACCGGAAGCGATGAGGTCTTCGAACTTGTCGGTCGCGACGTTGTAGCCTTCGCCGCCTTTGCCGTTTTTCACGTGCTCGACGATGAGGGCAGCTTCGCGGCCTGCGTTTGCAACGAGCTGGCGAAGCGGCGCTTCGACGGCGCGGGAAACGATGCCTGCGCCGGTCTTTTCGTCGCCGACGAGACCAAGGTCGCCGATGGCTGCTTGGGCGCGGATGAGGGCGGTGCCACCACCGGCGACGATGCCTTCTTCAACGGCCGCACGGGTCGCGTGGAGGGCGTCTTCGACGCGGGCTTTCTTTTCCTTCATCTCGGTTTCAGTGGCTGCACCGACGTTGATGACGGCGACGCCGCCTGCGAGCTTGGCAAGACGCTCTTGGAGCTTCTCGCGGTCGTAGTCGCTGGTGGTGTCTTCGATTTGGCGGCGGATTTGGTTCACGCGGCCGGTGATGCCTTCGGAAGTGCCGCCACCTTCAACGATGGTGGTGTTTTCCTTGGTGATGGTGACGCGCTTGGCTTCGCCGAGGTCGCTGAGTTCCACGCCTTCGAGCTTGATGCCGAGGTCTTCGGTGATGACGCGGCCACCGGTGAGGATGGCGAGGTCTTCGAGCATGGCCTTGCGGCGGTCGCCGAAACCAGGAGCCTTGACGGCAGCGATGTTGAGGATGCCGCGGAGCTTGTTGACGACGAGAGTCGCGAGGGCTTCACCTTCGACGTCTTCGGCGATGATGAGGAGTGGGCGGCCGGTCTTGGCAACCTTTTCAAGGAGCGGAAGCATGTCCTTAAGGGACGAGATCTTCTTCTCGTTGATGAGGATATAAGCGTTCTCGAGGAAGGCTTCCATGGACTCGGGGTTGGTGACGAAGTATGGGCTGAGGTAGCCTTTGTCGAACTGCATGCCTTCGACGACTTCGAGGGTGGTTTCGATGCCCTTGGCTTCTTCAACGGTGATGGTTCCGTCTTTGCCGACCTTGTCCATGGCTTCGGCGATGATGCCGCCGATTTCCTGGTCCGAGTTGGCGGAGATGGAAGCAACTTGGGCGATTTCCTTGGCGTCGGAGACGGGCTTGGAAAGCACTTTCAATTGGGCGACGATCGCTTCGGTGGCCTTCATGATGCCGCGTTGCAGCGAGATCGGGTTGGCACCGGCGGTGACGTTGCGGAGGCCTTCTTTGTAGATGGCTTCGGCAAGCACGGTGGCGGTGGTGGTGCCGTCGCCGGCGATGTCGGAAGTGCGGCTGGAAACCTCGCGGATCAGTTGGGCACCCATGTTTTCATAAGGGCACTCAAGTTCGATTTCCTTGGCAACCGAGACACCGTCCTTGGTGATGGTTGGGGAACCGAATTTCTTGTCGAGGATGACGTTGCGTCCAGCAGGCCCGAGGGTCGCTTTAACGGCACGTGCAAGTTTTTCCACACCGCGCAGGAGGGCCTGGCGTGCGGATTCGTCGAATTGGAGTTGTTTGGCCATGTTAGTTTAGATTTGAGATTTGAAATTTCAGATTTGAGATCGGGTGATCAGCCGACGATGCCGAGGATATCGGATTCGTTGAGGATGAGGACTTCTTGTCCGTCGAGTTTAACTTCGGTGCCGCCGTATTTGGAGATGAGGACCTTGTCGCCGACCTTGACGGTGAACTCGATGGCCTTGCCATTGTCGTCCTTGCCGCCGGTGCCGAGGCTGAGCACTTCAGCTTCCTGAGGCTTTTCCTTGGCGGTGTCCGGAAGGACGATGCCGCCGGCGCTGATGGCGTCGGCTTCGAGACGTTTGACGAGGACGCGTTGTCCGAGTGGTTTGATGTTAGCCATAATAATATGTGTGTTTGGTTTGGTTTCTGTGAGAAGCCACGCTGCGAACGCAGAGTGGAAAGTAATCAGTGATCGGGGATCAGTGGAAGAGATTTTAGGCAAAAAAAGTGGCGGCGCATTGCGGGCGCCGCCACGGTGGATCAATCGACGACTTCGGCGTCGACGACTTTGCCTTTGGCTTGTTTTGGCTCGCTGGAGGCACCGGCTTCGGCTGGCTCGACGTCGGGCTGGGCGGCTCCGGCTCCGGCTTGGGCTTGTCGGGCGGCTTCGGCGAGGGCTTGGAGGGAACCTTCGAGATCGCTGACGGCCTTGTTGATGGTGTCAACATTGTCGCTGGAGATCGCGTCCTTCACGGCTTGGATTTTGCCGCCGAGCATTTCCTTGAGTTCGGCGGGGGCGTTGTCGCCGAGTTCGCCGAGTTGTTTTTCGACAGAGAAGACGAGGTTGTCGGCCTTGTTCTTGGCATCGACTTTTTCAACGCGCTTCTTGTCTTCGTCGGCGTGGGCTTCGGCGTCACGCTTCGCTTGCTCGATCTCGTCCTTGGAAAGGCCGGAGGAGCCTTGGATGGAGATTTTTTGTTCCTTGCCGGACTGCTTGTCCTTGGCGGAAACGTGGAGGATGCCGTTGGCGTCGATGTCGAAGGTGACTTCAATCTGCGGCTGGCCGCGAGGAGCGGGCATGATGCCATCGAGCTTGAACGTGCCGAGCTGTTTGTTGTCGCGAGCCATCGGACGTTCACCCTGGAGGATGGCGATCTCGACGGACGGCTGGTTGTCGGCGGCGGTAGAGTAGACCTGCGACTTCTTGGTCGGGATGGTCGTGTTACGGTCAATCATCGCCGTGGCCACGCCACCCATCGTTTCGATGGAGAGCGTTAGCGGGGTGACGTCGAGCAGGAGCACGTCCTTGACGTCGCCCTTGAGCACACCGGCCTGGATGGCGGCGCCGATGGCGACGACTTCATCCGGGTTGACGCCCTTATGGGGCTCCTTGCCGGCGAGCAGGCGGGCGATCTCGATGATCTTGGGCATGCGGGTCATGCCGCCGACGAGGACGAGCTCGTCGACCTGGGCCATCTTGAGTTCGGCGTCCTTGAGGCAGGACTCGAACGGACGGCGGGTGCGCTCGGAGAGGTCGTCGCAGACCTTTTCCATCTGGGCGCGGGTGAGCGTGACGTTCAGGTGCTTCGGGCCGGAGGCGTCGGCGGTGATGAACGGCAGGTTGATGTCCACGGAGTTCGAGGACGAGAGGGCGATCTTGGCCTTCTCGGCTTCTTCCTTGAGGCGCTGGCGGGCCATGGCGTCCTTGGAGAGGTCGATGCCGGACTCCGTCTTGAAGCCGTCGATGAGCCACTGGATGATGCGTTCGTCCCAGTTGTCGCCGCCGAGCTCGGTGTCGCCGTTGGTCGCCTTCACTTCGAAGACGCCGCCGCCGATCTCGAGGACCGAGACGTCGAAGGTGCCGCCACCGAGGTCATAGACGGCGATCTTTTCGTCGCCCTTCTTGTCGAGGCCGTAGGCGAGGGAAGCCGCGGTGGGCTCGTTGACGATGCGGAGCACTTCGAGGCCCGCGATCGTGCCGGCGTCCTTGGTGGCCTGGCGCTGCGAGTCGTTGAAGTAAGCGGGGACGGTGATCACGGCCTGCGTGACCTTCTCGCCGAGGTAGGCTTCGGCGTCGGCCTTGAGCTTGGCGAGGACCTTGGCGGCGATTTCTTCCGGCGCGAACACGCGCGGCTTGCCGTCGACTTCGCATTCGATGGCGGCGTCGCCGTTCTTACCTTCGACGACCTTATAAGGGAGCTTCGAGGCGATGGCCTTCACTTCCGAGAACTTGCGGCCGATGAGGCGCTTCGCGGAGAAGATCGTGTTCTTCGGGTTGGTGACGGCCTGGCGCTTGGCGGCCTGACCGACGAGGATGTCGCCGTTCTTGGTGAACGCGACGATGGAGGGCGTGGTGCGCGCGCCTTCCGAGTTGGAGATGACGACGGACTCGCCTGCTTCCAGGACGGCCATGCAGGAGTTGGTGGTGCCGAGGTCGATGCCGATGATTTTACTCATATTGTGTTTTGGGTGATGGGTTATGCCCTCCTATTGGCAGGGCGTGTGCCAAGGGAAATTCCAGCTTTTGCACTGATTTTCTCAGGTGTGCCGACGGACTGTCCCTGTCCCAATCGGGTCAGAATGACAAAGTGTCCCACCGAAAGGCATCCCCATGGCTTCGCCGTTGCCCTTCCCCACCCCCATCGACTATCTAGACCCTCCGATGTCGGCCCAACTCGACCAGTCCGTCCGCCTCCGCCGCCTCCGTGCTTCGGCCGGTATCCGCGCCATGCTCGGCGAAACGGTCGTCGAACCCCGCCACCTGATTCAGCCGATCTTCGTCACTGAAGGCGACGTCGCCGAGCCCGTCGGTTCGCTCCCAGGCGTTAGCCGCATCCCGCTCGCCCAGCTTGGTGCCAAGTGCGCCGAACTCCTCGCCCTCGGCATCCATGGCGTGGCTCTCTTCCCGAAGATCGACTCGACGCGCAAGACCGCCGAAGGCGCCGAAGCCCTGAATCCGTCAAACCTCGCCTTCCGCGCCATCCGCGAAGTGAAGGCCACGTCGCCCGGTACGGTAATCTTCGCTGACATCGCCCTCGACCCTTACACCTCGCACGGACACGACGGCATCCTGAACGCTGCGGGCACCGACGTGGACAACGACCGCACCGTTGAAGCGCTCGTGAAGATGTCGCTCTTCACCGCCCAGGCCGGCGCCGATTTCGTC
>ERZ767114.1331-NODE-1331-length-11930-cov-2.727158_pt1 | contig 11930 bp, 8 predicted proteins | sample MGYA00374952_ERZ767114 | MGnify/ENA primary metagenome ERZ767114 (study PRJEB28939, sample SAMN06267156) | marine metagenome | isolation source: Columbia River Estuary | place: USA:Columbia River Estuary, USA | collected 2012-05-05 ...
ATTCATCGAACGTCCCTTTAAAATCAAAGATACTTTGATCCTTAATTTCGATAATTCGGTCGGCCAAGGACGAGACGAACTCACGATCGTGACTGACAAAAATCAAAGTCCCTTCGTAATTATCGAGCGCAAGGTTGAGCGACTCAATGGCCTCCATGTCTAGGTGATTAGTCGGCTCATCTAAGATCAAAACGTTATGATCCTGCATCATGAGCTTGCCAAACATCAACCGATTTTTTTCGCCACCCGAGCACACTTTCACCGATTTCGAGAAATCTTCGTTGGAGAACAAAAGGCGCCCGAGGGTCGCCCTAACAATTTGTTCATCATGATTGGGCTTTCGCCATTGGCTCATCCAATCAAATAAATTCATATCGTCTTGAAAAACGTGGGTTGGGTCCTGCGGACAGTATCCAACAGACGCATTCTCTGACCATTTTATGCTGCCCTGTGATGGCGCCAACTCATTCATCAAGCATTTTAGGAAGGTCGTCTTGCCAACACCGTTCTCACCGATCACCGCCAGACGCGTACCCGCCTCGAGCATCAACTGACTATTGGTAAATAACTGCGGATCGCCCTCAAAGCCATGAGTCAAATCTTCAATCGTTAGCGCCAATCGATGCAACTTTTTATCCTGCCCAAAGCGAATATAGGGGCTTACCCGGCTTGAGGGTTTGATGGTCTCAAGCTCGATCTTATCGAGCTGTCGAGCCCTGGAAGTGGCTTGCTTCGCTTTTGACGCATTGGCTGAAAACCGACTCACAAAATGCTTCAACTCAGCGATTTGGACTTTCTTTTTGGCATTCTGTGACTGAACCCGTTCACGAGCCTGGGTTGACGCAATCATAAAATCATCATAGTTACCGGGATAGACACTCAGCGCTTGATAATCAATATCCGCCATGTGCGTGCAGGTTGCGTTCAAGAAATATCGATCATGCGAAATAATGACCATGGTGCTGTTACGGGCATTCAAGATGTCCTCGAGCCAATGAATGGTATGGATGTCGAGGTTGTTGGTTGGCTCGTCCAGTAACAAGATATCCGGATCAGAAAACAAGGCTTGCGCTAACAACACCCTCAGTTTCCAGCCAGGCGCGACTTCGCTCATGGGACCGTAATGCAGCGCGAGATCAATGCCAGCACCCAAAAGGATTTCACCTGCTCGACTCTCCGCGGTGTAACCATCCATCTCGGCGTACTCGCCTTCTAAATCCGCAACGCGCATCCCGTCTTCTTCAGACATCTCGGGTAGGGCATATATCCGGTCGCGTTCTTCTTTGACTTGCCATAAGGCTTTATGGCCCATGATCACGGTGTCAATTACGCTAAAACTCTCGAAGGCGAACTGATCCTGGCTCAACTCGCCAACCCTCAAGTTTCGATCGATCGAGATATTGCCACTGGTCGGCTTCAAAGACCCGTTGAGGATCTTCATAAAAGTTGACTTGCCACAACCGTTGGCTCCGATCAAACCGTACCGTCGACCTTCGCCAAATTTAACAGAGATGTTTTCAAAGAGCGGTTTGGAATCAAACTGCATGGTGATATTGGCACAGGTAATCAAAAGGAATCCTCACGATGTCGGATTGAAGGGATTAAACGCGAGCGCACTATAATGGGTCGGGGATAAAAAATGAAGGTGTAGCGCCCTCTCAGCTTAAAAAAGGCGAATATCCTGGTGGATTGCCTCCAAAAATGGCCTTAATCGCACAAATCAGGCGCAGGAATCGTGAAACACTGTGCCTACCCCGGTCATAGCAACAGCGTGATCTTTGGCCTGAGCTTCGACATTACAGGACGGCCACACGGTTTAGTGAACGTCAGATTGACAACGCGACGCATCAAAACCCGCTCGCTTTTGGCTGGGTTAAGTGAAATGCGGGTCAATGAGGCTGCTTCGGCGGGGCGGATTTCTACCCTAACTGATCCAGCTCAGGAGTCGATCAACTGCCCAGTAACCCGCAACAATCCCAACGCCATAGATGAGGCTCTTCCGTCCCAACTTGAACCAAGCCGCCTCAACCTTGATGAACCGATTGGTTACTAGCCCCAAAGCCAAAAGCGCAATGACAAACCCCACCTGCCCCAACTCCACACCCACATTAAAAGCCAGCAATGCCCAGACGACGTCTGTGCTGGGCAAGCCAATTTGCGTCAGGGCTGCGGCAAAACCAAGACCATGAAGTAATCCAAAGAACGATGACACAAGGATGGGATATTGATGGGTGAGGGTTGGCCGAGGCCCTTTCGCAAGTTCAACCGCGAGCAACACAACGCTGACAGCAATCAGCAATTCAATCAGCGCTATCGGCGCGCGCAGAATGCCCAGCACCGCCAAGCCCAGCGTGATCGAATGCGCAACGGTAAACCCGGTGACCATCACCAAGACCCGGCGCCAGGACGATGCCAACAACACTAAGCACAACACAAAAAGTAAATGATCATAGCCCATGAGGATATGATCGAAACCGAGGGTTAGATACTGAACAAAGCTGCCCCGGTTCGGGGCATGCGCCTTGAGCGTCTGCTGATGATCACCCGCCCTTAAGTAATACAAGTCGATCTGTCCCGACAAACGCTTGTATCGGATCAAAGCGGGCGGACTCACGCCCTCTGTTGTTCGCTGAACCACTAGGGCTTTGGATAAGTCAGCGCATCGGTACTCGATCGCTTGACGGGTTGCAACAGAGGGCAAACGCTCGATATTTGAGCGGGGCGCACAAGGCGGCATGAGTCTTGCGGCCTGACTGTCCTGACCGGGTGCTGCCTTGACGACGAGCGTGAACTCAGCTGAACCCGTTTGCACCACTTCAATATAAAACGGTTGGAGCTCATCGGACCACGCCAGAAATGGCGCCATAAGACCTACAAGAATGACCCCTAAAACCCGTTTCACACGCAAGACACCTGAGGCTGACGCGTCACGGAACAACGCCGAGACCCGGCTCGATTGCCACCGAATACTCTGCCAACAGTGCGTCCATAAAGGCGACGCGTCGCTTATCCTGTTCAGCAAGCCGCAGGGCCATAACGACCTTGGTTTTCACCTCTGAAAACGCCAAGACTCGCTCTGGCGTTACCGCCGCGATCAACACCAAATGAATGCCATGACGAGACGGCACAGGCCCCTGCCATACCTCCTGCGTCGCCGACAGCTGAAACACTCGGGCCGCAAAATCCGCCCCAAAATGGTCCACAATCAAGGGTTCGGCGCGGTCCACATAATTGCGGTGGTAGGCAAACCGCTGGCCGTACTGCCCGCCTTCTGAAAACGAAACCTTCGCGGCATTAAGCTGCTTCAAGTTTTCTGCGGCCAGTTCCAGTGTGGTTGTTTGTTCACTCGCTTGTGATTCATAGTAAACGTGCGTGAATGTGATCTGCGCTGGCGTGGAAAATTGGGCTTGATGCGCCTTGTAATAATCCGTCATCGCAGACGCTGACGGCGTGAACTCAGTTTCCGTCAATCCGGCGGCTGCAAAATCCATTTTTTGGACCATCCGCCGACGAATCACATAATCTGCTTCATCCAAACCAAAGGTTTTGGCCTTGCGATACAGCGCTTCCTCTTCTACGAAATCCTTGACCACTTTTGATTGAGCAGATTGCGACAACCGTTGCCACTGTGCCAGCGCATCCTCGGGCGAGCGATTCTGACGGTGCTGGATAAATTGAACCATTGCCGCCTGATCCACGACAATCGTTCCAGCGCCAACCTTGCCCGGCTGCTCAAAAAAAAGCTGATTCAAACTAAAGAGAATCAGCCCGGCGACGACAAAATGGATCAGCGGTTCACGCAGGAAGGCTCTCGCCATTAAGGCGTATACCAAATTGGCGAGGTGTAGGCGCGATCTTGGACCGAACGCGGCGCCTCATCCGGTAATGCGACGCCAAAATATGCAGCGTCCACCGTCGTCCATCGAGGACGCGGGATCTCCAGCACGCGCACATAATAAAATGCTCGTTCCGACGCATCGAAATTAGGGTCTTGCCAGTAGGTCGCAAGGTCTGCCGCACCAATGGTATTCAGGTAAGTCGCGGTTTCAATATCAACCGTTGAGCCAACAGCCTCGAGCTTACCGGTCTTTGCGTCGATCATCCGTTCTGCTGACCAAGCCACATCGTAAACCTGTTCTTGCAGGGCGCCGCTTGCATCCTGCCAGCCCTTGATGACTTGCACCCGATCTAGGTTGGCGCCATCTGGATCTTTGGCAGCAGCGATCAAAAAGGTTGGCGCTGTTGACTCGGGCCCTTGGGTTATGTCGCCGCCCATCGGCACCCCTTTTTCATATCCCCGCGCGACATAATCAGGTTGGTGAATGTCGCTTGCGTCGAATGACCAGCCACCGAAGAAACGAACTTGGATGCGGGATCCGGTGGTTGCATAAACTTCTCGGCGTTTCATGGCATCAAACAGCGAAGCGCGGGTATTTTCCTTCGCCCAGACCGCAGCATAACCTGCAGCGACCAGTCGCCAATTTTTCCAAAGCGCATCGTTCGCCATCGCATTGGTCATCCGCTCAGGCTTGGGCTCGGATTCTGGGAACTTCCCAAAAAAATTATCTTCTTCGGTCGTGCTAATCGTGTTGTGACCGTCTGTACTGCCGATCAAACCAAATTTAAACGGGTTTATGCCAAGCTCTGCCTCCTTGGCCAACCCAAGTTTAAGGGCGCCGCGAGCATATTCATGCTCAAGCATCCAATCTTCTTTTGCCTGCGTTCGTCCGATATTATCAGCGTCCCAATTTTCGAAATCGGCAAATTCATCATTCGGCGACAGGGTTGGATGCGCCTCACCATCGCCTTTAACCTGCGTCACCTCGTAGATCGGCTCCCACCGCGCTCGCAGCGCCGCATAATCCGCATCAATCGGTTGACCATCAACGGTCACGCTGGGGAACATCATCCCGTTGGAAATATTGCCATTGTGTGCGATGGCCATCACCTGGCCGCCGGTAGTTGCCTCGTACTTGGCAAGCGCGCGCCAGAGATCCTGCGGATCACGACTCGTCTGAGAGGTGAAAGGCGGGAGCTGTGAGACCTCATCAAAGTCATCCCGGTACAATACCACTCGGTGCAAATTGTTACCGTCGATCATCGACGTCCATTCATAACCCGAGAATGCCGTAAACTGGCCGGGTTCATTGAAGGTATCGGCGGTGCGCACAACGTCATCCCATATCAGCCGCTGCGCCGCTTCTGGGAACGGGTAGTTATTGGCTGGATCCTGCATACTGTTGACAAACGAGGCCATCATCTTACCCGGGTCGCCATCTGCAATATAACCTGACCATTGCCCACCCGCGGTGGTTTCAGTCACGATAGGATCACCCACGTTGTACCGGTAGTAGCCGCCCAAATACTCAGCATGATCCGAGACCACCAGAAAATCCAAGGGCCGTTTGAGCTTCACAGTCATGCCATTGTGCGCGATCGTTTCCTGACCCCGAGCGAACCGGTAAGCATCCGCTGGCGTTAAGTTTTGATTTCCCAAAGAGTACGCATCCGCCGAGTTACGGGTATGCAAATGGGTATCACCCCAATAGACATTCTGAGGATAGTCTTCAGTGGATGGCAGGGAGTAAGGTTTTTCGGTTTCCGCTAAGGCCTGCTGCCCCAGCAGCGCTGCCAGAATTACGCAGCTTTGCGGCAGGACCGATTTAAGGCCTAACGGTCTTGATCGATTTATCTTCTGACTCACGATTATAATCCCCTCTTTAACCCTTGATTCAATTGACACGGTTGTCCAGTCGCGGCCGGCGTCAATCTTTTTTGTCTTTTCCCGACAACTCAGCGCGCTACGGCCGCCTCCATACTACCCGATTCTAGAGCCGCGCGACGGATCCTTGCTTGGACACTTTCCTTGACGTCAACAACGCGCGCAGTGCAAACCTCAGCGTCGGCGACGGGATGCACTGCAATTATACCAACTCAGCGCGTTGCAGTTAGGCCTCCCATTGATCAAATCGAAGAATTTCTGATAACGGTTTCCGCGTGACCGGCCCGAATTTTCCCAGCGGGTAGCCAACCGGAATTAAGCAAAAAGCACCCATGGTTTCAGGTAGATTCAGAACCTTGGCAACCGCTGCTTGATCTTGCAGGGCCAGCGTCGTGGGCGCCGCGCCCAAGCCAAGCGCCCTTGCGGCGAGCAATAAATTTTGAATGCCCGGCCAGATTGACCCGCCCCCTCGCGCCATCATCGCCGCATCCGCTTTCACGCCAAAATCCATGCAGGCAATAATCAAGGCTGGAATTTCATGCAGGTGTTCCATCTGCCAAAGCACGCTCTTCATCATGCGCGTGCGTTTTTCTTGATCTTGATGTGGCAGGGATCCGGGGTTCTCGATCATCGGACCAATATAATCATTCACGCCAGCGCGATTGAGCTTGGCCAATTCCGCCTTCACGTCAGGATCCTGAACAATCATCCACCGACCGGATTGCATATTCGAACCCGACGGCGCTTGATTGGCAGCATCCACTAGCTTAACCAGCAGTTCCTGGGGAATCGGTTTGGTGTCGAGCTTTCGCATGGCCCGGCACTGGTAAATGGTATCAAACAGGCTCATAGCATCGCCTGACCCGCTATTGGTTTCGTTTATCGTCATGATTTACCCCTTTCTAACGCGATGACCTGGCTTATCCAGTCATCAAAAAAATGTTAAGCAACGACCGGCAGCGCCTTTTTGCCCCGCGACCGCAAAATGAATACTGCATTAAATCTGAAATCGCCTAGCGCGAAATTTTGCGCGGTAGCCGGACGACTCGTTCAAACCCAGCTAAGTCCAACCCCTGCCAACTCCTTATACAAAACTTTCTAACCCCTTCTAACCCCTTCCAACCCACACACAATCCGATGGACTAAAACCCTTGGCCCGGATGCTAGATCAGGCTCGCTCATTCAATCAGCTTTCAAAATAGTGTGCTGCGCCGAATTGCGCCCTGCTCAAATGATGACTGTTTTAGCGCTGGATCTCGAACAACACGAATAATCAGACTCAACCGGGCACCCAAGACGCATGAAACCCATGAGGCACGCGGCTTGGGATTTTAATGCGAGCAACCGCTGGGCCTTCGAAGTTTTGAGCATCGATAATGTGGCATTCGCAACTCCGGTCATGGATGTCGTTCACAAAACAAATGACGTAGCCGTCGTCCTCTGATTGCGCGTTACGCTTTGGCGCAAAGACCGCTTCGCCCGATTCCTTATCCAGACCAAATTCATGGACTTGTACCGCCCCCGTCTGATTATCATATTTTAGCTCAGCATCGAAGGTCGCCCGCTCATCCACTCGAAACCGGGCTGCGTAGGTGAACCGATTTTGATAGCCAACCAAGTCATCCTGAATCCGAGGAAAGTCGCAATAGTCATTCGCGAGTAGCAACTTTGAGCTCACTGCGCCGGTTGTCAGGTTCAACCGCCACTCGTGCAATCGCCCCAGTTGCTCCCGCACGTCTTGATCGGCACTCGTCTCAATCGCGCCGCGATCCGACCGACAGGCCTGCAAAACAATCTCATCCCCGTCCTCCCAAGCATTGGCAACATGAAACAAAAAACTTTCTTCAATTTCAAACCAACGAATGCTGTCATCGGAGCCAAATCGGGGCACCACGCCGATCCGGCAGCCATTTTCCGGCTCCCAACCAATCATGGATTCACCCTTCAGCAACTTGTCAAAATCAAATACCAGGGGCAGATCTGGAAAGATCGTATAGTGAGCGGTGATGGCGCAATCGTGCATCATGACCCCTTTCGGAATCGTAATTTCCTGAGTATGAACCGCGCGGCCCTCGGCGCTGACCACTGAGTAAGTCAGGTACGGCGGAAAGGGCGAATACCCAAACGTCATCATCTCCCCGGTTTTGGCGTCCACCTTTGGGTGGGCCGTAAAGTTATGATTGAGGGTTCCGTCAAAGTCATGCTCTCCGACAGTCGTCAAATCGGGCAAGGACACTTCGTAGGGCGTGCCACCCTCCATCAAACCAAACAATTTCCCCTGATGAAAGACCATCGCAGTGTTGCCCGTGTTTTTGCTCTTCGGCATCTCGCCTCTCGCGATGACATCGCCAAACAGATTCAGGCCAGGATAGATCCACTCACCTTTTTCGCGCTCTTCTTGTAAGCCTTGTGAATCAATGAACTTATTACGGTAGGTTGCTTTGCCCCCAGAAAAAGCGACGCTATGGATCATGCCATCGCCATCAAAGATGTGATATCGGTCCATATCTGGAACGAAATAGGGGTTCGGTCCAATCCGAAGAAAGTGTCCACTGAGATCGCTTGGGATATCACCGATGACCTCAAGGTCTGCCGCCTCGATCTCATCAAACACAGGCTCGTTATTACCCGATAGATATCGACTGGTATACTCCACTGGTCTTGCTGACATATTGATCTCCTAGGTTGTTCAACACTCTGTTTAAATGCCGGCCGAAAGGCCCGTCTCGCCGGCGCCAAACAGCGCCCGAGCTCACCCAAAATAACCTGCACGGTCCGGATCAGCAAGCGCTCAAAAAACGACGTGCGTTTTCGGTAGCCCGCCCTGAATCCTATAGGCCCCTTCCTGACGGCCGTTTGATATCCCGATCCTCAACCAATCGTTCCCAGATTAGAAACGATCAACTCGATAATCCTTAAGGGGCACCTCGGGCAGCGTGTTTTGCACCAGCGCTGCCACGAGGCTCGCCGTCATCGGCGCAAGCGTGAGACCGATATGACCATGACCGAAGGCATAGATAATTTGACGGCCGATCCGGGACTCAGAGATCACCGGACGACTGTCCGGCATAGACGGACGAAACCCAAGCCAGCTTCTCGAGGCAGTCTTCAGTTCAGGAAACAGGTCACGCACCCGGTGAGACAAGAACGACAAACGATCCGCGGTTGGCGGCGCCTGCAGGCCGCCCAGTTCGACTGTGCCCGCGACCCGCAGTCGACCAGTCATGGGGCTCATGTAAAACCCAGATTCCGCTGCACAAACGGGTCGAAGCACTCGATTGCTTTCACCGTCATACTCCACATGGTAGCCACGCTCGGTTTCTAGGGGCACAAGGTCCCCGACTTGATCTGCTAAGAACTTAGAATGGGCGCCTGCCGCAATGACTACTTGGCGAGCGTTCACCCGGAGGCCATTTCCCAGGTGTAGGACCACTTGGCGCTTTTGAGCCGACAAGCCAACAACCGACTCTGGCAGAATTCGTACGCCATCTGCTTCGGCCCTGCGGGCAATCAGGCCAACGAGATGGCCAGGATCGGAAACCGACAACGCGTCCGGAAAAAAGGCGCCGCCCCCCTCAACCTGCGGCAGGTGCGGCTCCAACTGGGCGATCTCACCCGGATTAAGCAGTTCAACGCTGACGCCAAAAGCCTGCCGGCGGCGCATATCTTGCCGGCCCGCTTGATAGCGAGCTTCGTTATTAAACACGTACAAGCACCCTTTGTTTTGGATGAGATGATCTGCCTGAAGGTCGTCTGCTAAACCCTGCCACCGGGTCCCAGCGTCAAGAGTAAGTGCTGCAATGGCTCGCATATTGTTCTCAGAACGACCGGGAAATGACTGCCAAGCAAATTGTGCAAGCCATGGCAGCAAAGCCAACAAGGCGCCCTGACGGATACTAAACGGGCCCTGTCGATCAAACAGCAACCCTGGCAATCGCTTTAGTAATGCTGGGGACCCGACCGGTGCAATCGCAAAGTCCGCAATCGTGCCCGCATTGCCGAAAGATGCGCCAGATCCCGGTGGGCTAGGATCGATGACAACAACAGATCGACCCAAGCGCTGCAACGTGAGCGCCGAGGTCAGACCCACAACCCCTGCCCCAATAACAACGACATCTTCCTCTATTGCTTGCAAATGCAACCTCCGCTGGTTTGGCGCGACTAACGCGCCGGTCTTGTACTTAATTCACCCACGACGCAGGCAAATTGTCAAAGACCGACCTGTCAGGGCAGGCATTGCACCGAATCATTGTTGCATCCCCAAAACGTCAACCAACACCTTGGCAGACCTAGACGAGGGGGCGACTTCTGGTTAACCTCCAAGGCAAGCAAAAATAAGGACTTCCAATGACCTACGCGCCAGCCGAGCAACGGTATTTCGATGCAGACAGCCACATCATGGAACTGCCCAATTTTTTAAAAGCGTATGCGGATCCGAAGCTACGGAACGATATTCCAGAAGTCAGCTACAGCGCCTCGCTGGTCACCGATGAAGAAGTTGCCATCATTATGGCCCAAGGCGGACGCCACAGTGACGAGCACATCCAAGCGCAAATCGCCCTAGGGGATGACCTCATCGCGCACTCCAAGGAAATCCAAGCCTTGGGGGCCTTTAACAAGCAAGACCGAACGCAGGCGCTGGATCTACTCGGCTTCGATAAACAACTTGTTTTCGCAACCCACAGTGTGGCCTTTCCGTTTCATCCCAGCTCGAAAAAAGACCCCACGCTTCGGTATGGCGCAACCCGTGCGCACAATCGGCATATGGCCGACTTCTGCGATACCGATGCGAGGCTTATGGGCGTTGGCATCGTGCCTCTGGATGACCCCTCTCGAGCGATGGCCGAACTGGAATTCGCGCTGGATTTGGGCTTGGAAGCGATTTGGGTACCCCATCGCGCTCCCATTGACCGATCCCCCGGACATGTCGATTTAGATCCCTTCTGGGCCCTACTGGCGGAATCCGGCACACCCTTTGTATTGCATGTGGGCGGCGCGCCCCTGCAAGCTCTGAAGGCCTGGAGCAACAACGGTCGTGCAGCCGTCAGAGATTGGATGGGGGGCGGCGAAAATGTTCGCACCAAAGATGCCGCCGTGATGCATCAACCACCCGAAACCTTTTTGTCGATGTTGATCCTCGATGGCGTGCTTGACCGAAACCCCGGTTTACGCGGCGCCGCCGTTGAACTCGGCGCCGGCTGGGTCCCTGAAATGGTTAGGCGGCTCGATTGGGTTACAAAAATTTATAGCCGAGTCGATGAGTCAGTGCGCTTCGAACGCGCGCCGAGCGAGCAGATTCGTCAACAACTGGCATTCACCCCTTTCCCAAATGAGAATGTCGCAGATCTGATCGACGACTCAAATGAAGATCTCTACCTTTTCTCGAGTGATTACCCACATGTAGAGGGCGGTCGCAATCCAATCGGCAAGTTTGAATCGTATCTCACGGATGCCAATCCTGCGGTAAAGGAAAAGTTTTATGCGGACAACTTTTTAAGACTGTGGCCTCACGCCGCGGCATAATGGCAACCGCGGGCTAGGCCCGATTCAAAGACTCAACGGCCTGCCAGAACCTCTTAGGCCGCGGCGGTCGTTTAGCACGCGGCATCCGGTAACCATTGATTTTGGCGCCTTTCCTATGACCCTATTGGGTGAAATATCTACAAAGACCTTCCTTGAAACCTATTGGCAGCAGCAACCCTTGCTCGTTCGGGACGCACTCCCGAATTGGCCGTCCCCCCTGTCCGGTGACGAACTCGCCGGACTCGCGATGGAACCGGATGTCGCGTCCCGAATGGTGCGAGGCTCCGAAGATCAAGACCCATGGTCGGTGGCCTTCGGCCCGTTTGAAGCCGCTGATTTCGCAACGCTGCCGACATCCAATTGGTCTTTATTGGTACAGAGCACCGATCTGTGGGTTCCCGAAATTGCAGCGCTAAAACATCAGTTTAATTTCCTACCGAGCTGGCGACTCGACGACATCATGGTGAGCTTTGCGCCCCCCGGCGGCAGCGTCGGTCCGCACTTTGATCAGTACGATGTATTTTTGATTCAGGTTGAGGGTCGCAGGCATTGGAAAATAGGCCAGCAATGCGATGAAGACACGGCCCTGCTACCGGGCACAGATCTCAGTATTCTAGCGGATTTCCAAACGGCGACTGAGCACACGTTATCCCCTGGCGATATGCTCTACTTGCCGCCCGGAGTC
>ERZ767114.1332-NODE-1332-length-11927-cov-4.911224_pt1 | contig 11927 bp, 9 predicted proteins | sample MGYA00374952_ERZ767114 | MGnify/ENA primary metagenome ERZ767114 (study PRJEB28939, sample SAMN06267156) | marine metagenome | isolation source: Columbia River Estuary | place: USA:Columbia River Estuary, USA | collected 2012-05-05 ...
TGATCGTAAAGACGCAATTAACCTCACCTGTCGCTGAAAAAGCCCAGCGCGGAGTCATGGAGCTTTTGCTTATTAATCACCCACTTGATTGCCCAGTATGTGACAAGGGTGGCGAGTGCCCACTGCAAAACCAGGCAATGAGCAATGGTCAAGGCGCTTCACGTTTTGAAGGTGTTAAGCGCACATTTGAAAAGCCAATCAATATTTCTTCACAGGTACTTCTTGATCGCGAGCGTTGCGTTCTTTGTGCACGCTGTACACGTTTTTCTGAGCAGATTGCTAGCGATCCATTTATCACTTTGAATGAGCGCGGTGCATTGCAACAAGTTGGTATCTACGAGAACCAACCATTCGAGTCATACTTTTCTGGAAACACAGTTCAGATCTGTCCAGTAGGAGCACTTACTGGCGCGGCATACCGTTTCCGTGCACGTCCATTTGATTTGGTTTCAACTCCATCTGCATGTGAGCACTGTGCATCTGGTTGCGATATGCGCACCGATGTTCGTCGCGGAAAAACTCTGCGCCGTTTAGCTGGAGAAGATGCATCAGTTAACGAAGAGTGGAACTGCGATAAGGGTCGTTGGGCATTTAAGTATGTAACTGCGGTTGATCGCCTTAAGAATCCAATGATTCGTAACGCTTCAGGTGAACTAGTTGAAGCATCATGGCCAGAAGCGCTAGCAGTTGCTGCCGAAGGACTTAAGTCTGCAAAAGCTGCAGTTCTTGTTGGTGGTCGCGCAACTCATGAAGATGCATATGGTTACAGCAAGTTTGCACGTGTTGCTCTTGGCACAAATGACATTGATTTCCGTTCACGTCTTTCATCCGATGAAGAACGCGAATTCATTGCAGCACGTGTAGTTGGTTCAGCAACTACTTACCGCGATATTGATAAGGCTGATCAAATTCTTCTAGTCGGCTTTGAGCCAGAAGAAGAATCACCAATTGTTTTCTTGCGCATCAATAAGCAGTTCCGCAAGCGTGCTTTGAAGGTTATTTCAATCGGTTCAAAGGAATCTATTGCGGTAGACAAGTTAAAGGCTGAGTTTGTAAAGGTTGCACCAGGACAAGAAGCAGCCGCAATTGCTGGGCAAAAACTGACTGATAAGTCAGTGATCCTTGTTGGTGAACGTGCTGCAGAGAGTGCGGGAGCACTCAGTGCCGTTGCCGCTCTTGCAGATTCAACAGGTGCAAAACTTGCTTGGATTCCACGTCGTGCAGGTGAGCGCGGTGCGATCGAAGCTGGTGCAATTGGAAATCTTTTGCCTGGTGGTCGCCCAGTAACTGATGCAGCAGCACGTGTAGATATCGCAGCAGTGTGGAATACCGAATCAATTCCTGCCGAAATCGGTCGTTCAACACATCAAATCATTGAAGCAGTACATGCTGGACAGATTGGTGCGTTATTAGTTGGAGCAGTTGATCCACTAGATGGCGACAACAGCCAAGCTGCACTTGCGGCTCTTGATAAAGCTTTTGTGGTTTCTCTCGAAATTGCACCGAGCGCAGTAACAGCTCGCGCAAATGTAGTTCTGCCAGTTGCAGCAGTTACTGAAAAGTCTGGCTCGTTCCTTAACTGGGAAGGTCGCCCACGTTCATTTGATGCAGCAGTTGCCGATTCACTCAATCGCAGCGATTTACGAATTCTTTCAATGATCGCCGAAGAAATGGGAATCTCTCTCAATCTTGGAACAGTTACTGCAGCAGCGAAAGAGATTGCTTCTCTTGGTACTTGGGATGGCGCTCGCGCACACTTCAATAAGGTTGCACCGCAATCACAACCAGCACTTAACAACGATCAAGCTTTGATTACTTCTTGGCGTCGCTTGCTAGATCTTGGAACTTTGCAAGAGGGTGAAGAACACCTTGCTGGTACTGCTCGCAGAACAGTGGCGGTTATTTCACCAAAGCGTGCGCAAGCAATGGGTGTAGTCGATGGCGATCAACTAAAGATTTCAACTGCGCAAGGCTCTGTAACACTTTCTGCGCTGGTCGAAAACATTCATGATGATGCGGTCTGGGCACCTCGTAACTCACGCGGTTCTCAATTGTTAGTAAACCTAGGCGTCGCACATGGCGCAGTAGTTACGGTGGTGAAGGCATGACAAATGCACAACTAATTGCGGCAGATCCAGGCTGGCTCATTCTCGTCAAAGCGCTACTGGTTTTTGCAGGCTGCGTAGTACTGACGTTGATGGCGGTTTGGGGAGAACGACGTCTTGTTGGTCGCATGCAACAACGCCCAGGACCAAACCGTGTTGGACCATTTGGTTTGATTCAATCTTTGGCTGACGGCGTAAAGCTTGCGCTTAAGGAAGACATTATTCCGACAGCCGCAGACAAGATTGTTTTTGTTATCGCACCAATTATTAGCGCAACAACAGCGTTTATGGCATTTGCAGTAATTCCAATTACTGGCGAAGTGAATTTGTTTGGTAAGCAGACTGCAATGCAGTTAACTGATTTGCCGGTCGGAGTTCTTTACATTTTGGCGGTTGCATCAGTTGGTGTTTACGGAATTGTTTTAGCTGGATGGTCTTCTGGATCAACGTATCCATTGCTAGGTGGTTTGCGTTCTAGTGCGCAAGTTATTTCATATGAAATTGCAATGGGACTTTCACTAGTTGCCGTCTTTATCTATGCAGGTTCGATGTCAACATCAGAGATCGTTGCTGCTCAATCTTCTTGGTGGTATGCGGTAGTTCTCTTCCCATCATTTGCGATCTATGCGATTTCAATGGTTGGCGAAACTAACCGCGCACCTTTTGACCTTGCAGAAGCCGAAGGTGAGCTCGTTGGTGGTTTCCACACTGAATACTCATCACTGAAATTTGCACTCTTCTTCCTTGCCGAATACATCAACATTGTTGCTGTATCTGCTCTTGCAACCACCTTGTTCTTAGGTGGCTACAAAGCGCCTCCGGGACTGGGCTTTACTGAAGCCTGGCTTGGTGGCTGGTTTACCGCGGTGTGGTTCTTCGCCAAGGTAATTACTTTCTTCTTCGTCTTTGTTTGGCTACGTGGAACTCTTCCTCGTCTTCGTTACGACCAGTTCATGCAGTTTGGTTGGAAGGTTTTGATTCCAATTTCAATCCTATGGATCTTGGTAGTTGCAACTTTGCGCGTTCTTTCACTTCAGGGAGCTCCACGTTCAGTAGTAATCGCATTTGCAAGCACCGTCGTGGTTCTGATCATGGCGGTCAATATTGGTTTTGAAAACTCAAAGAAGAAAAAGGAAGCAGCTGTTGCTGATGGCGACAATAAAGCTGCGCCTTCATTTGCTGTTCCTTCATTACCTATGGAGGTTTCAACTATTAATGTCTCAAAGAGCACAGGAGGCGACCGTGGCTGAAAACCTCGAACCGTTAAAGCCAAAGGATCTTGGAATTAACGATGTTGAATTTTATGAAGTAGAACAAACTCCTTCAGTTGGCTTCTTAGGCCACATGAAGGGATTTTGGGTTACTTTCTCAACGATCTTCAAGAAGCCTTTGACTGTTGAATATCCAGAAGTTAAAGCACCAACTGAAGAGCGCTTCCATGGTCGTCACCAACTTAACCGTCACCCAGATGGTTTAGAAAAGTGCATTGGTTGCGAACTCTGTGCGTGGGCATGTCCAGCAGATGCGATTTATGTTGAAGGCGAAAGCAACACCGAAGAAAATCGTATGTCTCCGGGCGAGCGTTACGGCAAGGTATATCAAATTAACTACTTGCGCTGCGTTTTCTGCGGTTTGTGTATCGAAGCTTGCCCAACTCGTGCATTAACAATGACAAACGAATACGAACTTGCCGATGATTCTCGTGCAAAGTTGATCTTTGAAAAGCAGGATCTATTGGCTCCATTGCGCCAGGGAATGCTTATGCCACCTCACCCTATGTATCCAGAAATGACAGATACCAACTATTACAACGGTGATGTAAAAGGTGCACATCCATCACAGGCTAAAAACCCGGGGGATATTCAGTCATGATGCAGTTAGCTCTAGAGGTTGGCCAAACAGCTAAACCTGAAGCGGTTATGTTTTGGATCCTTGGACCAATGGCTGTTATTGCAGCGCTTGGAATGTTGCTAGTTAAGAAAGCGGTTCACTCCGCAATCTTGATGGCATTTGTGATGGTTGTTTTGGCAATCTTCTACATCGCACAAGATGCGGTCTTCCTTGGAATTGTCCAGGTAGTTGTTTACACCGGAGCAGTAATGATGCTCTTCCTGTTTATTTTGATGTTGGTTGGTGTTGATTCATCAGATTCTTTGACTGAAACAATTGCAGGCCTTCGACCAATTGCAATCACAGCTGCAGCTGGCTTTGGTGGATTAATGGTTGCACTATTGGGGCGCGCAACTTTAGGTCGCGATGCAATTGGTTTATCTGCAGCAAATGCGGATGGCAATGTTGAAGGAATCGCAGTGGCACTTTTCTCAACCTACGTTTTCCCATTTGAAGTTGTTTCAGCTTTGCTGATCACCGCAGCAATGGGCGCGATGGTGCTTGCACATACCCAACGCACCAAGGCTCGCCCAACTCAGCGTCAACTTTCTATTGATCGTTTCCGCGGAACTTCACTTGCAAGCGCGGCAGGACTTCCGGGTCCTGGTGTTTATGCGCGCCACAACGCAGTAGATGTTCCAGCACTTCTTCCAGATGGAACTCCTGCACCAACATCAGTGAACGCAAGTCTTGAAGCTCGCGGTGACATGTTGGATTACAAGAGCTTTGATCTTTCAGAAGTAAATACTCAGATCGAGGAGGAGAAGTAATGGACGCCTCGAATTACCTTTACATCTCAGCGCTCCTCTTCACTATCGGAGCTGTTGGCGTTGTTGTACGCCGCAATGCAATCGTTGTTTTCATGTGTATTGAGCTCATGCTCAACGCAGCAAACCTTGCATTTGTAACTTTCTCACGCATCAATGGCAACCTAGACGGTCAAGTAATGGCCTTCTTTACGATGGTTGTTGCGGCTTGCGAAGTAGTAGTAGGTCTAGCAATTATCGTGACGATTTATCGATCACGCCGATCAGCATCTGTTGATGATGCTAGTTTGTTGAAGCGATAGTAATGACTACTTCAACCTCATTGATTTATTTGATTGCTCTGCCATTGGCAGGTGCAGCACTTCTTCTTCTAGGTGGACGTCGCACAGACAAGTGGGGACACCTACTTGCAACTGCGATGTCAGCGTCGGCATTTGGTGTCGGTCTGTATCAGTTGATGTTGATGCTCGATCGCCCAACAGAACAACGCCCGATTTCACAAAAACTTTTTGAGTGGATCAGCGTAGAAGATTTCAAAGTTGATGCAGGCTTATTGCTTGATCAGCTTTCGATCTGTTTCGTTCTTCTGATCACTGGTGTTGGTACGTTGATTCATATCTATTCAATCTCGTACATGTCTGAAGACAAAGATCGCCGCCGATTCTTTGCTTACCTCAACCTCTTTATTGCAGCGATGTTAGTTTTGGTACTTGGCGATAGCTACCTCAGCCTTTATGTTGGTTGGGAAGGCGTTGGTCTTGCCTCTTACCTACTTATTGGTTTCTGGAATCAAAAGCCTGCCTATGCAACCGCTTCCAAAAAAGCTTTCGTCATGAACCGCGTCGGCGATATGGGATTGTCCTTTGCAATCATGATCGCTTTTGCAACTATGGGGACTGTTTCATTTGCCGGAGTTCAAGAGCAGGTAAACAACACATCTGAAGCTGCGCTCACCGGTATGGGAATCATGCTGTTGGTTGCCGCGGCTGGAAAGTCTGCCCAGTTCCCACTGCAAGCCTGGCTTGGCGATGCGATGGCTGGACCAACCCCAGTTTCAGCACTTATCCACGCTGCAACAATGGTTACCGCAGGCGTTTACTTGATTACTCGTTCTAACTTTGTATTTGATGCAGCACCAACTGCGCAACTATTGGTTGTAATTGTTGGCGCAATTACTTTGATGTTTGGTGCATTAATCGGTACCGCCAAAGATGACATTAAGAAAGCCCTTGCTGCTTCAACAATGTCACAAATTGGTTACATGACTTTGGCTGCCGGATTAGGTCCAGTTGGTTATGCATTTGCAATCATGCACTTACTTACACACGGATTCTTTAAGGCAGGAATGTTCTTGGGTGCAGGTTCAGTGATGCACGGAATGAATGATGAAGTGAATATGCGCAAATACGGCGCACTTCGTAAGTTCATGCCAATCACATTTATAACCTTTGGTCTTGGCTATCTTGCAATTTTAGGTGTTCCACCATTTGCTGGTTTCTATTCAAAGGACATGATCATTGAAACTGCATTTGATGCAGGCGGTGTCAAGGGAATTATTCTTGGCATAACAACTTTGATTGGTGCGGCAATTACCGCCTTCTATATGACCCGCGTAATGATTCTTACTTTTACCGGAACAAAGCGCTGGGATGAGGATGCACATCCACACGAGTCCCCATGGTTGATGTGGTTACCGATGGCAATTCTTGCAATTGGTTCGGTCTCATCTGGTTACTTGCTTTCACGTGGCGATGCTTTAGAGAATTGGCTACATCCACTGTTTAATCACAGCGAGGAGTACCAAAAGCATTTACTAGAACCTATTGTGGTTTCAGCTCTTGCCTTAACAATGGTCTCAATTGGTGTTGCGATCGCATACTTTAAGTACGCACGAAATGAAGTTGCTTCAACTGCACCAGAAGATGTTTCAGTCTTTACAAAGATTGCTCGTCAAGATTTGATGCAGGATCGATTCAATGAAGCGGTCTTTATGCGTCCAGGTCAGGGATTAACAGCAACCTTGGTTGCAGCTGATGAAGTCGTTGTTGATGGTGCTGTTCACGGTATCGGTCGGGTAGCGATGGGTTCAGGATCAGCTCTGCGAGGCCTACAAAATGGCTATGTTCGAAGCTATGCAGCAATGATTTTGGTGGGCGCAATTGCGCTTATCGCAGCAATTTGGGTGGTGGTTTAGTCATGAAGTGGTTATCACTATTAATGCTTTTGCCTTTGGCGGGTGCAGCAATCATTTCTGCACTTCCTAAGAACAATGAAAAAGCTGCAAAGCAAGCTGCCCTTGGTACAACTCTTGTCGTAATGGCAGTAACGATCGCTATGGCCGTTGGCTTCCAACGTGACAATGTTGAACTTCAATTTGTCGAAAAGTACGCCTGGATTCCAAGCTTTGGAATTAACTTTGCACTGGGTGTAGATGCAATTGCTCTTGTCTTGATTTTGATGTCAGTAATTCTTGCTCCCATTGTCGTTCTTGCGGGTTGGGATGAAGCACATGGTGGACGTTGGAGCGTAAAGACTTTTTACATCCTGATCCTTGTTCTAGAAACAATGATGATCGGTGTATTTGCCGCAACTGATCTCTTCTTGTTCTACGTAATTTTTGAGGCAATGTTGATTCCGGTGTACTTCCTCATTGGTGGTTACGGAACAGGGGAGCGCGCAGCTGCTGCAGTTAAGTTCTTGCTGTACTCATTATTTGGTGGTTTGTTGATGTTGGCATCAATCATCGCGCTCTATGTAATGTCTGGTGCGCAAGGTGGACATACCTTCGATATCGACAAGCTTTCACAACTTCAGATGAGTTCAACAACTCAGAACTTGTTGTTCCTTGGATTCTTTATCGCCTTTGCAATCAAAGCTCCATTGTGGCCTTTCCACACTTGGTTGCCAGATGCAGCGAAGTCTGCAACTCCAGGAACATCTGTTTTGTTGCTAGGTGTGCTGGACAAGGTTGGTACTTTCGGAATGATCCGTTACTGCCTCACCTTGTTCCCAGAGGCAAGTAAGACTTTCACGCCTTTGATTATGATTTTGGCCGTTATTTCAATTGTTTACGGTGCCTTCTTAGCAATTGGCGCAAAAGACATAAAGCGTTTGATCGCTTACACATCTATCTCTCACTTCGGTTTCATCACATTGGGAATCTTTGCGATGACGAGCCAGGCTCAAAGTGGTGCGATTTTGTACATGTTTAACCATGGTTTCTCGACCGCCGCGCTATTTGTTGTAGCTGGCTGGATGATTGCCCGTCGTGGATCTTCGACGATTGCAGATTTTGGTGGCTTGCAAAGAGTGACTCCGATAATGGCGTGGAGCTTCTTTATTGCAGGTTTGTCATCGCTGGCGTTGCCAGGGCTTTCAAGCTTTGTGAGCGAGTTCCTAGTTCTAGTTGGAACATTTACTCGTTACCCAGTCCATGCAATTATCGCAACCTTCGGAATTGTTCTAGCAGCGCTCTACATTTTGATTCCAGTTCAAAAGGCTTTGCATGGTCCAACTACACCAGGCAATGAAAATCTTAAGGATCTTAACCTTCGTGAAAAATTGGCAATCGCTCCAGTTATTGCAATCATCGTTGTCTTGGGCTTCTACCCATCACCTTTGTTGAATGTAATCAATCCGGCGGCTAAACACGTGGTCTCACAAATGGGTTTCACTGATCCTGCACCAACCAATGGGGGCAAGTAATGACGACTTTTACATCACCAGTTCTTTCGTACACATTGCTGTCACCAATTTTGATTTTGCTGGGTGGCGCACTGATTGGTGTGCTTGTAGAAGCTTTTGTATCTAAGGCGCTTCGTCCTGTTGTTCAATTAACTCTTTCTCTCGGAACTTTGCTTTTGGCATTAATGCAGTTATGGCGAATTCGTGGAGAACAGTCTTTAACTGCTGCAATGGGTTCCTTAGTTATTGATGGTCCGGCAGTCCTTATCCAGGGTTCAATTCTGATTATTGCAATCATTTCAATTTTCTTAATCGCAGATACCGAACACTTCACACCACTTGCGGCAGCTCTTCCAGGTTCTGATGAAGAACGTGAAGCAGCCCAAGCTGGAAATCAGGTGACTGAGGTTTACCCACTTACTTTGTTTGCAGTTTCAGGAATGATGATCTTCCCAATCGCAAGTGATTTGATCATGCTCTTTGTTGCTCTCGAAGTACTGTCATTGCCGTTGTACTTGATGGCAGGACTTTCACGTAAACGTCGCTTAGCTTCACAAGAGTCAGCGCTGAAGTACTTCCTTCTAGGCTCATTTGCTTCAGCCTTTTTCCTCTTCGGAGCGGCATATTTGTACGGTTTCTCAGGCTCAATCACTTTCTCAGGAATCCGTGAATCAATCATCGGTGGCAGTGGAAATGATGTTCTGCTGTTGATCGGTATGGCATTTTTAACTATTGGTCTGCTCTTCAAAGTTGGCGCAGTTCCATTCCACTCTTGGTCACCAGATGTTTATCAAGGTGCACCGACTCCGATCACAGCATTCATGGCAGCAGCGACAAAGGTCGCAGCATTTGGTGCGATGCTTCGTATTTACTACACAGTTTTTGCTAATGCTGAATGGTCTTGGATGCCAGTTATCTCAGCCATTGCGATTGTCAGCATGATTTTGGGTTCACTTGTTGCAATTTCCCAACGCGATGTAAAGAGAATGTTGGCGTACTCATCGATTGCGCATGCAGGCTTCTTGTTATCTGGAATTATCGCGCTTAACAAGGCTGGATTAGATGCAACTATCTTCTACTTATTTGCTTACGGTGTTGCAACCGTTGGTGGATTTGCAGTTGTGACTCTTGTTCGCGATTCATCTGGTGAAGTAACAGATTTGAATCGTTGGAAAGGTCTTGGCAAGCGTTCACCATTTGCAGCTTCGGCATTTGCGCTCTTTTTACTTGCCTTTGCCGGAATCCCTCTTACAAGTGGTTTCATCGGAAAGTTTTCAATCTTTTCTGCAGCGTATGAAAATGGCGCGACAGCGGTTGTCATCACAGGTGTGCTTTCAAGTGCGATTGCAGCATTTTTCTACATCCGCGTCATCGTCTTGATGTTCTTTACAGATGCGGTTGAAGATGGAACCGCAGTTGAAGTTCCATCGATTCTCACCCGTGCAACAATCGTTATTTCTGCGGTTATTACTGTGGCGTTGGGTGTCTATCCAGCACCTCTACTTGATTTCATCACCGACTTAGCTATCTTCATTCGCTAATGTCCACATTTGGCATTCCTAACGTTGCGCCAGCATTAGAGACGCAATTAGTAAGCCAAATGGCGCAAGTGGAAGCGCTTTTGCGCAGCCATACTCGCAGCGAATATCCCTTTGTAGATGAGACCGCCCACCACCTGGTGGCAGCTGGTGGCAAGCGTTTACGCCCCTTATTAACCCTTTTAACCGCGCAATACGGTGATTCAAACGCAGATGGCGTTATCGCCGCCGCTGTTGCCTGCGAAATCACTCATCTTGCAACTTTGTATCACGATGATGTTATGGATGAAGCTCCACTTCGTCGCGGAGTTGAAAGTGCGAACATGCGCTGGGGAAACACAATCGCAATCTTGACCGGAGACTTTCTCTTTGCAAAATCTTCAGATTTATTGGCTGACCTTGGCCCAGCAGCTGTTCGTCTGCAAGCTCGCACCTTTGAACGTTTAGTTATTGGCCAAATTATGGAAACCCAAGGTCCTAACCCTGGACAAGATCCACTAGAACATTATCTAAAGGTTGTTGCAGACAAGACTGGTTCTTTAATTGCAGCATCTGCGCGTTACGGTGGAATGATCTCTAAAGCACCTGCAGAAATCACCGACACCGTAACTATCTTTGGTGAAAAGATTGGTGTTGCATTTCAGTTAGCTGATGATGTTATTGATATTGCGAGCGAATCAAATCAATCAGGAAAAACACCGGGCACAGATCTGCGCGAAGGTGTTCCGACGTTAGTAACTCTCAATGTTATGAAATCAACTGATTCTGCAGATGCTGATCTCAAGCAGCTTCTCAGTGCACCAATCGAAGATGAAGCAACTGTGCAGCAAGTTTTGCTGGCACTTCGAAATCACAAAGCTTTAGATCAATCCCGCCAGCAACTGATTCAGGTTGCAAAAGAAGCACGCGGCGCACTAGGCCCACTGCCAATTAATGATGCAACGGGTGCATTGATGTCGCTATGCGACGCTGTTATCGACCGTTCTGCTTGATTTAATCAAATCAATAGCTAGCGTAACCAGCGCCGCCCAAATAATTAAGAAACCAATCCAACGAGCTGTTGGCATATCTTCATTAAGCACCCAAACGCCAATAGAGAATTGAAGCGTCGGGGTTATGTATTGCAACAAACCAATTGTTGTAAAAGGAAGTCGATTGGTTGAACCATTGAATAACAGAAGCGGGATAGCAGTTACGGCGCCTGCACTAATCAGTAGCGCGGTCAGCCCCCAACTGTGTCCAAACTGGCCAGTGCCCTGATTACCTATGTAAATCAGGTATGCCAGGTAGAAGAAACTAGAGATAAAGGTTTCAATCGCAAGGCCTTCAAGTGCGCCAAGACCTAACTGCTTCTTGATCAGGCCGTAGCTTCCCCATGAAACAGCTAGCGCCAATGCGATCCAAGGCAAGCGACCGTAATCAAAGGTCAGGACCAGAACACCGATTGATGCGATTGTTACCGCGGCCCATTGCAAGGCACGCATCTTTTCCTTCAAGAAAATTACACCAAAACCAATAATGATCAATGGGTTGATGTAGTAACCCAACGATGCTTCTACAACATGCTCATTATTAGTAGCCCAGATATATACAAGCCAGTTAACTGAAATCAACATTGATGAGAGAAATAGTTTTATCGCAACGGTTGGACGCTTTAAAGTTGCAAGCGTTGATTTAAGTGCTTTGGTTGCAGCTAAAACAATGAAACAGAAAACCAGCGTCCACACAGCGCGGTGAGAAACAATCTCTAGGGGATTAGCAGGTTCCAGCAGGGGCCAGTACAAAGGAAATGCACCCCATAAAGAGTATGCACTTACACCAAAGAGAAGACCGAGCTTGTTTTTACTCAATTATCTAAAGTTCGTGAATTGAACTGCAAAGTCCCAGCCACCATCTTTGATCATGGCCATTGTTTCCTGCAGATCATCGCGGCTCTTTGAAGT
>ERZ767114.1335-NODE-1335-length-11923-cov-2.770218_pt1 | contig 11923 bp, 16 predicted proteins | sample MGYA00374952_ERZ767114 | MGnify/ENA primary metagenome ERZ767114 (study PRJEB28939, sample SAMN06267156) | marine metagenome | isolation source: Columbia River Estuary | place: USA:Columbia River Estuary, USA | collected 2012-05-05 ...
AAATTGGGCTAATAACCCTTTTTTTTCGTGGTAATGCTGAGGCTAAATTTATAATAATGCGTACCAAAAAAAACACCCAAATTGCAATTCAGTAAATAGAATACACACCCTAACTGGTCTCGGTACGCATTCGCAATAATGCGTGTCATAATCTGGGGAATGGTCTGTTTTTTTACTTATTACTAAAAAATAGCACAGCATAAGTGTATTGGGTACGCATTCCCCGCATTCCCGCATTATTTCTATTTCAATATAAAAAAATATATATAATTAGTGTCTATATGAACTATTATTACAAACTCAACTCGCAAAAATACGATAATCTGGGGAATGCGTGTTTAAGACATTTTGTAACTCGTCTATTATAAAATATTATTATATAGTCTTATAGTATAATGAGTGTAATACCTCTATTCTCACGTGTTGGAAGTAAATCAAAGATATACAATATATTGGCTCGTTTCTTTCCAAAAGTGATTGAAACGTTTGTTGAGCCATTTGCTGGTAGTGGGGCTGCTTTCTTTAGAACAGATCCAAGAAAATATACGAGAGGTGTATTGAATGATATTGATAAAATGTTAATGAAAGCAAATAAGTACGTGAAAACCTATAAAGGAACAGAAGCCGATATAGAGAAGGATTTTGCAATTCTGTTTTATCCGTCACTTTCAGCAGAGGCAAGACTGGCAAAATATAATGAGGTATGGAATAAACTCCGCAAACGTGAAAAATCATTAAGTCCAAAAGAAGCATTTATTTATATGTTATTAGCAAAACTGACTTTTGGAAGTCTCACTCCAGACCCAACTAAAAAAATGAAATTATATAAGACTACAAATATAACGAAGTTATTGAAAACACGTCTTATCAAATATAGAGATAGATTAATTGAGAAACCTCTGGTTCTCTCTTCTTCTGATTATAAGACTGTAATGAAAAAGTATAACCAACCTAAAACATTTTTCTTTATCGACCCACCATACGAGAATAGTGAAGGTCTATATAGCAAGGATAGTGCTATTGATCTGGAGCAATTAGCCTCACTATTGAAAGGGGTAAAGGGCAACTTTATGTTGACACTAAACGATAGTCCTAATATCAGGAAGTTATTTTCGGGATTTAAAATCAGAAAGCTGGTCGTACCGGGGGCTAATACCCAAGAAACAATAGGCAGTGCAGCGAGAAAAGAACTTATTATAACTAACTATTAAAACAAAAAGAGTTTAAATACAAATTGTAATATAGTATAATAATAAATGACTGCGGTCACACAGATAGGAGATACGCCCTTTAATGAATATATGAGATTGAAACAGCGTGGGTATTATCATAATGGTGACGGGAGAGCAAAGCGACAATTGACCTATTATATGAGTAAATATGGGGACGTTATTCCAGACCATATAAAGAATATTGAAAATCTACACGATAGACTTGTCTCCATTAAACAATTTATTACTCAACGAAAATCAGAGAAATGGAAATCTCAATATAAGTTGTGAGGCTCTTTTATTACAACTTTTCATTAAAAGGGTTTAAAAAAATAACATATGAATATATTATATAAATATGTTATTTAGGAATTATGATTGGAAAATAGAATGTGGAGACACTATGTTTAATGGGTCAACTGAATTCAGGGAGGTTATTAACGGTAATCTCCTGAAGCGTATTATTGAGAGTGGGTATGATATTAGTTATGATACAGAGAAATGGTATGGATTTAGTAGCCTCCGTGCCCATTTAATTGCTATGTCTAAACGCATTCAAAATAATATGATTAAAACATACCCTAAAATAGATAAGCGCGGTGTGGGACGTGCGTATTATCCTCAGTCTATTTCTATTGGTCATATTCCATATAAGGTCAGACATACACTATTGAAAGACACGTATAATGACCTCGATATGGATAATGCTCATTTCAATCTATTAGTTCAGTATTGTAAAAAAGCAAATATTCCAAAGGAGCGATATTCAATCATTCAGTACTATTGTGATAATAGAGAACAAATGTTAGAGAATATCGTATTGCGTTATTTCAATATCAAAAAGGGAGAAATGGGATTTAAGGAGAAGCGGTCACTCGTAAAAACACTATTTATTCGGTGCGGTCTATATCTCGGTTCGTTTAATAAATGGAAGATTGAAAATAATCTGGAGGAATATCATAATGAGGACGATAAAATATGTCTTATGCGTTCACAGACCACCGATATTGCTGTTAATTATATTATACAAAATAATCAGACACTTTATAATCAGTTAATTGAGGAAGTAACAGAAAAGAAGAAAATAAACAAAAAATATCATAAAGATCCGACTGCCACGATTATGTCTTACTTTTTGCAAAACCTTGAGCGTTGTGTAATGGAGAAGGTTCTTAATGTTTGTCGTGACAATTACTTTGATAAAAATCTATTTACATATTGTGCTGACGGATTTTTAATACCATTACCGGTGAAAGAAAAGATTGAAAGAGAAGAACAGAAGGATATATGTTCGGTATTAACCGATATTACACACGACGAGACGGACTTTGTTATTTCGTGGTCTATAAAACCATTTACAGAATGTATAATGCCAGAAGTTATTGACTTAGAAATAAACAAACCAAAGACGATTGATTTTAATAAATTTACCTCTATTACTATAAACAAAGAGGAGAAAGAGAAGTTAGATAAAATCGTCGCCACCAAAAACGAACAGGATATTTACGGGGTGAGAGAAAAGATTAACTCCTCTATATTTAACAGACAGAAAAAATACTTTGAAGAATATAATTTTAAAGTGTTGGGAAATTCAACATACGGAAGATTAAACGATAATGAGGTACAGATATTAAATGAGAATAGACTTAAAATATTATACAAATCTTTCAAAGGTGTATTTATCGATAATAACAATCGCATTAAACGTGGTAAAAATGCCTCCTTTATTGATTTATGGGACGGCGATTCAAATATTAGAAAATACGAGAAAACTGATTTTTTACCACCTCCTCTGGACTGTCCTATTAATTCATATAATACATTTACCGGATTTCGTGCTGAACGTATTAAAACTGATTATTGTAATGAGAATATTGATATATTTTTAAACCATATGTGGAATTTAACTGGCGGTTCTCTATATGATAAAGATAAAATAGCACAGAAATATCTTATTAATTATATGGCACACCTCATACAGAAACCGGGGGAGATACCTAAAATATCACTGGTATTTTGCTCCAGACAGGGTGTTGGTAAAAATCTATTCTTTGATAATTTCGGTAAAAAAATACTAGGAGAACAATACCTATTGTCTACTGCGGACCTCGATAAAGTAGTGGGTCGGTTTAATATCAATAGGAATAAACTACTCGTGGTTATGGACGAGGCACAGGGAAAGGATACGTTCAGTAATAGTGAGAAAATAAAAAATATGATTGACGCACCCAGTCTCGTGACGGAAGAGAAAGGAATCACACCAACTACTATGACAAATAACGGGAGGTATATATTCTTATCTAACGGAGAAACACCAGTTAAGGTGACACAGGACGATAGACGTATGGTTGTATTTGCCTCTCTAATGCCACTCCACGATTTAGACTTAGGGGACGAAAATGAAAATAAAAATCACAGAGAAGAGCATTATTTCAATCCGCTATACGAAGCATTTCAGGACGACGATAAGGTCTATTCATTCTATAAATTTTTAAAAGAATATAAGATTGATTATTCACTAAAGAGCAACCGACCTATTACAGAGAAATATAAGGATTTGCAAAGTGTAAATGTTCCAACAGAAATTCGGTTTATTGAATACTGGTGTGCTAAGAGAATGAATTATCCAAAGAACGAATTATATAAGGACGGTGCCATTCCGTTTGAGGACTTCTTTAAGAAATATAAGGATTATTGCATTACATATAATTATAAGAATATTGATAATGTGACTTATAATGCTCTCTCACGTAAGATTAATAATTTTATTAGCACTAACGGACCAGACTCAGGAATTGCAAAATATAAAGACAGATATTCTAAACGTATGAATGTGGTTTTTGATTATAAGGAGTGTTTACATTTTCTAAAGAGGAAGAACTATATTTAATATCTCATTTATATTGTGTTTTAATATAAATGAGGTAATTTAATTTAATTACTTTTTTGCTTTGCTTTTCTTTGCTTTTTTCGGGGGTGGTCCTTCCTTATGTTTCTTCCACATTACCGAAAGTGCCTTAAATCTCTCTTTAGAGGGTAGGTCACTTACCTTATGGGAGTTTTCTTTAATAAACATATTATAGGCACTTGGTGCACGTTTCTTCTTTGGAGCGGGTGGTGGTGCTCCACCTTCCACTTCTTCCTTTACTTCTTCCTTTACTTCTTCTTCTGGAACTGGAACTGGTTCCTCTTCAATCGGTTCAACTGACTTTTTCTTTGCCATTTATATATAATACTAAGATAATATATTTTATTCCAATTAAACGCAATCCCTTAATAATTGGATTATTTTTCGTTTTTTACAACCCATATCTTTCTCTATTTCTATTTCTCTCTTTTCAATCTCATTATAGACGAATGAAAAACCATTATAATCGTCCACCGATAAATACATTCTTGTGTTGTCTCTAATGATACTATAATCTTCATTTACCTTTACAGAATTATTCATAATGCCTTGATCCGTTGTGTGGTCCAGTCCTATTGAGTGCAATAACTCGTGCAATACGATATTATATAAATTGGTATCATAATACAATATTTTATTCGCTATGGTTATGTCGGTTTCATTACTATATGTCGGATAATGAGAGCAATACCCATATCCTTCTATTTCTTTATTACATATTGTATTTATATAATTTAGCCCCTCCGGTTTCGTTTGTTCTCTCAATTGGAAATCAAACATATTATATTCGTTGAGGTCATTCATTACGTCTTTGGTTGCTGTCGTAAGTAGACTTGATATAGAATGGCAAGGGTAAAATACAATTTCAGTAGCGGTGAGGTTGTTATAAGATAATAGCTTATAGGAAGCAACACTGATAATACTACTAAAGAAAAGATAAACATTCATTATAATAGGGACATATTTTTTATTTATTTATCTATCTATCAACATTAATAATTGATCGTGAGGGACAGTTAAAATAGATACGGCATAATCAGAGTCATAATGTTTGTTTGAAGAGAGAACAAAATTGAATTGTTTATTTGTCATTTTACGAAATACAATTCGCATACTGGCAAACCTCCCACACGTATTATTATCAAATAAACCCTTTTGTAATCTTTTAGTATTTGAATTAACTGTGTATTTAGATTTGCTAATCAAATCGGTTAAATGCGGAACAGCGACACCTCCCATATTTTTAGCATTAAACGTACTAAATTTTAATTCTTTATCAATTGTAATGCCGAGGCTGTCATAAAATATAAGTACATTTGGATTATCGTGAGATACGAATAGCGAGGCATAATGACCGAAATCACGTTCCGTCTGATATAATAAAATAACAGCACCATATTGACCCAGTACCTCGTCAATTGTATTTTTACCCATTAGATCAGAATACCTCATTATATTACATTTACCGTCTGTTATATCGTTAAGGTCTTTACCAGATAATGGAATGGACTCAGCCTCTTTGATTGCTTGGTCTATATTATTGATTGTCATTATTATATACGTATATTATATTTGATTTTGCAATTTAGAGATATGTAATATTTTCTCTCAACATATATAAATGAAAAAGGATAAACAAACGAAAATAAAAAAACGTTACGTACCAGATACACTCACACCTACACAGAAAAAAAAACAAATTAAATCCATAAAGGATGGTGTGGACCGTCCGAAATTGGAAGGGGTTAAAACACGCAAATCCAAATATACCGTTATGGCACATAAGTATTTTAATGGTGATACGGATAAGAAAAATATATCAAAGGTTATAGGTGTTCCTAAAAAGGCGCTTGACGAGATAGTACAGAGAGGAGAAGCAGCATATTATAGTAGTGGCAGTCGCCCTAATGTGTCGGCTGTTCAGTGGGGAATCGCACGTTTGTATAGCGTCCTATTCGGTGGTAATGCTCGGAAGTCAGATAAGGATATAGTAGATAAATATAAAATACCATTATTGAAAAACTAAATACCGAATTGTTTATTATATTCTCGTATCGTTTCTCTATCTTTTAACATACTATTATGAAAATGATTGAGGCACTTCCCGTATTTTTCATATACATAATTGGATACTTTTGACCCACATTCACATTCACGTATTCCAGTCACATATTTCACAACCGCCTTTTCTCTCTTTGGTGTTACTATTTTTTTATTTGTATTATTGGTTTTGCAAATCTTACATATACCATATGTATGGTAATAATATCTATTTATGGGTAATCCACATTTACACGGAACAACACGAACCGTTTTTACCGCTCTCCTTGATTTCTTTAATCTCTCTTTATTATTTTCATAATATATTCTATTTAATTCTTTGATTCTCTCCTTGTTATTTTCATAGTAGGTGTGAGAATATTCTTTTCTATAATCATAATCCGGTATCATATTACAACTTGTATAAAACAATCTTTATATTCCTTTAATAGTTTTCTGTTATAGTCCCATTATCTTGAAACATTTTTAACATAATACGTTGGTCTTCTCGCATTTCTTGGTCGCGGTCTGCTCTGGTCTCTGCGAGTATTTCACTTGGAATGCCACTCGCAGTGGGAACACGTTTGTCCGTACGAATAGCGGGTGGGAAGTCCCCTTGTCTATGAGGGCGTCCTCCACTGACCATATGGTGGTCCCTAAATTCATTTGCAAAGTGGTGAGGTAAAGCACCTCCGTGAAGTCTGTCTAGCATACTGTTTGTTCCGGTTGAACCTTCTAATCTTTCGAGTGTGGAGGTCATTCTATATAATGCGTATATATTTTATTTTTTATAACTATATTATATATAATATGTTTAGTATTGGAAAGAAAAACGATAGAAATAAAGGTATGCCTATTGCCAGAATAACAGGGGGAGAATTCGGAGGGAAGTTTCTATATATGAAACCCTTTAAGAAAGACATTTCATTACTCCCTAAAAAAATAACAGAACGGTATAGCGACGAAGAATACGATATATTGGATAATGCTATTAAAACGGGATTTGAACCAAATGAAGAACGAGCCAAAGAAGAATATTATAAAATATTAAATGAGTTTGAAAACGTTAAACATAAGGGATTTATTTTAAAAAGTGGAAAGTTGGCTCCACTTCTTAATTTCAACAAACAGGAACGATTTTATATAACTGGAAGTAGTGGAAGTGGAAAGACATACTACGCAACGCAACTTGTAAAACAATATTTAAAACATTACAGTACGGACAATCACGATTTTGTTATGATAAGTGGTGTCCCAGCGAGTGAGGATTTACAGGAACTTGAACCAACCGTTATTAACCCATATGAATTAATAAACGAACCTTTACAGGAACACGAGATAAAGAATGCGATTGTCTTATTTGACGACGTTCTCTCTATTCCTAAAAAGGACGTTAAAAATAATATAACCGCTATTGTCAACAATATGGTTGAAACAAATAGACATACAAACACCACAATGCTCATTATTAACCATTTGATTAATAATCATTTTGAAACCAGAAAACTCCTTAATGAGGCTTCAGCAATAGTATTCTTTCCAAAATCGTCCGCAAAAAATAATATACGAAAGTATTTGAAACAGCACGAAGGTTTCTCCGATAAACTCATTAGAAAAATAATCAATCTACCCTCACGTTCGGTGACACTTTATAAAAACCCCGAATATATATTATATGAAAAGGGTGTATTTTCAATCTAATCTAATTTTATTTCTATTCGGACATATACGTCTATACATTTCTATTGGTTTCTTACATATTGAAACCGAGTAATGTAAATAGTACTCTGCCTTTTCATAATATCCATAATAATATGTTGAGAGATATTTCTTCATATATTATTAGGTTATATTTTCTTTTTCATTTTCATTTTCATTTTCATTTTCATTTTCATTTTGCAATTCTGTCTCTTTCGTTTCATTTTTATCTGATAAATAGGTCTCGGGTCTTTTAAAGCGATTGGCGTGTAATTCTACGTGTGCCTTCTCTTGAGCGTTCTCTTTATATAACTTCAATTCGTTGGGGTCAGGAGCATATGACCTTTTCCCCTCTATATCAACAATATCATTTATCATACGTTGTAATGCTTCGTCGGGGTCGTGTTTTAATTGAAATTCCAATTCGTTCGGTATTGGATTGGGTGCTTGTCTAAATTCTTGTTTTTTACGGAATGCCAGTTTCATACTAAACGTGCCGAACCGTGGAATGAAAATAGGATATAAAACACCTTGATTGTCAGTCCAATATGCTTTAATATCTATTGAGTTTAATGGCACTTGTGACTGGAGAGTATTCCACCGCAATTGTAATCCTTGTGGTTGAAATTGTAAATATCCCTTATCGTTTACACCAGCGGGTATATTAAAGTCAGTCAGTATAGCACGTGTGACGTCATTCTGTGTGGGTAATAATTCATTATTAATCGGTATTCTTGACGTTTCAAATGTAATCCCTATAAACTCATTCCATAATCCAATAGTGGGGAACTCTTGTTCTACTGTTATGTATGTATTCCCTTGTATCTCTATAATATTTAATCCACGTCCATTAATCTGGACGAATATCTTGTATATATCAGTTGGCTCGTTATTAGGAACAAAACCAGTCTTATATTGGAATGCATTAAATGAGGGGAAGAAATTAATATACAAATCAGCGCCCATACATATCTCAACTGTCGGTACTCCCGTCTGGCTCTCACTTTGAAAAGCAGGTTGTATAACAAATTCAATTAATTGTGTGGCAGCGTCATATGCAATAGTTGGTGCTTCCGTTCCAGCGAATGCGGGGTAATCGCCTTTCAAAGTCGCAAAGGCACGTTCATATGCTTGATTAACAATATACGTAAATTGTTTAATATTCCAAACAGCAAACGGATATGTTGGAATTGGATTATTTGTTCGTAGGACGTATTCCAAACTCTCACTATACGAATTGCCCTGATATAATAACGTAACAAAATAGGGAGAAGGTTGGTCTAAAATTAAAATAGGGATTAGACTTGACGGTACAGAAAATCTCGCAACCGCAATCTCATATTGGCTCGGATTGTCTAAAATAGTATCAGCACGTGAAGCCGAGAACTCAACCGCTTCTGTTTGGACTGCGTTTCCATTCTTATCAGTATTCACAAACTGGCTAATATTATAATATATGTAATCGTCACTCATATTATTTATTATATGGTTATATTTTATATTCGGTTATTTACCACAAATATTTATGAGAGAACCAATTTGGATTATAGTATATATCGGACGGTGACATATGTCTACCCCTATATAAACGTCTTCTCTCTTTATCATTATGGTCGTATTTAGAATATAGCCTCAGTGGTGTCTTATCACGGTACTGGTCATATGGTATTCCATTCTTCCTTATACCTCCGAACGGCACTTTAACAATAGCATTCGGATTATCTCTGGATTGCAAAATGGCATTATATTTTTTATCTTTTCTGTTACTTTTCTCAAACCCCTTTAATTTATATTCACTCTTTCTGTAATTAACCATTATATAATATCAATATAAATTAAAATAGGGTATCGTTGTTGAAGTCAAATGCGTTATTTCTATTACCGCCGTTAGATAAACTATATTCACTCACTCGCTTCTCGAAGAAGTTTGTCTTGGCTTCTACACTTATCATTTCCATAAAAGCAAACGGGTTCTCCACATTATATATCTTATCATAATTTAATTGTGCACATAATCTATCAGCAACAAACTTTATATATATGGTCATTAAATCGCTATTCATACCAATCAATCTAACGGGCAACGCCTCACATATGAATTTAGTTTCAATCTCAACAGCCTCCTTTATCATTTTATAAAAGTCGTCCTTATCTATTTTATCACAATATGTATTATATAGGTAAATACCGAATTCAGTATGAAGTCCCTCGTCACGGGAGATTAACTCATTACTGAACGTCAATCCTTTCATTAATCCTCTTTTCTTTAACCAGAATATAGCACAGAACGCACCACTAAAGAATAGTCCTTCTACCATTATAAAAGCGAGGAGGCGAATTGCAAAACTGCTCTCTTTATCTGTTATCCATTTTTGTCCCCACATACATTTCTCTCTTATACATTCAAACTCTTGTATAGCATTAAAGCATTTTAACTTCTCCTCTTTATTCTTTATATATGTATCTATTAATAATGAATAGGTTTCCCCGTGTATAGTTTCTATAAAATTTTGAATACTATAAACAGCCCTAGCCTCTGATAATTGAACCTCACCGCTGAACCGATTCACGAGATTTTCATTAACGACACCGTCTGCCGAAGCAAAGAAAGATAAAACCATTTTAATGAAATATCTCTCATTTTCGGACATTTTCATAAAGTCGGTATAATCACCTCCCATATCTATTTCTTCAGGAGTCCAAAACACACTTACAGAATTTTTATAAAATTCCCATATTTTATTGTCCTTAATAGGGAATATCGTATATCTCCCTTCGTCCTCCTTAAATAAGATATTGTCAGTCATATATAATAGGTTGCGATTTTTAAAATATTATATAAACGTAATATATAATGAGTATCAACAAACTTCGCAACTATACCAAATATGGAATTGTTAATTTTGAAGCAAAGGCTTTAAAACTTGGTCTTATGAATGAAACAGATAATATACCAGTATGTATAAGCAATACAGGTGACAAATCGCTCATATCACGAAAATTGACCGCTGACGATTTTCAGGGTGTAGTATTACGTGGTGGTACGCAAACGTTTTTTAACCAACTCACACCTAAACTCAATATTATGAATGTAGAGGACGCACGTGTCCCCATTTATAATACGACAAATCAGGTTGGCTCACGAACCGTCAATTGTGATAATTTTGAAATAGGGGATTTTATAAATATAAAGGCGAATGGACACTTCTCGACGAGAACAGGTCAGGACGAAATATTAAGGGGTTTGTTCGTGAGATTGGCTGACGGGACACAAAATGCCGATTTTGAAATATATACGCCTCCCAGCACAAACGTTAGAGAACTTATTTATTTCCCACAGGCACCTTTAAACGCAGGATTTTCCAGTTGGGAGTTAGACGTTTACCTAACCAAAATAGGATTAGACGGTTCGGTCAATAACGTGAGATTATCTGGGACATTTAAATCTTATGGTGCAACCACGGGTAGTGGGTCGGTTGATAATATCATTCATTCCACATTCACACAGAGAACCAGTACTATTGATTTCAGGTTAGACCCTATCGTTGATATTGAGTGGAAGGCACTCGCCGGACCAACTAACGTGAATGTTGATTTCCAGATATGGACTGATAGTCTCTATATGACTAAAACGTCAGGAGTTGGTGTTGCTGCCTCAAATTAAATATTGTTATAATATATAATGGTCACACAGTGGGAACAGAACCAAATAGGGCAATGGAGGGGGTGGATCGTTTATTTAACTGACGAAGAAGAATACGACCTATATAGGTTTGAAGAAGCACAGGAGCAATCGTGGTTTGAATACATAACGAGTTATTTTTATTAATATATTATATTATATAATAACATATATTAATTACAATATGTCTTTAAATTGCTTTTATTATTCCTTTATATTTATCCGCGAACCAACCGACCGCCCGTGAGTGCTCGTGTGCCTTTTGCAATTTGCTGAACTGCCATACCAGCAGCTGGGTTTCCTAAAGCAGTTCCGATAGCGGGTGCTGAGGCTTCGGCAGCTCTGGCAACTTTGTTGACAATAGACTTAAGAGAAGTAAAGAAT
>ERZ767114.1336-NODE-1336-length-11918-cov-3.511950_pt1 | contig 11918 bp, 8 predicted proteins | sample MGYA00374952_ERZ767114 | MGnify/ENA primary metagenome ERZ767114 (study PRJEB28939, sample SAMN06267156) | marine metagenome | isolation source: Columbia River Estuary | place: USA:Columbia River Estuary, USA | collected 2012-05-05 ...
CCGATGGCGATGCAGCCCCCCATGCTATCGGAGGATTGCGCGGCTTCATCCGAGCGGTGGGCGTGAGCGAGCGCTGCTTCGATTGCTGCCATCCAACGGCTCATATCACCTGAATAATGCTGCAAGGTATGGCGGGCACTTGGTAAGGCGGTGAGCAATTCTCGCTCGGTGCCACCGGTTTGATTACCACTATCTAGGTAGGCAAAGCCGGGCAAGTGAGCAAACAAGCCCGCCCATTCGACCAGGCTAGCCTCATAAGGCAGTGAAACGATGCGCTCTGTTAGCGACATAAATAACCCTTTCACCAACAGGGGTAAAATTGACAGGAAGTGGTAAGGATAAGTAATGTCGCGGTCTATGCACAGCGCGGTGTACACTTATCGGTTGATCAGCACCTCTGTGCATGAGAGCGCACCGTTTTTTATCTGAGAGCCCGTCAATGAACAATGGTACCGAGAAGGGCACCCGCGAGGGTGTGACCGTGTCACTAAAGAACCCGTTTACAGCCGCTCCGGTCGAGACTGACCCAGCTGGCCGTTATGAGGCGACGCTGCGCCGTGGTGCAGAGCTGCGCGAAAAGCCCCTCATGGCGGCCGGATCGCGTAATCGTCTTCGTCAGCACTTAAAGGGACGGATGACAGTTTGGGAGCGGATCCGCTATTTGGCTGACGATACGCCCCATGTGCTCTACCAAAACTGGGGACCGAATCTGGATGGCGCCTCATTGGTCACGGCAATTATGTCGGTCAATGGACGCGATGTTGCCGTTTATGGCCACGATTTTACCGTGCGCGCGGGATCGATGGATGCCACGAATGGCAAGAAACTAGCGCGGCTTTTTGAGTTGGCCGCTAAGCGTCGGATTCCAGTGGTCGGTTTAAATGACTCTGCGGGCGCTTATATTCCTGCGGGTGTCGGCGGCCTTGATGGCTACGCAGACGCCTTTACCGCGCTGCGTAAAATCAGCGGTATTGTGCCCAGTATCATGTGCATGTTTGGTTTCAATGCGGGGGGCGGCAGCTATTTACCTCGCCAAGGTAGTTTCTTGATTCAGCCTAAGGAGACCTTTTTCGGACTGACCGGGCCGGGCGTTGTTAAGAGCGTCTTGGGTGAGGATATTACGCCTGACGAACTGGGTGGGCCGATGGTGCACAGCCAGACTGGTGTGACCGATTTTGTCGTTGAGGATGAGGTGGCAGCCCTCCGAAAGGTAAAAGAGCTGTTGCGCTACTTGCCCGACTCGAATCAGTCGCTGGCTCCCTACAGGGAAACCTCTGATCCGATAGACCGCCGCACGGTTGATGTGGATATCCTCTTAAAAAAGGCGTTCAACTCTCCGACGGGCTTCAATACGCCCTTTGATATCAGCATTATGATCCAGCAGCTGTGTGATCACGGCGATTTTTTAGAAACGCAAGCGGATCGAGCGCGCAATACGGTCACGGCATTAGGGCGCATGGGTGGTAATGTGGTGGGGTTCGTCGCCAATAATTCTGCCGTTGCCTCTGGGCAAATTGACATCGATGCTGCGTATAAAAATGCCCGTTTTATTCGCTTTTGCAATTTGTACAATATTCCTGTGATCTTCCTTGAAGATACGACCGGCTTTTTGCCGGGTCGAGAGCAGGAGCACAGGGGGATCGTGCAGGCGGGGCGCGCGATGCTGGATGCGATAGTCGATCTGCGCACCCCCCGTTTCTTGGTATTGGTAAGGAATGCCTTTGGTGGCGCGTATGCGTCCTATAACAATTATGCGACGGGTGCCGATTTTGTCGTCGCGTTGCCGACAACTCGAGTCGCGGTCATGGGACCGGCGGGCGTGGAGTACGTGTACAAGGACGAGCTCAAAAAAATTCGTGCGAATCGAGAAACTCGTATTCAAACTGAGAGCGAGGCTCGTGTGGCTCAGGGTTTGTCCGTCACTGAGGCAAGCAAAGAGGCCGCCCTAGCGGTTGATGCGCTGATTAAAGCAGAAGAGGCGGCTCTGGCTCAGCGCTATGAGCAAGAAATCATGAATCCCGAAGAAGCGCTTAGTTTGGGTTCCATTTCTGAGATTGTTATGCCCGCAGACTTGCGCCAGGTTTTGGCGCGCCAGATGGCGTTTTGTTTGCGTCATTACCAGCCTGGACCGATGCAATCGGTGCAGCGCGAATTTCATTGATCAGTGGTTGGGAGAGACTTCGTTTTGGGTATTCAGCACTATCTCAATAACCCGCTTATTCACGCCGATCGACGCGGCAAGCTGTCTGGGTCGCCGTGGTGTGAGCGTTTTTTATGTAACGACTTAAGACCGCTGATTATCTGTCGTGGCCCGATTCGTAAAGAAGCCATGGACGTGTTCACGGAAATGGGCATCGATCATTACGGCATCTTATTATCCGAAAAGGATTCGATTGTGTATCGCGGCGCGTTGGCGCCCGAGCTGAGAGTGCTGACCGACCCTGACCGGGTGCACCGCGTCCCCGATTATAGCGGCGCAACCAAAGAAGAGCGTGAGCAGCGTATTACCGACATCATTCACATCGCCCAACACCATGGCTACAACGCGATTTTCGCCGGTTATGGGTTTATGGCTGAAGATGAGCAGATGGTGGCAGCCATGGAGGGGGCTGGTCTGATCTTTATCGGCCCTTGTTCGCGAACCGTTAGACAGGCGGGATTAAAAGATGAGGCCAAACGTACTGCGCTCCGAGTAGGCGTGTCGGTTACGCCCGGTATTGATAACGGTACTACGCTGACGCTGTTAAAAAAGTACCCGGATAAAGCAGCCTTAGAGAACTTGGTCGCAGAGCATCAGCTGGTGTTAGCGCCTGGCGACACAGCTGATGATCAACTCGAGAGCTTGGCCGAGCGGGTTTTGATGGCCAGCTATAGAAAGGGCATTGATCTGTATACCGTCGATGAGCTGAGTGAAACGCTGACCGAAGCAGTGATTAAAATGAGCGAGCGGTATCCTCAAAATCGTGTCCGTTTGAAGGCCATTGGTGGTGGTGGTGGAAAAGGACAGCGAATTGTTGCACTGGGTGACGCTGAAAAAACGCCTGAATTGGTCCGAGAAATCCTCAATGAGGTCAAGACAACCGGCGTGGGCGACAACAAGAATGTGTTGGTTGAATTGAATATCGAAACAACCCGACATCAGGAAATCCAAGTGATTGGTAATGGCGAGTGGTGCATCACGCTGGGCGGGAGAGACTGCTCGTTACAGATGCATGAGCAGAAACTGCTTGAGGTATCCGTTACTCGCGAGTCGTTGCTCGCAGCGCAGCAGAGAGCGCAGCACTCTGGCGCGGACGAAGAGGCTGCTGTCTTGGCCCAGGACATTGTCACACTCGATTCGATGGAAGAAGAGGCAACCCGCTTTGGTGAGGCCGTTGGACTGGATTCCGTCTCGACCTTTGAGTGCATCGTTGACCGAGATCAGCATTTTTTCATGGAAATGAATACGCGGATTCAAGTAGAGCACCGAGTCTCTGAGTTGTGCTACGGCTTGCGCTTTTCGAACCCTGATGATGCGGAGGACGGCTTTGTCGTCGAGTCATTGGTGGAGGCGATGGTGCTGCTGGCAGCCCACGGGCAACAGTTGCCCAAGCCTGAGCGTGTGCCGAGGCTTTCAGATAGCTTGGAGGCGCGGCTTAACGCCACTAACGATGCGCTCCAGCCCAGCGCGGGAGGCATGGTGGAGTTCTGGTCGGACCCCATTGCTGGTGAGATTCGCGACGATCAGGGAATCAGTTTGCACAACCCCGACACAGATGTGTTCATGGAATATACATTGGCGGGCGCCTATGACTCGAACGTCGCATTGCTGCTGACAGTGGGCGGTGCGCGAGAAGCGGCCTACGAACAAATGGCAGAAGTGCTGCGCTCGACGCGACTTCGCGGCAGAGATTTACAGACCAATCTCGCCTTTCACTACGGTCTGGTGCACTGGTTTTTAGGGCGTACGGTGAACGCTCGGCCGACCACGCGTTTCATTGTGCCTTACCTCACTGCAGTGGGTGAGTTAGCGCAGGAAGCGGGCAGAGTCGATATCAAAATCGCCTGGGAGCAATTATGCGCAGCCAGGGTCACCGCAGCGGGCGCCGAGGGGGCCGCTCTAAAATCGGTGCTGGCGGCGAAGGAAAGTTTGTTGATCAGGCCGATTACTCAGTTAATGGCATCGCCTCATTTACTCTCTGGCTGGCTCAGTCAGAATCAAAACGCCTTCCGATTTGAGCAAGGGCATTTTGAGTGGGCGGATAATCCGGTGGAGGTGCTTGCCGACACGTATCATTTCTTGCGTCTTGACTGGAACGAGACGCTGCCTGCTTCCAGCGCTATTTGGGATCATGACCATCAAATTTTGACAGACGCGGAAGATTTTTATGCTGAGTTATCGCGGCGATTTGAGTGCGATGACTGGGCTTCACTCTCACGGCTGATGACCCAAGAGGCTCCAGAGGGAGTGGCAAGCAGTGACTGGGCAGCGATACAGGCGGCACACAGTGGTTACCAAGCGGGTATGGAGATACTGGAGTGCCTGCCGGCGATGGCCCGCTTTACCGGCTTTTACGATCTTGACGTGAATGCGGATATGACCATCGCGTTTCCTGAGCGCCTCTTAAACGAGGCGCACCAGCAGGCGATGGCGAAGGCGCTTGCGCCGCCGCCGGTTGCCAAATCTAACGAGATCGTCGCTGAGAGTGGCGGGATGTTTTATGGTCGCGAAGCGCCCGAAGCGCCACTGTATGTCAAGCAGGGGCAGCATTTTGAGGCAGGTGAGCCTCTCTATCTTGTTGAGGTGATGAAGATGTTCAACAAGGTATTTGCGCCGTTTGCTGGCACGATCGACGAGGTGCTGGTCGAGGGTGATGGCGTCATCATCGCCAAAGGGCAGCCGCTATTTCGAGTCACTCCCGACGAGAAGGTAGAAATTATCTCTGACGAGGAAATAGCCTTATCGCGGAGAGCGCACACCACAGAGCTCGTTAAGCTCTTTATCTAGTGACGAATTAGGATATCCACCGAATGATTACTGCACTTGACCATATCGCCATTGCCGTCCCTGAACTAGAAACAGCCGTGGCCCGTTTTTTGGGGGACTTTGGCCTGCAATACGACGGTGATGAGGTGGTTGAGGCTGAAAAAACCGCAACCGCTTTTTTTAGCGTGCCGGCGACGCACATCGAACTCGTTGCGCCGTTAGCGGGCACCGGTCCGATTGCCAGCTACTTGGAAAAGCGCGGCGGGGGGTTGCATCACTTATGTTTTCGAACCGACGATATCGATGCGGATGTCGTGAGGCTCCGCGATAAGGGCTATCAATTTATAGGCGATAACCCCTCACCGGGAGCGCATGGCGCCAGGGTCATCTTCATTCACCCGAAGAGTTGTGGTGGTGTTTTAATTGAGTTGTCGCAGCCGGCAGAGGGTGCCGCATGAGTGTTTATGACCCGGAAGAATCGACTCTCAGCGCCTGGGGGCAACTGGTAGAAAAACAGAGTAAGGGCATCACGCCAGAGGAGTTCACTTGGCACACCCCCGAGGGTATTCCGCTCAAAACCCTCTACACCGCTGAGGATATTCAGGAGCTCCCCTACACCAATACGTTACCCGGGTTCTCCCCCTATATCCGTGGGCCGCAGGCGACCATGTATGCCGGTCGCCGCTGGACGATTCGACAGTACGCTGGCTTCTCGACCGCGGAGGCGTCTAACGCGTTTTACCGTAAGGCACTTTCGGCGGGCGGTCAGGGCATTTCAGTCGCCTTTGATCTGGCCACGCACCGCGGTTACGACTCAGATCACCCTAGGGTGTCGGGTGATGTCGGAAAAGCGGGTGTTGCCATCGATTCTGTTGAGGACATGAAAATTCTTTTCGATTCGATACCGCTCGATAAGGTTTCGGTGTCGATGACTATGAATGGTGCTGTTTTACCGGTGCTGGCGGGTTATATCGTTGCAGCGGAAGAGCAGGGGGTCGAGCAAGCTGCGCTATCAGGAACGATTCAAAATGATATTTTGAAAGAGTTCATGGTGCGCAATACCTACATTTACCCGCCGACACCCAGTATGAAAATCATCGGCGACATCATCGCTTACTGTTCCGCTAACTTGCCAAAATTCAATACGATTTCAATTTCTGGATATCATATTCAGGAGGCGGGTGCGAATGCCGCTTTGGAGCTGGCTTACACGTTGGCGGATGGAAAGGAATATATCCAAACAGCGATCGCTGCTGGATTGCAGATTGATGATTTTGCACCGAGGCTCAGTTTCTTCTGGGGCATCGGCATGAATTTCTATATGGAAATTGCAAAAATGCGAGCTGCCCGATTGCTGTGGGCCGAAATTGTGGGCGGTTTTGCGCCGACCAATCCGAAAAGCTCGATGCTGCGGACGCATTGCCAAACATCCGGATGGTCACTGACAGAGCAGGATCCGTACAACAATATCGTTCGAACAACGATTGAGGCCATGGCAGCAGTTTTTGGCGGCACGCAGTCGTTGCACACCAACGCGCTCGATGAGGCCATCGCCTTGCCGTCTGATTTTGCGGCCCGTATTGCCCGCAATACTCAGTTAATCCTGCAGGAGGAGACCGGTATTGGGCAGGTTGTGGATCCTTGGGGTGGGTCCTACATGATGGAACACCTAACAAACGAAATGGCAGCCAAGGCGCGAGAATTGATCGTTGAAATCGACGAGCTCGGCGGCATGGCGGCAGCCATCGAAAGCGGTGTCCCCAAGCTGAGGATTGAAGAAGCGGCGGCGAAAAAGCAGGCCCGCATTGATCGTGGCGAAGATGTCATCGTGGGCGTTAATAAGTTCCAAATCGACGAGCAGGATGTCGTTGATATTCTCGAGATCGATAACGAGCAAGTGCGCGAGTCCCAATTACGTCGCCTCGCTGATATCCGAGCGTCGCGCGACGATAAAGCGGTTACGGCAGCACTGAGTGCGCTGACAGAGGCGGCCCACTCTGGGGAGGGCAACCTGTTAGCGCTGGCGGTTGAAGCGACTCGATGCCGTGCAACGGTGGGCGAGATCTCAGATGCGATGGAGCAGGTGTTTGGGCGTTTCACCGCCAATTCGCAGACAGTGTCTGGTGTTTATGGGGCGGCGTATAAAGGTGATGCTGACTGGGAGAAGATCTCAATGGACATAGATGCCTTTGTTGCGGCGCATGGGCGGCGACCTCGAATGCTAGTCGCGAAGATGGGCCAAGATGGGCACGATCGAGGTGCCAAAGTCGTTGCCACCGCGTTTGCCGATGTGGGTTTTGATGTGGACCTCTCACCGATGTTCTCCACGCCAAGCGAAGTGGCGCGTCAAGCGATCGAAAATGATGTGCATGCAGTGGGTGCATCGAGTCTTGCGGCCGGCCATAAGACCCTCGTTCCCGAGCTTATCGCAGCACTTCGAGAGCAAGGTGGAGACGATATTATCGTTATTGCTGGCGGCGTTATTCCCGCTCAGGACTATGATTTCTTGGAGCAAAGTGGTGTGGCGCTGATCTTTGGTCCGGGTACGCCGATTCCTGATGCCGCGAGAAAAGTGCTCGATGCCATTAACGCCAACAGCTGAGGCCATTCTCTCGGGTGACCGTCGCGCATTGGCAAAAGCCATCACGCTCGTAGAGAGCCAGCGGGTAGAAGATCGTCAATCGGCACAGCAGTTATTAACCGCATTATTGCCTCATACCGGAGGCAGTATTCGGGTCGGGATCAGCGGCGTTCCCGGCGTGGGTAAATCAACGTTTATCGAAGCGTTTGGCTCCCAAGTGATTGAGCAGGGCCACCAGCTGGCCGTTTTAGCGGTCGATCCGAGCTCCCCTGTTGCGGGTGGCTCGATTCTAGGGGATAAAACCCGGATGGAGACCCTGTCTCGTGCTGAAGCCGCTTTTATCCGGCCCTCGCCGGCGGGTCGTGCGTTAGGGGGTGTGGCGGCCAAAACCCGCGAATCGTTGTTGTTATGTGAGGCCGCGGGGTTTGATGTGATATTGGTCGAGACAGTGGGTGTCGGGCAGTCAGAGCATCAGGTTGCCAGCATGGTCGACTTTTTTCTGCTGCTCATGCTGCCCGGTGGTGGCGATGAGTTGCAAGGTATCAAAAAAGGGATTCTTGAGTTGGCCGATGCCATCGTGGTGAACAAGGCCGATGGGGCCAGCGAGTCAATGGCACGGATCACGCAGCAGCATTATCGTGGGGCGATGTCGTTGCTGAGTCACGACGGATTCTGGGAGCCACAAGTGATGACCTGCTCGGCGCTCAACGGGCTGGGGCTTGAGGCCATTTGGGAGATGATCTCTCAATATGCCGACCTGGCTCGCGCTCAAGGCGCATTTGAGCAAGCGCGGGCGGATCAGAACCTAACGTGGATGCATCAGCTCATCGACGAGCTCCTGCGCGCGTCGGTCTCTGGGCATCCTTCGGTACAGTCAGCAATGGCCGATGTCGAAGCTGAGGTGAGACAAGCAAAAACGACACCGCTAGCCGCTGCACAAAGTATCTTGGCATTGTCTCGGCAACCCGTCTGAGTGAGAAGGGTCATCGGCGTGAACGTTTTGTTGTGATCCGGACAGGCATCATGGCCACGGTAGTGAGTTGCTTGGCGGTTTGTCCTAGGCGCTGGGATCAGCGACCAGAGCCTGAGATTCGGACAGGGCGTCACTGAGGATTGGGCAGGCAGCGTCGAGGGCCTGCTGCTCCACGCTATCGCCGCTGCAGAGCGCCATTAGATAGGGCAGTGCATAAGAGGAGGCGGCGATGCATTCGCCATCGATAAAAACGTCGAGACTGTCGTTGTGCTCCCGCCAAGCTAGTCGCGTGTCTGCAGACAGTCTGACCCTCCCGGTGTGCGAGGGAGTCGAAAAGCACGCCGTGTTGTCTGCTAACGAATCACCTTGCTCGGTCAGTATTTCGCCGAGCCACCGGCCATCGTCGAGTGCGTCTATTGCGTTCGCGATAGCGTCTCTCGCATTGGCAAGGTGCGCCACGGTGATTTCCCCGGGTCTGCTGTCGAGTACGGAGGTGGCGCCGTCTTCTAACAGCGATGCGGTGGAAAGGCGCTCTAGTACAGCGTCAGTGCGACGCGCCAAGAGTGCGGCGATGGGAGGCGCCCGGAGGCCAATCGAAAAGGTCATGCTCGCGCTGCGAGCAATCCCCCAGTGCGCTATCCCCGGGGGCACATACAGTGCATCGCCAGGGTTCAACAAAAATGTGGCGTCCGGTTCGAATTCGGGGATCAGATTAAGACCATTGCTACCTAGCTGAGGGGTGTTCTCGTCGCAAGCGGGACCCAAATGCCACTCCCGTTGACCCAGCCCCTGCAGCAAGAATACGTCGTAACGATCGAAGTGAGGTCCGACACCAGCGCCTTCCACTGCGTAGCTCACCATGACGTCGTCAAAGCGCCAGTTAGGTAAAAAAGACGGGCTGAGGCGCAGCTGATGGATCGCCGGATGCCAGCGATCCATTTGTTGCACTAATAAGGTCCACAAGTCTTGCCGCTGAAAACTGGTTTCACTAAAGGGTCCATCAGCCTGACCCCAGATCCCCTTGTCTTGCCAGATCAGCCGGCTTTCGATGTCTGGGTCTAAGGCAAACCCCGCGAGCTCATCTGGGGTGATGGGGGAGCGAAAAGCCGGTATCGCCTGCGGCAGATACAAGGGTTTTCGCTGCCAATACTCTGCGAGAAACAGTTGCGCTGAAATGGGCAGCTTCATCTCGATGATTGGCTTGCCTACTCGCTAATTTTGGCGGCAAGATCAGCCGCATAACCCGTATAGGTCTGAGGCGTGAGCGCGACGAGTCGAGCTTTTGCATCGTCCGGTATCTCAAGCGACTGGATAAAATCATGTAACGCGTCAGCGTCAAGGCGTCGACCTCGAGTGAGGGCCTTGAGTTTCTCGTAGGGCTCCGGCACGCCATAACGACGCATAACGGTCTGAACTGCCTCGCCGAGTACCTCCCAGGCGTCATCAAGGTCTGCCAGCATTGGTGCACTCGCAACCTCCAGTTTACTGATGCCCCTTTGTAACGATTGCAGAGCCAATAGTGAGTAACCCAGGGCAACGCCCATGTTTCTCAGTACCGTGCTGTCCGTCAGATCCCGCTGCCACCGGCTAACGGGTAACTTCTGTGCTAAATAGCTCAGTAGCGCGTTCGAGAGCCCAAAGTTGCCCTCGGCGTTCTCAAAGTCAATCGGATTGACCTTATGCGGCATCGTTGAGGAACCCACTTCGCCCTCAATGACTTTTTGTTTAAAGTACCCCAGCGAGATATAGGACCAAGTGTCACGAGCAAAATCGACCAGAATTTGGTTGCTACGCGCCAATCCATCGAAGTACTCCGCCATGTAGTCATGGGGCTCAATCTGTGTGGTGTAGGGATTCCATTGCAAACCCAGGGACGTTACAAATTGCTCAGAGATCGTCGGCCAATCTATCTCTGGGTAGGCGACGCTATGGGCGTTGTAATTGCCGACAGCGCCATTGAGTTTGCCGAGCGGCTGCAGTGCATCCACGATGTCTCGTTGCCGATTAAGGCGCGCCACCACGTTGGCGAATTCCTTACCCAAGGTTGTGGGCGTGGCTGCTTGGCCGTGGGTGCGTGAGAGCATGGGCTGCTCCGCGAATTGCCGTGCTAGGTGCGTTAAAACGGAGGTGACTTCGTCATAAGCCGTCTTCATTGCCTGATGGCCGTCTTTGATCATCAGGGCATGAGCGAGATTATTGATGTCCTCGCTGGTACAGGCGAAATGAATAAACTCAGAGGCGGCCGACAGTTCTTCATTGCCGGCAATCGATTCCTTCAAAAAGTACTCGACCGCTTTGACGTCATGGTTTGTGGTCGCCTCGATCGTCTTAATACGTTGCGCGTCACTTTCTGAAAAGCCACTCACTAATCCCTCGAGCAATGCGCTGGCCTCGTCACTGAACGGGGGCACCTCTGATATCGCTGGGCAAGCGGCAAGTTGGTTTAGCCAGGCAACTTCGACCGTAACGCGCCGATAGATCAAGCCGTATTCGCTAAAAATACCGCGCAGTGAATCCACCTTGTTGCAGTACCGACCGTCAAGGGGAGATAGGGCAGTCAGTGGGGAGGGTGTCATGGCGTCTGCTCTGCAGTCGGAAAACGCCAGTTTACCATGGCGCGTCGCTGGCTTGCGCTAATGGCTTCCCTTAATGGCTTGCCTTAATGGAGGGCGCTGACATCCCGAGCGAGGCGGGCGGCGGTGTCTCTGATCTCACCACGGCTCAGCATGAGCCTGAGCCGTGATCCGCCAAGCTGGCGCCACAGGAAAGCGGCGCGCACGCCGCAAAGCAACAGTGCGCGAACCAGATCTGCCACGTGGGGGCTGTTGAGGTGTTGTGCACTACCGGTGACTTTGATTCGGTAAGGTAGCGTACTGAGCGTATCCTGATAAATTGCAGCAATATTAGAGTTTATAGTATTGATATTATTTGAAAAATTATCAGCGCTGTAGGCGGCATGTTTGAGCCGGGCGTGAACAATGCTCAACAGGTCATCCCGCTTAGCAAACCGCTTCTCGAGCTGCAGCATGGCCAGCGTGTAGCGGAGTGTCTGTGCGGCAGTTTCGTCCTGAGATAAGCTCAAGCAGGCCGATAATTGCTCTAAGCCGAGACGGATGCCCTGTGGCGTGCCAAAAACCGAGTCAACGGCCTCCGGCTCGAAACAAAATAGTGAGTGAATAGAGGCCTCGACGAACGGCGCTGGCCAGCTGCCAGTTTTGGCCGCTAGATCGACGATGCGTGCTGCCTGAGCCACACCGGCTAGCGCGAGGGTGCGTTGCTCGATCACGGTCCGCTCAGTCACAGTGCTGCCTCAATGACGCCACCGCCGAGGCAGGCCTCGCCCTCGTAAAAAACGACTGACTGGCCTGGCGTGACCGCGCACTGGGGTGCCTCAAAAG
>ERZ767114.1342-NODE-1342-length-11895-cov-3.585886_pt1 | contig 11895 bp, 10 predicted proteins | sample MGYA00374952_ERZ767114 | MGnify/ENA primary metagenome ERZ767114 (study PRJEB28939, sample SAMN06267156) | marine metagenome | isolation source: Columbia River Estuary | place: USA:Columbia River Estuary, USA | collected 2012-05-05 ...
CCTATTGTTGGAACCCTGCTAGGACAAACCAGTATGCAAGGCGTAGGACTCGCTCCTATTTTAGGTATGATGGGTTTTGGTGTAGGCCTCGCGATACCGTTTTCTTTGTTTGCATTTTTCCCTTCGATGCTACAATCATTACCAAAAAGTGGCGGCTGGTTAAATACCATCAAAGTAAGTTTTGGTTTTATTGAATTAGCGCTTGCACTTAAATTTTTATCCAATGTGATGAAAAAGAAAGCGATTGTATTTTTACTCTCTGACTTCATGACAGAAGGCTACCAACATAATTTAAAAATTGCTTCTGGCAAACACGATATTACAGGCATTAGGGTTTTTGACAAATACGAAGCTGAAATTCCAAACTTAGGAATGGTGCAAATGCAGGATCAAGAGACAGGCGCCTCGTTTTTAGTGAATACTGCTTCAAAAACCGTGCGTAAAAACTATCAAGTGAACTATCAAAATAAGGTTGGCTATTTTTCTGAAAGCTTCAAAAAATCAGGTGCAGGGGCGCTCGATTGCAGAATAGATGAAAGTTATGTGAAAAAATTATTAGGGTATTTTAAACAACGTGGATAAGTCGTACATGAAAACAGAAAGAACCATAAAACAGCGTTCCACTCAAAACATCCTTTTGAGTCTTTTCTGTGTGCTTATTTCTCTTATAGGCTATAGTCAAGTAACGTCTAGTATCGATTCAACTGCCATAAAAATTGGAGCCGAGTTGTTTTATAAAATCCACGTGAAAACCGACTCCACCACGCTTGTGGTATTCTCTGAAGAACAAACATTTCAGCCACTTGAAATGATCAACAGTTATTCTATTGACACCACCAAAAAAGAGGGCTATTATCAACTCACTAAAACCTATGGACTTACTCAATTTGACTCTGGAGTTTATACCATTCCAAAACAAAAAATTAGGATTGGAGAGAATATCTTTTTCACAGATTCTTTACAAGTTCAGGTTAATCCAGTTGTTGTAGATACAAGCAAGCAAAAGCTGTTTGATATTAAACCGCTTATCGAAGTTGATAAAAAACCTTCTAAAATTTGGAGAACTCTTGGGTTCATCTTACTCGCCTTACTTGGAATTGGAGGGGTTTTATACTGGTTTATATGGCGTAAAAACCCCATGTCCGAAGCAGAGAAAATTGCAGCTCTAAAACCTTATGAACGCGCCAAACTAGCGCTTGAAAAGTTAGACGAAGAGCGGTACTTTGAAAATGAAGAAATAAAAACATATTACTCGGATTTGACCTTAATCTTAAGACAGTATCTAGATGAAAAAGTGTACGAACAATCGTTAGAAAGTACAACAGACGAATTGATATTCCGCCTAAAAACACTTGAAGCCGCCAATCAAATTAAGTTAAGTAAAGAAACCATTCAGAATATTGAAACTATTTTGAAACGTGCCGATTTGGTGAAATTTGCTAAATCGAAACCCGATTATCAACTCGCAAAACTCGATAAGAATACCATCGATTTGGAGATTGACCATGTAAAAGAAGGACTTCCTGAACCTACCGAAGAAGAGTTGTTACAAGATTTAGCCTACCGTGAGGCACTCGCCCGAAAACAAAAACGCAAAAAAATTAAACAAATCACTGCAGCCATTCTAGGTGTGTTTTTAATTACCATGATTGGGCTTGTAATTCGATCTGGGTTCACAGAAGTCAAAGACACCGTGCTTAGAAACCCAAGTAAACTTTTATTAGAAAAAACGCCGTGGGTGACAAGTGAATATGGCGCTCCTGGAATCACCATTTCAACACCTGAAGTTTTGCAGCGTCAAATCGTAGAGCTTCCCGAAGAAATGAAAGGCAAGGTTCAAACAGTCACTTTTGCTTATGCTGGACCCGACACACCAATTGATGTGGTGATAAACAGCTCGAAATATGCGGCGGAAACCGACGAAGAGGGCAAGCAAAAAGATGTTCCAATTGACCTTTTAAAAGTAGCGGAAGGGGTCTTAGACCGTTTTGAAGAAAACGGGACTAAAAATATTATCACACGCAACGAACAGTTTATAACGCCCAATGGACAAGAAGGAATCAAAACGTTTGGAACCGCAGAATTTCTTGTAGAAGACAAACTCGTAAAGGGGGCGTATATACTATTAGGATTCTCGACACCCAATTTGTTACAACAAGTTATTTTGACTTGGAAAGAAGAGGATGTATATGCCGACCAAATTGTCGAGCGTATTTTAAATTCTATCGAACTCATTAAACTCACAAAAGACGACAAGTAATGTTTAACGGAATCGATTTTACTCAAAAAGAATTTTTATGGCTGCTGCTTGTGGTGCCTTGCTTGGTGTTTTGGTATGTGTTGAAACACAAAAAACAAACCGCTCAATTGAGCATTTCAAGCACGCAGGGCTTTCAAAGAAACACGGTTTGGAGTACGCTCAAACACTCTTTATTTCTTTCCAGAATGGCAGCGATTGTTTTGGTGGTTTTGGCACTTGCACGTCCTCAAACGGTGGATGTATCTTCCAAAACAAAAACAACTCGCGGAATTGATATTGTGATGGCCATTGATGTTTCAGCGAGTATGTTGGCAAAAGACCTAAAGCCAAATCGACTTGAGGCACTAAAAAACGTCGCTGCTGATTTTATCAAAGGGCGTCCCAATGACCGAATAGGTCTTGTCGAATATGCAGGAGAAAGCTATACAAAAACTCCCATTACAAGCGATAAAAGTATTGTGCTTCAATCATTAAGAGATATAAAATATAATACCGTAATCACAGGTGGAACTGCCATTGGAATGGGGCTCGCAACCGCTGTAAACCGCATCAAAGACAGCAAGGCAAAAAGTAAAATTATTATTCTTTTGACAGATGGGGTCAACAACGCAGGGTTTATAGACCCCCAAACAGCAAGTGAATTAGCGGTAGAATATGGCATTAAAACCTACACCATTGGGCTGGGCACCAACGGCATGGCATTGTCGCCAATTGCCATTCGAAATGGCGTGTTTCAGTATGGAAAAATTCAAGTAGAAATCGATGAAGAGCTCTTAAAAGAAATTGCTGAGGTCACTAGTGGAAAATATTTTAGAGCAACAAATAACCGTAAATTAAAGGAAATCTACAAAGAGATTGACAAACTGGAAAAAACAGAAGTAGAAGAATTCAAGTTTTACAATTATGAAGAGAAGTTTAGACCTTTAATTTGGTTCGCCCTTGGGTTGTTGTTGTTTGAGTTTTTATTGCGATTTACAATATTTAGAAGTTTTATTTAGATGTATCAATTAGAAGAAAAAATATGGTTTTGGTTGTTGCTCATCCTTCCTGTGATGTTGGTGGTATTTCTGTGGACACTTCTCTGGAAAAAACGCGTCCAAAAAAAGTTTGGAAACACAAGCACCTTAAAACGGCTTAGTCCTGATCAATCTGTATTTAAATCGGTACTAAAATTTTGTGTGTTATCGCTTTCTATAAGTTGTTTTGTGGTTGCTTTGGTCAATCCAAAAATTGGCACAAAACTTGAGACCATCAAACGTGAAGGTGTTGATATTGTTTTTGCAATTGACGTTTCAAAAAGTATGCTCGCCGAAGATGTGGCACCCAATCGATTGGAAAAATCCAAACAACTTGTGACACAAATTATAAATAATTTGACAAGCGATCGCATCGGAATTATTGCCTACGCTGGTAAAGCATTTCCACAACTGCCAATTACAACGGATTATGGTACGGCAAAAATGTTTTTACAAAGCATGAACACTGATATGCTTTCCTCACAAGGAACAGCCATTGATGAAGCCATTCAGCTGTCGCGAAATTACTTTGATGATGAAGAACAAACCAACAGGGTTTTAGTGATCATCTCTGATGGAGAAGACCATAACGACCTCAGTGTGGAGGTGGCGGAAGCTGCTTCGGAAGAGGGTATCAAAATATACACCATTGGAGTGGGAAGTGAAAAAGGAGGGCCAATCCCACTCAAAAGAAATGGGGTGATTATGAGTTATAAAAAGGATAAAAATAACGAGACTGTTATTACAAAACTTAATTCAGAAACCTTAAAGTTAATCGCAGAAGAAGCTAAAGGGGCTTATATCGGTGGAAATTCTACCGCGGAAGTAGTAGAACAAATTCGCGATGTTTTGAATAAGATGGACAAAAAAGAATTTGAAGCCAAAGAATTTGCAGAATACAAAGATCAATTTCAATGGTTTTTAGGGTTGGGATTGTTCTTTCTAATATTAGACATCTTATTTTTAGAGCGAAAAACAGCTTGGTTAAAACGCTTAAATTTATTTAACGAAAACCTATGACGTACTTAAATAACATACTTAAAACTCTGGGGGTTAAAAATAACCCAACCATATCTATTCGCTATTCATACCTTACTTTATTGTTTTTTATGACCCTGTTTGTTGGGACTGCACAAGAAGTAGACCTTCAATTAATTGAATCTAATGCGTATGTCTTTGAAGGAAATTCAATCGTTGGGGAAGATTTTATAGAGGCCGAAAAAAAATACCGTCTAGCAGTTTCGACAAAACAAAACAACGTTGCTGGTTCTTTTAATTTAGGAAATGCCTATTACAATTCTAAACTTTATGATGAAGCATTGTTACGCCATTTGGGTGCTGTAGAAAACAGCATTACAAAAGCTGAAAAACACAAGGCATATCATAATATTGGAAATATTTTGATGCAAAAAAAACAGTGCAAAGAAGCGGTTTCAGCGTTTAAAAATGCGCTTCGAAACAATCCTTCGGACGATGAAACTCGGTACAACTTAGCCCTTGCTCAAGAGTGTGCAAAAGAACAAGGCGACGGCGACGGCGATGGAGATGACGAAGATAAGGATAAGGATAAGGACGAGAACAAAGACGAGAAAGACGACAGCGACGAAAAACAAGACAAAGAAGATAAAAACAAAGATAAAGGAGACGAAGAAGATAAAAACGAAGGAGATGATAAGGAAGATGAAGACGGAAAACCAAAAGACGAAAAAGGCGATCAGAAAAACAAAGACCCAAAAAACGACAAGGGTCAGCCGCAACAACAGCCTGGAAAACTATCACCACAACAAGTAAAAAATTTACTTGAAGCGATGAATAATGAAGAGAAAAAAGTACAAGAAAAAATGAATGCCTCTAAAACAAAAGGGGTCAAAGTTAAAACAGAAAAAGACTGGTAGAGAATGAAACGGAACATACTTTTACTTACATTTTTTATTTCGGGACTCCTTTCGGCGCAGGAGGTATCCTTTGATGCGAAAGTGAGTAAAAAACAACTCGGGATTAATGAGCGTCTTCGAGTTGATTTTACAATGAACACAGATGGTGATAATTTTGAACCGCCGAGTTTTGAAAACTTTACTGTGGTTGGGGGACCGAGTCAGTCCATCAATAATTCATGGATCAATGGAGTCCGTTCATTTTCAAAAAGCTATAGTTATTTTTTAGCCCCTAAAAAACGTGGTGAATTTACTATTGGTCAGGCAACCATTGAAATTGACGGAAAAACCTATAAAACGCTCCCAGTAAAAATAACCGTTACCGCCGCGATTGATAAGCCTAAAGACCCGAACGATCCTAATTATATTGCTTCAGAAAAAATTCACTTGGTCGCTGAAATTTCAAACGGAAACCCATATTTAAACGAAGCGATTACTGTGGTTTACAAACTGTATGTCGCTCAAAATACAGGGGTTCGAAACTGGCGAGAAATAGACAGTCCAAGATATAATGATTTTTGGAGTCAAAATATTGATGTTAAGGGAATCGATATTAAGCAAGGCACTTATAATGGGGAAGATTACCGCTACGTTGTCCTGAGAAAAACCGTTTTGTACCCTCAAAAAACAGGAAAACTAACGATTGAACCTCTATCTCTTGATATCACGGTTGAGGTTCCTTCTAATAGACGTGACGTTTTTGGTAGAAGTTTTATGAGTACCGTCAACAGAACCGTTGCTAGCAGAAATAGAGTTATTAATGTAAAACCCCTTCCTGAAAATGGAAAACCAGAGAATTTTTCTGGTGCAGTAGGATCTTTTGACTTTAAAGTGACCACCAATAAAGAATCTTTGAAAGCTACCGAGGCACTTGAATTAAAAGTGAGTGTGTCAGGAAAGGGCAATTTAAAGCTCTTTAGACTTCCAAAACCTACACTTCCAAGTGCGCTAGAAGTTTATGAGCCAGAGCACTCTGAAAAGGTAAACACAAGAACCTCGGGGATGCAAGGAACCATTAGCGACAGCTATACAGTCGTGCCAAATTTTCAAGGAAGTTATCCAATTCCAAAGGTGTCCTTTTCTTATTTTGATTTAAAAACAAAGCAATATAAAACACTCACTTCAGAACGCCTCATTATTGAAGTTAATGAAGGGCCTCAAAGTGCTGGAAGCACAAACAACACCCCTGGAGTCCTTACAGAAAATATCATCCCTGCTAATTTAAATTCATTTAGTTCCTTCAAAACAAGTACTAAATTTCAACCGATTATTTCAGAGCCCTTTTTTAATTCCAACTTGTTTTGGTTCTTATTATTAGGTCCATTCCTGTTAATACCATTTATAATGTTTGTGGTTAAACGCCGAACGACACGCGCTTTGGATGTGACCGGAAATAAAATACGTAAAACAAATCGATTGGCCCGTAAATATTTAAGTAACGCAAAAAAATCTCTCGGTCAAAAGGAGCAGTTTTATAATGCGCTTGAGCGTGCACTTCACAATTATTTAAAATCAAAATTACGCTTAGAAACCAGCGAATTTAATAAAGAAAAAATAGAGGAGTTGCTCGGTAATAAAAACATAAACAGTGCAACCTTAGAAGGGTTTATTTCTCTTTTAACCTCCTGTGAACTTGCGAGATACACACCGCTTTCAACAGTTGACATGCAAAATGATTACAAAAAAGCGGCGGGTGTTATTAATGATTTAGACAAACAATTAAATTAAACAGATGAAGAAGTTTCTTATTTTTTGGTTGCTGTGTTTGGTTGGTTTTTCTCAAAACACAGAGTCGTTTAAGCAAGCAAATGACCTCTATAATTCAGGCTATTATAAAGAAGCCATCGTGCGGTATGACTCGATCTTAGCGTCCAATCAGCATTCTGCAGAACTGTATTTTAATCTTGCCAATTGTTATTATAAATTAAATGAAATTGGACCGAGTATCTTTTATTATGAAAAGGCACTTCAGTTATCTCCAAATGATTCTGATATTTTAAATAACTTAGGGTATGCTCAAAAAATGACAATTGACGCCATACAAGAGGTTCCCGAAAGTGGCGCTTCAAAATTGCTAAACAAAACCCTCAACAGCTTAAGTGTAGATGGCTGGGCAACTCGATGTGTTGGGTTGGCATTTCTTTTTGTTATTTTATTTTTAGGATATTACCTCTCCTACTCAGAAGCTAAAAAACGCCTGTTTTTTGTTTCGAGCTGCGGGGTTTTAATCGTTCTATTTATATCATTAGGGTTGTTGTTCAAAAAAGACAGTCTTGATAATAATACACACCCCGCTATTGTTTTTGTTAAAGAAGCAGGGGTTAAAACGGAACCAAATCTAAGGTCTGAGACCTCGTTTACTCTTCATGAAGGCACCAAGGTTTTGGTGATTGAAGATTATAACGATGACTGGATAAAAATAAAGCTGCTTAATGGTGAGACCGGATGGATGACGCGTTCGGAATTAAAGGCGCTTTAGTTTATTTAAGAATAAATGTCATTTTTTATTCTATCTTTACAATTATCAACAAAAACACAATCGCTATCATAAAACATATTGCCCCTTTGTTCTCTCTTTTTTTTCTGCTAAACATAGCGGGGCCAACCCTTCTGCTTTTACAATCGAACAGTGAATTCTCAAAGGTTGTTGTTTCAACAGAACAAGAATCCGATACAAAAGACATCGAGGATGTTAATGAACTTGTTTTGAACAAAACACCTCTTCAAAGTATGAATCCACGTACAAGAGGTCAAGCGTTGTTGTTTGTATTTTGTAATAAATCTTTTTTAGATGTTTATTTAGAGTGTGTTTCACCTCCTCCAGATTATATTTAGATTACTTCCCTTATTCACAAAAAGATCTCATCTCTTTTAAATTATAATCTAATATCAATACAATGAAACAACTTTTTTCAAACATAAAAGGCGATGCCTTTGGTGGAATCACCGCAGGAGTCGTCGCATTGCCACTGGCTTTAGCTTTTGGAGTCTCTTCTGGACTCGGACCTAGCGCGGGTCTTTACGGCGCTATTTTTATCAGTTTTTTCGCCGCACTTTTTGGAGGGACCAACACTCAAATATCAGGCCCAACAGCACCAATGACCGCTGTAAGTATGGTTGTGATTTCCGGAATTATAGCTGCCAATGATGGCGACTTATCAATTGCACTGCCCGCCATATTAACCGTGTTTTTAATTGCGGGGCTTTCTCAAATTGGACTCGGTATTTTAGGCTTCGGGAAGTATATTAAATACATTCCTTACCCGGTCGTTTCGGGGTTTATGACTGCAATCGGTGTTATTATTTTACTGACACAAATCTTGCCTTCTTTAGGGTATAGCCCAAAAGAAGACCTCCAATTTGTCAATCAATTCAAGGCACAGGCCGAAGAGGTGATTCTTGAAAATATTTTAAAAGAGGAGGCTGGTGATGGAATATTGGTCTTGGAAAATTTTCAAGAAACCATTGATCGCGCTTCTTTAATTTCGCAAGATGATATCCAAAAAGAATCTGAAAACTTAGCTTCTAAAGAGGCCTCTGGAACAATCGGCGCACTAAAACTTATGCCAAGAGCACTTCAAAATATCAACTGGCTAGAACTGCTGCTGGCTTTGGGAACTATTTTTATTATTTATGGGTTTAAACGCATTACAACGGTAGTGCCTAGCACACTCGTCGCTTTAATCATCATGTCTGGTATCGCCATTGGGTTTGGGCTGAATTATAAGCCTATCGAAGAAATTCCTAGCGGGTTGCCCGTTCTTCAACTAGAAATTTTTACTAAGTTTAAATTAACGACCATTACACCCTATGTTTTCACCGGGTTTACACTCGCGTTATTAGGAGCAATTGATTCCTTGCTAACGAGTATTGTGGCGGATAATATGACCAAAACAAAACACGATCCAAACAAAGAACTTATAGGTCAGGGAATTGGAAATAGTATTGCGTCTCTTTTTGGAGGAATTCCGGGTGCTGGAGCCACCATCAGAACGGTAGTAAATATAAACTCTGGAGGGAAAACAAAACTTTCTGGAATGATTGCCGGCATAATGCTGTTGTTTATTTTATTGGCCTTAGGCCCTATCGCTTCAAAGATTCCTACCGCCGTCCTTTCTGGAATTTTGATAACCGTTGGAATTGGCGTGATGGACTACAAAGGTCTAAAAGCAATTCCGTCATTACCAAAAGACATGTCGTTTGGTCCTTTAAAATTAAGTTCTGAGGTCATCATCATGCTCATTGTGTTGTTGCTCTCTACGTTTTGGGATTTGATATTTGCTGTGGGAATTGGCTTAATAATATCCTGTTTGATGTTTATGAAAAAAATTGGAGATTTAACTTCTGAATATTCCAACGTAAAAGTGTTAAAAGAAAAGAGTTGGCCGGACGAAAAAAACATTCCAGAACGCTTGAAAAAGTCTGTGTTTATTAAGCGTATCAAAGGGCCTTTGTTTTTTGGATCAACTTCAGACTTTCAGCAACTTTACAAACAAATTCCAGATACTGCGACCACTGTAGTTTTGCGTTTGGAACGTATGCAATATATGGATCAATCTGGGCTTTATGCTATGGAAGACATGATTCAAGAGCTGCAAACAAAAAATATCGAGGTGCGGTTTGTAAACCTGTTAAAACAACCGCGATATATGATGGAACGGATTGATATCATCCCAGATTTTATTCCGGAGGGACATATTTATGACAGTTTAAAGGCTTGTATCCAAGAGCTGTCTTAATCTGTTTTAAGTTTCGATTATTCGCTTAAGGGAGCTGGGATAGTTGGGAGCTCCAGTGGTGTTTCTTCATTTATAAAATTTGGAAAAATCATTGGAGCTAACGACTTTACTGGATTATAAAGGATGGATGTTTCGATTTCTTCGTCAGAAACAAAAGGAATGGTTTTGTTTAAGGAATTAAAAATCAATAATAGAACACTGAGTATTAAAGCAATTTTAAGACCTCCAAAAAGACCTCCTAATAATTTATTTAGAATTCCTAGAGCTGCAAAATCGGCAAGCTTGGTTAATGCTTTTCCTGCAAGAGAAACCACTAAGACAATGACGACAAATGTAATGGCAAAAGCGGTGATATTTATTGTTTTTTCACCCCATTCAAAACGGTTTGACAAAAATTCTGCTGCATAATTACTAAAGTGTACCGCTCCATAAACGCCTACTAGCAGAGCAAGTAAGGAGGTAACCTCAACAAAAAAACCTTTTGACAATCCTTTGATGAGTCCATAAAGAATGAGTGCGCTTAAGATAATATCAATGATTGCCATGCTGATTGATTTCTTTAAATGATTTACAAAAATTAACACTGAGTGCTAACTTAATAACTCAAATGTTTCGTTTCTATTTTAATACACCCTAAATTTACGAAATAATTATGGCTCGAGACGAAGAACTTAAAAAACGATGGGAAGAGGTGGTTAAAAAACTATCCGCTCAATTTTCAGATGGTGACCCCTTAGACCTAGATGGCATCATCTATCTTATTGGGGTACAAGAACTTGGGCAGCTACACAGGACATTCAAAAAGGACGAAAAGCTAAACCTAATGCACATTGCCATCTGTCGGCTTTTAGAGCCTTACGGCTATTATGTGTTTGATTATTTCGATGAACAGGGTTGGCCACATTATACGATAAAAGAAGCCTTGCCTAATTTAAAGGCTGGCGAACAAAGCATTCTAATGAAGGATGCGATTGTAAACTATTTTATTGAGGCGAAGTTTATTAGTTAAGATTTCTTAAATTTGGCCATTATTTAAATTAATCATGATAGAGAAAATCCATAAACTTATAGAGGAGGCTGAGGCTTTTTCAACACAGTCTTTAAAAGAACTAGAAGAATTTCGCATTAAGTTTCTTGGAAAAAAAGGACTTTTAAATGATTTGTTTGCGAGCTTTAAGGAGGTTCCAAACGAACAAAAAAAAGACTTTGGACAAGCCATCAATAAATTAAAAAGTGTCGCTCAAGAAAAAGTAAGTTCCTTAAAAGCGACCTTAGAAAACACTTCGAATGAGGCGTCTCTTTTTGGCGATTTATCTCGTCCTGGCGAACCTTTTAATATTGGGGCTAGACACCCCATTTCGTTAGTAAAAAATCAAATTATTGATATCTTTTCACGAATTGGATTTAATGTAAGTGAGGGTCCAGAAATTGAAGATGATTGGCATAATTTCACGGCCTTAAACTTACCAGAACACCATCCTGCAAGAGACATGCAGGATACGTTTTTTATTCAAACTGATCCAGATATATTATTACGTACACATACAAGTTCGGTGCAAGTGCGTTATATGGAAAATAATCAGCCGCCTATCCGTACCGTTTCTCCAGGAAGGGTTTATAGAAACGAAGCTATTTCGGCACGCTCCCATTGTTTTTTCCACCAGGTAGAAGGGTTGTATATTGACAAAAATGTGAGTTTTGCAGACTTAAAACAAACGCTACAGTATTTTACAACAGAGCTTTTTGGAAAATCAAAAATCAGGCTTCGTCCATCATACTTTCCATTTACAGAGCCAAGTGCTGAGGTGGATGTATATTGGGGTTTAGAAACCGAAACGGACTACAAAATGACCAAAGGAACCGGTTGGTTAGAAATTATGGGGTGTGGAATGGTAGATCCTAATGTTCTTGAAAACTGTGGAATCGATTCTAAAGAATACTCTGGT
>ERZ767114.1345-NODE-1345-length-11875-cov-3.465164_pt1 | contig 11875 bp, 9 predicted proteins | sample MGYA00374952_ERZ767114 | MGnify/ENA primary metagenome ERZ767114 (study PRJEB28939, sample SAMN06267156) | marine metagenome | isolation source: Columbia River Estuary | place: USA:Columbia River Estuary, USA | collected 2012-05-05 ...
TCTGTATTTAGATGAAATGAGGTTTTTATGAGGTAAACAAGAGCATAGCACACTTAGGTATGCGCTATGTGAAGTTATAACTGATTCTCTTTTGCAACTTTTTTTATAGCTTTAAAGAAGGGTTCTAATTGCTTTGTTTTGTAGGGTAGATTTTGATGAATGGAAGGATAACGGCTTGAATAAACGCTCGTTTTAATGGCGTTTATTTTTTGTTGTATGCTGGCTTATTCTGTATTTACCCTTTAAACTCAAAAAATAGTCTTCGAATACTCTTTTAGAAATAAAAGAAACAAATATTACTCCAATGGTTAAAATAAAGTAGAATAAAAGAGAGGCATTTACATCTGTGATTGATGCTAACTGATCTTTTAAAATAAATATTATTCCAAATATGATTAACATATGATACATGTAGATTCCATAGGATATTTTCCCTAAAAAATTCAATACATTATTGTCAAATTTTATGAGTGATTTTTTGTTTATGGATATATTAATAATTAACCAAGCAAAAGAACAGGTCAATAAAATTTGAGATATTATTTGCGTATTGTATATGTAGTCAAAAAAGATTGATTTTTCTGTAATAAACTGCACTCCAACAAATTTTAATAGTATGTATGAAAGTAAAAGGACTTGGATGGGTCTCGAAAAAATAAAACTTGATTCAATTCCTTTCTTTCTGTGATAAATTATATATGCTGCTAATCCTCCTATTGCCATAGATTCAAGTTGTAACATTCTTGCAATTTTAATTAAACTAGAAGACATCTCAAATTCAACAATCATGAATAGGATTATAATTTTAAGAGCAATTACAAATAGAATAATAGCCAAAAGGTGTTTCTTAAAAAACTTAAAGAGAGGCGCCCACATAATATAAAATAATTCTTCAACACCAATTGACCAAAGCGGTTCTAAAAGATGATGTCCAAATAATACATTAACCATAAAGGGTGAAAATAAAACATAATAGAATATAACATCTTTGAAGGTATATGGCATTTCATATGGATTGTCTATGATGTTTAAAAAGTATGGGATTATAAGTGTTCCAATAATCACTAAGAGAAAGTATAGTGGCCATATTCTCAATATTCTTCTTACGTAGAATTTTTTAATCGATATGTTATGTGTTTCCTTTTGTTCTCTCAGTAATAAATATGAAATTAAGAACCCACTTAAAACAAAGAAAAAGGTTACAGCTATTCCTCCATTATTAAAAACAGAGAAGCCTTTTAGATTAAAGAGTCCATTTTTTAGACGTATTTGTTCTGCATGATGAAGAACAACAAAGTAAGCTGCGAAAAATCGCAATGCGTTTAATCCACTTAAATATTTTATTTGTTTGTACATATCTTCTTGCTTGCATACAACGTTTAGGCTAAAAAGCGTAGCTGTCCCTTAGGGCAGCTATGATTTTTTAGCCATTGTTGTATGGCGTTTTTATTCCATTAATATTGTTCTAAATTCTTCAAGTTTCACTTCAAAATAAGCAGTTTTCATATTTTTGTTCTGTGCTGACAAATTTGCTTAAATCCCAAAAAAGAAAATCAAGCCTATAATTCTTTTCACAATCTTTTTTGTCATATTAAAGCCAACTTGCTTAAATACAGAACTTTTATCCTGATGTTATTCCTTTTCAACACGATAAACAGAAATTTCATTATCTATATGCTACCGTATCACTTTTATAAATCATCAAAGAGATTTTTATTTTTTTTAATTTCAAGCCAACGACTTATATAAAGAACAACCCTCCACTTTACAACTTGCTATTTCCAGATAACAGGAACTTTTGTCCTCATTCATCATTAAAAGTACGTATGAAAAACAGTGAATGGAAGTAAAGAATCTGTATTTAGATGAAATGAGGTTTTTATGAGGTAAACAAGAGTATAGGGCTCTTATATATGCTCTATATGAAGTTATAACTGATTCTCTTTTGCAAGTTTTTTATAGCTTCAAAGAGAGGTTCTAATTGCTTTCTTTTGAAGGGTAGGTTTGATTAAAGGAAGGACAAATTCGAACGTGTTTGTGTATGATTTGTTACGAGTTTTAAGCATTAAAGTCAGTAAATAAATCACAGATAAAAAGTCCACCAAGACCTTCGTAAATTGGCTAAAAGCAGCATTTTTTTTACACGTGTAGTACTTTCGTTAACTTTTTATATTCATTGTCTTATTCGGATATAATAAAACTAAGTGATTTTGTAGTGTTTTCTAAATGTACAATGAGTATGTATGAGCTTGGCGTTAAATTTTTTAAATTAATTTCTGTATTACTCGTACCAGAATTAATATTTAAAACTTCGTGATGCAAACGCTTTCCTGTTACGTCATAAACTTCTATTCTGGTTTTAAAAGCAGATAAAACATCTTTAACTCTTAATGATAATAATCCATTAGACGGATTAGGATAAATAAAAAATTCTGGTGAAGTCGAATGTTCATGTTCAATTATACTTAATGTTGATAAATCTGCATCGTCAAAGCCAAGACTAATCGGTACTGCAAGTTTTGCAACGGTAGCAAGAGTTGTTTGTACAACTTGTTGCATAAAGCTTAAATCTAAAGTTGAAATATTGTCATTGGCTGTGTGATAATTATCGTTTCTAAACTCTGCAGTATCTGTTAAAAGTACAGCCTGAAAACCTCCATCCCAAAAAGACGCATGATCACTTCTTCTTAAATCTGGTACAATTTCACCATTTCCTGGGACTTCAGCGTTTAATACTTTGAGTTGAGGAACATAAGTAGCCGCCGCCGAACTAAATGCATTTATTAGTGGATTTGAAGTAGTGTTTCCTATGTTAACTATAAAATTACCTTTGAATTCATCATTTACTATTTCTTGATAAAGGGCAGGAAATAGAATATTAAATCCAGTTGGCAAGTTTTGTGAGTTTGGTTGGTCAGAGAAATATCCTATCATTTCTAAATTTAATACACCTTGAATATCTTCATAAGACTTAATACCAGTTTGTACATAATTAGAACTGCCTATAAGTCCTAACTCCTCGGCATCAAATCCTATAAATCGAATAGAATGTTCAAAAGAATATTGTGATAATATGCGAAGTGCTTCTAGCATTCCTGACACTGCTGAACCATTATCGTCTGCTGCTGGACTTCCTGAAACACCATCAAAATGGCCATCTATTATAAAAGTGATTGATTCATCTTTTGCACCTGGTTTACGACCTATAATATTTTGCATCGTTGTAGAGGCAAATTGAAAATTTTGTGCTTCTGTTTGTAAATTTGCTGAATTAAAAGCGTTGGACACATAATTTCGCACGGCAGTTAAGTTCTCTGGTGCTGTAGAATAATGTCTTGGTCCAACAATATTTTGAAGTGTAGTTAATAATTTATTTTGGTCCACTTGACTCACCATTTCTGCTATATCTACATCTTTATTATCTGTTGCCAATAGCCTAATATTGACGGCGTTAATACTACTCGACAAGTTAGCATAATCCCAAACTAATGTACGTTGTTCACTTGGTGAGACTATTAACCCAACATCTCCTATGACTTCGGAAGAAGGAATGGTTTCAAAAAATTCTCCACCATCTAATGAACTTTTTATCCAGACCTCACAATTATCACCATCAATATCTTCTAAACTATAATTAATAGTCAGAGTTTCGGTAATGTTATCGTTTTCGATAGATGTAATTGTTATTTGAGGTTGATTATTTTGAGAAAAACAGAAAGAGAATTGTAATACGAATAGAAGTTTAAATATATTTTTCATAGCTATAAATTTTTAAATGACTTATTGATTTATAGGTGGTTTAAATTATTATAGTATTTTTAGGTCTCCTGCCTAAAGCTACTCAATAGAGGGTGGTTTCGAATAATAAAGTACAACACCTTATACAAAGAACAGACCTCCTTTTCATAGCTCTTTATTTTCAGATAATTAGAAGTTTTTGTTTTCGTAGATCAAAAATATACGAACGAAAAACAATCAACACAAGTAAAGAATGTATATTTAGATGAAAGAGGTTTCTTATACGGTAAAAAAAGCATAGCACGCTTAGATATGCTATATGTGAAGTTATAACTGATTCTCTTTTGCAATTTTTTTATAGCATCAAAGAGGAGTTTTAATTGCTTTCTTTTAAAGGATATGTTTTAATCAAAGTAAGGACAAATGCTATAAATGAAACGACCAATCCAACGATTATTTTATACAACTCAACCCACTCATAGTCTTCCAAATTAAGGGCATCCATTCTCCAAGCAAATGCCCTGTACATGATACAAAAAGTATATCCCCATGCTCCACTTAACAAACCAATTCCTTTTGAAGTTTTTAAATGAACTGACCCTGCAAATAACAATAAGAAAATAGCGATGTAATCGGCAATCAATTGAATGGTAGATTGATTGTAGGTCATGTGATACCATGTTTCTGAAAGAAAATAAACCACCGCAAATAGCATGGCTAGATAACTGAGATACTTTGTTGGAAAAGTTTTCATAATTTAAGTTTTTAAAGAAGGTAAATCCTCTTATTTTGAAGTAAAGAGCGCTACATCGTTTTTAGAAACTGTTTTTTCTCCCAAAATAATTAACCGCTCTACAATATTTCGCAATTCGCGAATATTACCAGTCCAGTCATACTCCTGTAATAACTGAATGGATTCTGTTGAAAATTCTTTTTTGGGAGTACCCTGTTCTTCCGCTATTTTTTTTGTAAAAAAGTCTACTAGCAATGGAATATCTTCTCTTCTGTCATTTAATGCAGGAACTTTGATAAGGATTACCGCTAATCGATGATACAAGTCTTCTCTAAACCTTCCTTCGGAAATTTCTTCCTTTAGATTTTTATTGGTCGCAGCAAGAACTCTCACATTGACCTTGATGTCTTTGTCAGAACCAACTCTAGAAATCCTGCTTTCTTGTAAAGCTCTCAAAACTTTTGCTTGCGCAGACAAACTCATATCGCCAATTTCATCGAGAAAAATAGTTCCTCCATTGGCAGACTCAAACTTTCCTGCCCTGTCTTTATTAGCCCCTGTAAAAGAACCTTTTACATGTCCAAACAATTCACTTTCAATTAGTTCTGAAGGAATTGCGGCACAATTTACTTCAATCATGGGAGCCTTTACTCTGTCCGATTTTTCATGCAACCAATGCGCCACTAATTCTTTCCCTGTTCCGTTCCCTCCTGTGATTAACACTCTTGCATCTGTAGCAGCGACCTTATCAATGATATTTTTTATCTGAACAATTGCCTTACTTTGACCAATCATTTGGTAGGTTTCACGCACCTTTTTCTTCAATCTTTTATTTTCTACCAGCAATACCTTTTTATCCAAAGCATTTCTTACCGTATTTAAAAGTCTGTTTAAGTCGGGTGGTTTGGATATATAATCAAAAGCCCCCAAACGCATCGTTTGAATAGCAGTATCGATGTCTCCATGACCAGAAATCATCACAATGGGAACTTCAGGCTTTATTTTCTTCGTTTTTTCTAAGACCTCAACACCGTCCATTTTTGGCATTTTAATATCACATAAAACCAAATCGTAGTCATTATTTTTAATCATTTCTAATCCAGCCAATCCGTCTGCAGCTTCTTCTACATGGTACGATTCGTTTTCTTCTGAAATAATTTTATTTAAAACTCTTCTGATCGCAGCTTCATCTTCTATGATTAATATTTTAGACATATTTATTTTGTTGGATTTATAAGATGAATATTCTTCTGTGGGAAAGGAATTGTAATGTTATGTTCTCTAAATTTTTTATCTATAGCAAAACGCAAATCACTTTTTATAGATACATGCTCATAACTATTATTGATCATAAACAACAGTTTAAATTGTAATGAACTCTCTCCAAAATCTGTTAGCAGTACTTTTGGAGTCATGGATTTTAACACCTTGGGATGTGCTTCTGCAACCCCAATTAATACAGATTTTACCAACTCTAAATCAGCACCATAAGAAACACTTAATTGAATTCCTTCGGTGGTCTGGGTTCCGTTTTGAGTCCAATTAAACAAACTACTTGTTAAAAACTTATGATTTGGGATGATTAAAACCTTGTTATCTATGGTAACCGTTCTAGTCGTTCTTAATCTAATCTCCTCTACTTTTCCAACCTTACCCTCTATTTCAATAATATCATTTACATGGAGTGATTTATCAACCAAAATAAAAATACCAGACATGATGTCTTGAAATAAGGTTTGCAAACCCAATCCAATCCCCACTAATAAAGCAGCTGACCCCGCCAACAACACACTGAGTTTTATCCCTGAAGACTCAAGCGCAATAATGAACACAATTGAATAAACAAAGTATTTTATAAATGAAAATACTGCTTTAAACTTCCCTTTATTTTCTTCATCTAATTTTCTATTGACAATCTTTTTGAAGAGTTTTAAAAACAACGCTGTGAAGAAAAAAACAAGGATTACAAACAAAATTGTTTTTACATCAAGATGTATGTCATCTGTGATGTTTATGGAGTAACTTAAAATCTCTTTTAATTTTTTCATGGATACTAGCTTTTATATTTTAACCATCTGTACAAATCTTTATAAGTAGGTTTTTTACCATACATTAAGATACCCACTCTGTAAATTTTAGCAGCCAACCACACCATACAAACAAATGTGATTAGTAAGGACGCCATAGAAATAGCGATTTCATACCAAGAAACTCCAAAGGGAATCCTCATCAACATAACGATTGGCGATGTAAATGGAATGTGAGAAAACAAGACGGCTATAGATCCGTGTGGATCATTAATAACCGTTGCAAAACCAACATACACCCCTAAAATTAAAGGCAGCATTATCGGCAACATAAACTGCTGTGTGTCTGTTTCATTATCTACTGCGGCTCCAATTGCAGCAAATAAAGAACTATAGAGCATAAAACCTCCCAAGAAATAAAAAATAAATAAGACAAACATTTTTAAAATAGGAAGCTGTAAAATTTCCTGAATAATAAGCATGCTTTTATCTCCTACAGCTCTATCTTTGATGGTTTCCATTTGTTCTGATGAAATTCCTGCTGATTGCATTTCTAGAATATCTACTCCAAAAATAGTGGAAGCAAGGGTTAAGATTGCAAAAATTAAGACACCCCAAATAAAGAATTGTAACAATCCTGCAGCAGCATTTCCTAAGATTTTACCCATCATAAGTTGAAAAGGCTTTACAGAAGAAACAATAATCTCAATAATCCTACTTGTCTTTTCTTCAATAACACTTCTCATTACCGATGTTCCGTAGATCATTACAAACATCATTAATAAATAACCCGCAATCAAACCGAGACCTATTTTTAAACCATTGATTAATTTTGAGGACTCTTCCCCTGAAAAATCGAACATTTTTATCGATGTTTTAATTTTAGAGGCTTTAATTTTTGCCAGGTCAATGCCAAAATTATTGAGCTTTTCGTTTCTAATTTTAGAGGATATCTTATTTTCCAGGGAATTCATCAATGACATTCCTGGAGAATCTTTGGAATAAAATTCAATCGATTGTGCTAACAATTCTAAACTGTCTTGCTTCGGAATAAATAGGGCTCCATAATAACTCCCCGCTTCAACTTTTTTCTTTGTTTCTTCAATTCCCAAGGCGGTGTAATCTGTATAATGAATTGTTTTAGTGTCCTTAAAATCTTCCGTAGAAAATAACCCAGAATGATCAACAAATACTATTTTTTTTACTTTTTCATCATTCTTTTGCATTAAAAAATAAATCAAAGCACCCATGCCCACCATAATTAACGGACTTAGAAAGGTCATGACAATAAATGACTTGTTGCGAACCTTCGCAATAAATTCTCTATGAATAATTAGTTTTAATTTGTTCATCATTTAACTGTTTTTTTGGACTGCCTGAATAAAAATATCGTTCGCGGTTGGAATTAATTCTACGAAATGCTGCACCTCTCCTCTTCTTGTTAAAAAAGACAGTAAATCGTTTGCAGTGTTTCCTTTCGGCAATTTTACGTTTAAAGTTAAACTATCGTTTAGTAATTTAAAATTTGAGGGAGATACCTCAAAATTCTGTTTCAATTCAAATGTTACCTCTTTTGCATTACTTGTTTTTAATCCAATTTGAAACGTATTGGTTTTAAAGGTACGTTTTATATCATCTAACTTTCCATCTAAAATTTTATTTGATTTATCGATCAACGCAATTTCATCGCACATTTCCTCAACAGATTCCATTCGGTGTGTTGAAAAAATAATGGTGGCTCCTTCATGACGTAATTGTAAAATTTCTTTGGCAATTAACTGGGCATTTATAGGATCAAAACCCGAAAATGGTTCATCAAATATTAATAATTTTGGTTGGTGTAATACAGTTACAATGAATTGTACTTTTTGTGCCATCCCTTTAGATAATTCTTCAATTTTTTTATCCCACCATGCAGCGATATCAAATTTTTCAAACCAATATTTTAAGCGTTTTTTTGCTTCGTGTTTACTCATTCCTTTCAGTTGTGCCAAATACAAGGCTTGCTCACCAACTTTCATAGATTTATACAAACCACGCTCCTCCGGTAAATAGCCAATATGTGCAATGTGTTTTGGAGCTAGCGCCTCTCCATCCAACAGTATCAAACCACTGTCTGGCAATGTAATTTGATTAATTATTCTGATTAAAGATGTTTTTCCTGCTCCGTTTGGTCCCAACAACCCAAAAACACTTTCTTTTGGTATGTTTAATGAAACGTTATTTAATGCAGTAAAATCTCCATACGTTTTTACAACATTCTTTACTTCTAATAAATTCCTCATTAAATTTGATCTTTACACTTCTATCTAATCTAGTTTCAAATCTACATAATTTATGATACATTAAAATTAAAAAAAGCACAAAGCTTCAGGGATTGTTGTGTTAAATTTACTATGCATGCATAACTTTTTTGTTATTTATTATGCATGCATAATAAATTTACCTATATTTGATCCAATGGAGAAATACAAATCGATCGATCATGAACTAAGAGCAACCTGGCAAGCGGTTGCAAAGATGTATAATGAGCAAGCAGCTAAGCACGATAGCACCATGGCTACAGCTTTTGTTTTGCTTAACATTGACACAAAAAAAGGAACACAATCCACAGCACTGGGACCTTCAATGGGAATGGAACCCACAAGTCTTTCAAGAATATTAAAAACAATGGAAGATAAAGGTGCTATTTGCAGAGAGAAAAACCCCAATGATGGGAGAAGTGTTATCATTAAATTGACCGACTATGGTAAAGAAATGCGAAAAATTTCCAAAGGCCATGTAATTCAATTTAATGAAACTATTAAAAACCATCTTTCTGAAAAAGAACTAGAGAATTTTTTTAAAGTGACATCAATAATAAATAAAATGATTTCAGACAAAGACATCTATGAAAATAGGGTTACTGAATCAGTAAAAACAAACTAAACGAATGACAAGAAGAATTAAAAAAGTAGCAATCGTTGGCTCTGGAATTATGGGAAGTGGAATTGCATGTCATTTTGCAAATATCGGAGTTGAAGTGCTTTTATTGGATATTGTTCCAAGAGCACTGAATGATAAAGAAAAAGCAAAAGGACTTACCCTAGAAAGTAGTATCGTTAGAAATAGATTGGTCAATGAAGCATTAATGACTTCATTAAAATCAAAACCCTCTCCTATTTACTCTCAAAAATTTGCTGATAGAATTACCACAGGAAATATTGAGGATGATCTGCATAAGATTAAAGAAGTAGATTGGGTAATGGAAGTTGTTGTAGAACGTCTAGACATCAAGCAACAAGTTTTTGAGAAAATTGAAAAATATAGAACTCCAGGAACTTTAATTACTTCAAATACCTCTGGAATTCCTATTAAATTTATGAATGAAGGAAGAAGTGAAGATTTTCAAAAAAACTTTGCTGTTACTCACTTTTTTAACCCTCCTAGATACTTAAAATTATTTGAAGTTATTCCTGGACCAAACTGCGATAAGTCAGTTATTGATTTTTTAATGATTTATGGGGAAAAATTCTTAGGAAAGACTTCTGTACTTGCTAAAGATACTCCGGCTTTTATTGGAAATAGAATTGGGATATTTAGTATTATGAATTTATTTAATGTTGTAAAAGAAATGAATTTATCTGTCGAAGAGGTAGATAAATTAACTGGTCCGGTAATAGGCAGACCGAAGTCTGCTACATTTAGAACAATTGATGTCGTCGGTTTGGATACATTAGTTCATACTGCTAACGGAGTTAAAGACAATTGTCCAAATGATGAAATGAGGCATGAATTTGAAATTCCTGCATTTGTAAATCAAATGATGGAAAATAAATGGCTAGGAAGTAAGACTAAACAAGGTTTTTACAAAAAAGAGATAAATTCAAACGGAAAAAAAGAAATATTGTGTTTAGACTTAAATACTCTAAAATACAGATCAAAAAATCGTGTTAAATTTAAAACATTAGAATTAACAAAATCTGTTTCAAATGTAAGTGATCGTTTTGAAATATTAATTAAGGGCGAAGACGTTGCCGGAGAGTTCTACAGAAAATGTTTTTCGGCATTATTTGCTTATGTTCAAAATAGAATTCCAGAAATTTCTGATGAAATTTACAGAATTGATGATGGTCTTAGAGCTGGGTTTGGCTGGGAACATGGACCATTTGAAATTTGGAATGAAATTGGTGTAGCTTCTGGTGTAGAACTAATGAAATCTGAAGGTAAAAAACCAGCTAAATGGGTTGAAGAAATGTTATTAGAAGGGCAAGAATCATTTTACACAGTCAAAAATGGAGCTACTTATTACTATGATATTCCTTCAAAGACTCAACTAAAAAAACCAGGTCAAGAATCCTTTATAATCTTAGATAATATTAGAGAATCATCTCAAGTATTTAAAAACTCTGGAGTTTCTTTACAAGATTTAGGAGATGGGATATTAAATCTTGAATTTAGATCTAAAATGAATACAATTGGGGAAGATGTGTTGTTAGGCTTAAATAAAGCAATTGATATTGCCGAAAAGGATTTTCAAGGACTAATTATTGGAAATCAAGCTCCTCACTTTTCTGTTGGTGCTAATATTGGAATGATACTTCTAATGGCTGCTGAACAAGAATATGAGGAGCTAAATAAGGCTATTAAGTTTTTTCAAGACTCTATGATGCGAATGCGATACTCTTCAATTCCAACAATTTCTGCTCCTCATGGAATGGCTTTGGGAGGTGGTTGTGAAATTTCTTTACACGCAGACAAAATAGTAGCTGCAGCAGAAACCTATATGGGGTTAGTTGAGTTTGGAGTAGGTGTAATTCCCGGTGGTGGTGGATCAAAAGAAATGGCTTTAAGAGCATCAGATGCATTTCAAAAAGGCGACGTTGAACTTAATATCTTACAAGAAAATTTCTTAACAATAGGTATGGCGAAAGTATCTACTTCAGCATATGAGGCTTTTGATCTAAACTATTTAAAAAAAGGTAGAGACGAAGTTTGTGTTAATACCCAAATGAATATTGGTTTAGCAAAAGAAAAAGTTTTAAAATTATCTAAAAATTATACTCCGCCATCTGCAAGAGAAAATATTCAAGTTTTAGGAAGATCAGGGATGGGTGTTTTATATTCTGCAATCAATGAATTTAGAATGGGAGAATATATGTCAGACTATGATGTCGAAATTGCTCGTAAGATTGCTTATGTATTGTGTGGAGGAGATTTAACTGCTCCACAACAGGTAAGTGAGCAATATCTACTAGATATCGAACGAGAAGGTTTTATGAGTCTTTTAGGGAATCAAAAAACATTAGATCGAATTCAATATTTATTAATGAATAATAAACCTTTAAGAAATTAAATTATGGAAGCATACATTATAAAAGGCTATCGTTCAGCCATC
>ERZ767114.1346-NODE-1346-length-11870-cov-2.116171_pt1 | contig 11870 bp, 13 predicted proteins | sample MGYA00374952_ERZ767114 | MGnify/ENA primary metagenome ERZ767114 (study PRJEB28939, sample SAMN06267156) | marine metagenome | isolation source: Columbia River Estuary | place: USA:Columbia River Estuary, USA | collected 2012-05-05 ...
AGCTTATTGCCCACATTGTGACGGCCCTCTGTTTAAGGGCAAAGATGTAGCTGTAGTCGGAGGGGGGAATTCAGGTATTGAAGCTGCAATTGACTTAGCAGGTATCGTTAAGCATGTCACTATCTTAGAGTTTGCTGCCGAGCTTAATGGTGATCAGGTATTAATTGATAGATTAAAGAGCTTAGATAATATTGAGGTTGTACTAAATGCCAAAACAAATGAAATTTGTGGCTCAGATAAAGTAACGCACTTAGTTTATACAGATAGAAAACATGAAAAAGAAGAGAGAATAAATATTGAAGCGGTATTTATTCAAATTGGTTTAAATTCAAATAGTGACTGGGTAAAAGAGGATATAAAATTAAGCCAATATGGCGAAATCGAAATCAATGACCATGGAGAAACATCAATGCAAGGTGTTTTCGCAGCAGGTGACGTCACTACAATACCGTATAAACAAATCATTATAGCTATGGGAGAAGGCTCAAAAGCAGCATTAGGAGCTTTTGACCATCTAATAAGGCATTAATTAAATAAAAAATTTAATCGTTGTTTTCAAGAAGTTTTTTTAGGAGAGGTATAGTAATTGGCTTTTTCATTTTTAAAGACCAATTATCTAATGCGTCTAAGGTTGCGATTAAGAAGTGTAAGTCCCTTTGTAAATATCTCATACAATATTCAATAATATTTTCGTTACATGACATCCCTTTTTGTTTTGAATGACTCAATAATGCTAATTTTTTCTCGCTATCTGTTAGTGGTTTAATTTGATAGACAAGACCCCAGCTAAGTCTACTAGCTAAATCACTCCGCAAACCCATGTTGTTGGGAGAGTTAGCCCCAGTTATGAAAAGTTTTTTACCATTCTCTTTGCAATCATTAAAAATATTAAAAGCTTCTACTTGCTCTATATTATTTTTAATATCAATATCCTCAATAACAAAAATGTTACCTCTTTTTACCACATCGGATAAATGAGACTTCCCTGCGCCTTCAACACCCCACAAATAAAAAAATTGAAGGTTTTTGTCAGTCATAAATTTTTTTATAATGCTAATTGCTTCAGAGTTATCACCAATAATAAAATTTTCAAATGATTTAACCTTAGGTGTTTGTATATCGAGTAAAAGTTGATCCATCATTCCTATGGCACCATGTGCCTATTGAGTAAAATTAAGTTAAAATCTTACTATACATAAATTCGCAAATCTAATAAGGATTAAACTAAATTGTCTCAAAAAAAATCTGAAGATAACTCAATTACATATAAGGATTCTGGAGTAAATATTGAGGCTGGAAACAACCTAATTGAAAAAATTAAACCACATGCAAAGGCTACTTTTAGAAAAGAGGTTTTAGGGGGGCTAGGTGGTTTTGGTTCAATGTTTGAGATGCCAAATCATATCAATAATCCAGTACTTGTTTCTGGCACTGATGGCGTGGGAACAAAGCTAAAATTAGCATTTGAACTTAATAAACATGACACTATAGGACAAGACTTAGTTGCAATGTGCGTCAATGATATTATTGTTCAAGGAGCTGAGCCCTTATTTTTTCTAGATTATTTTGCATGTGGAAAATTAAATACTCAAATTGCTGAAAAAGTTATCAAGGGTATCAGTGATGGATGCAAGCTAGCAAAATGCTCTCTGGTTGGAGGTGAAACTGCAGAAATGCCGGGGATGTATCAAGGTGATGAGTACGACCTAGCGGGCTTTTGTGTTGGCGCAGTAGATAAAACCAAAATAATCGATGGTAAAAGTGTAGATGAAGGCGATATCATAATTGGTATTAGTTCATCTGGAGCACATTCAAATGGATATTCCCTTATTAGAAAAATAATATCTGAAAAAAAAATAAATTTAGATTTAAAAATTGATAATGAGACTATTGGTGATTTATTAATCAAGCCTACGAAAATTTATACGCAATCAATTTTAGAAGTTTTAAAAACTGAAAAAATAAATGCAATGGCACATATTACTGGAGGCGGCTTGACTGAAAATATTCCAAGAGTTATTCCTAATGAGTTCAAGGCTGTCATCTCAAAAATTTCCTGGCAAATGCCTAAATTATTTAGCTGGATTAAATCTGAAGCACACCTAGACGATGACGAGTTATTTAAAACATTTAATTGTGGAATTGGTATGGTTATCATAGTAAAAAAAGAATCAAAAGACAGAGTAATGATATCCCTCAGAAATTCCAAAGAAAATGCCTTTGAAATTGGAAAAATAACTAAAAAAGTTGTTGATGAACCACAAATACAAATTATCTAAGTATTTATTAGTATTAGTACTTTTTTCTCAAAGTCTTTTTGCCTTCAAGAAGCTACCGGAAAATTTTTACATTGATTACGAACTATTCCAGTTTATAAAACTAAGAAATATTGAAGTAGAAAAAACCCAAATATCCTCCGGCGAAATAAAATTACAATATAAGCAGAAAAATAAAAAATATGATTTGAATGTTTTGTTAAAAACTAAAAAATTTCTAAAATTTTTTGGGGATAAAGATATTCAGAGCAAAGGTTTTGTTGGCAATAAGGGGCTTTTATTCAATTCATTCCTAGTCAATGACCTAAAAAAACCAAAAAAAAATGTATCTGTAACTTTCGATAGAAAAAATGACAAGCTAAAAGTTGACTACAAAAAAAAGTTAACTGAAAAAAAGTATGTGGGTAATTTATTAGATATACCTACATTAATTCTACAATTTCATTTTGAAAAAACTAAGCCTAAATATTCATTTGATTTTTTAGAAGGAAAAAAAGTTAGAAATATTGAATATAAAAAAATTAAAGATGAAAGTATAAAAATCAATGGAAGAAATTTTCAAACGGAATTATATGAGGGAGAAATTACCTCAGTTAAAAATTCAAAGCATTTTATTTGGCTCTCAAAAAGTGTTTATAGAATCCCTATTAAAATAAGATTAAAGATGAAGGGTGGATTAATGATTGACCAAAATTTAAAAAAAACAGATCTTAAAATTAAAGAAATAGATGAATAGATTTTCTATAAAGTCATGTGCCGAGGTTTTAGAAGAAAGCTTTTCTAATAACTTTCCAGCTGATTCTCAGTTGAGTTTCTTTTTTAAAAAAAATAAAAATATAGGCAAGTCTGAGAGATCACTCATTGCTGATACTTATTTTAATGTCATTAGAAATAAAAGATATCTTGAGGTTTTAGGCTCAACATCAAATCCATTTAAATTAATTCTTATATATTTAATTAAATTACAAGGAAGGAGTATTCGTGATTTATTACCCATGATCAGTGAGGAAGATGGAAAGTGGCTTTCTAAAGTAAAAGCAAATAAATTAAAAAACATAGATCTCTCAGTAAAATTAAGCCTACCTGATTGGTTTTGGCTAAAGTTATCTGCTCAGTACAATGAAAAAAAGGCCACACAAATTGCTAATTCCCTTTTATCACCTGCGCAACTCTGTGTCAGAGTAAATACCTTTAAAGGTAAAGGTAGGCAAGAGATAATGACTGAACTAAAGGAATCGTTTCAGGAAGTAGAAAGCCAAATTCTAGAAACTAAAATATCGCCAATCGGTATTAATTTACCCAGAGGTAGTTACATACAGAAACATCCACTTTATCTTGAAGGTAACATCGAAGTTCAAGATGAGGGAAGTCAATTATTATCATATTTAGCTGATGCAAAGAGAGGGCAGATGGTCGCAGATTTTTGTGCTGGCGCAGGAGGTAAAACGTTAGCTATGACAGCTATGATGAAAAATACCGGAAGAATATACAGTTTTGATATTTCAGATAAAAGATTAGATAGCTTAAAAACTAGATTAAAAAGATCAGGTGCATCAAATATCTCAATACAAAGAATTTCAAGTGAAAACGATAATAAAATTAAGAGATTAAAGGAAAAGTTCGACAGGGTTCTTGTTGACGCACCATGTACTGGCTTTGGGACATTACGTAGAAATCCAGACCTAAAATGGAAGCACTCAGAGAAGTCATTGATGGAACTAATAGCTAAACAAAAGAACATTCTTCATTCGGCAGCCAGATTATGCAAAAAAAAAGGATTATTAATATATGCAACATGTAGTTTGCTTAATGAAGAAAATGAAGAACAAGTAAAAAATTTTCTCAATGAAAATTCAGATTTTAAATTAATATCAAAATCTGTAATACTAGAAAAGTATGGTGTTCCTTTGGACGATAAAAAATACCTAAAGCTAAATCCATTTGAAAATGACACGGATGGTTTTTTTGGAGCAGTTATGGAGAGAGTTAGATAATGAAAAATGCAAATAAATATATACTGCTTGCCGCGATAGCGGGAATTATAATTGGGTTAGTCATAAAAAAATTTCCCGATTCATTAATACTTCAATATATTTCAGATATATCTATTTTGGCAGGCCAAATTTTTATTACCACGTTAAAAATGATTTTAGTTCCTCTGGTATTTTTTTCTATTGTGAATGGTATTTCAAACCTAGCTTCCTCTAATAAAGCAGGTACTATCTGGAGATCAACACTTTTATACTTTGCCGGAACCATGTTTTTCGCAGTTTTTATTGCAATGATAGCAATGAATTTGTTTAAGCCAGGCATAGGAGTTTCAATAGATGCTTGGCAGCTAAATGAGGTAGTAACGGCTGAAGCATTATCTTTTAAAGATTTTATTTATCAATTCATTTTAGGTTTATTTGAAAATCCGTTTGCATCACTGGCAAACGGAAAAATCTTACCTCTCATTATATTTTCTATCTTGATTGGCATAGCGCTAAATGAAAAAAATAAAGCATTAAACTCAGCAAGAGATTTTTTTAAAAGCTTTTATGAAATAATTTTTAAAATTGTAAATTGGATTATGTATATTGCCCCTTTTGGCATATTTGGCTTACTGGTAAATATGGTGGTTAGTCAAAATATAACAATCTTCTCTCAAGTTGGAATTTTTATGCTGATTGTTATAGGGGTAATTTTATTTCACGGAATAATATTTTTACCAACTCTATTATTCATATTTAATAGAGTAAATATTTTGTCTTTATGGAAAGGTGGGAGAGTGTCATTTATTTCGGCATTTGCAACAAGTTCGAGTAGTGCCACACTCCCTATTACACTCAAAGCATCACAGAATAACTTCGGTGCATCAAAAGATGTTTCTAATTTTGTTTTGCCTATCGGTGCTACGATGAATATGGATGGAACGGCAATGTATGAGGCAGCAGCGGCTTTATTCATCGCAAATTTAGTAGGACTAGATTTAGGATTATCTCAACAGTTTGTTTTATTTTTTATTGCTATGATCGCCTCAATCGGAGCCCCTGGAATTCCAAGTGCGGGAATGGTGACAATGGCTATGGTGCTTCAAGTGTTGGGACTTCCTTTGGAAGCTCTTGGCATATTAATACCAATGGATCGTTTGCTAGACACGTTCCGAACAACAGTAAATGTTGAAGGCGATTTAGTAGGGACCTTAATTATTGATAAATTAGTTAAGGATTAACTTTCTTTTTTCGTTCTAAAAAATCTAATGATAATGAGTAAGCTGACGGGATAACGACTAGAGTAAGTAGCGTGGATGATAACATGCCGCCAATAACAGCAATCGATAAGGGACCATTAGTTTCTGATCCTGCACCATAACCCAATGCGGCTGGTAGAAGAGCAAGTATAAGTGTCAGTGAGGTCATAAGAACAGGTCTCAACCTTATGGGGCATGCTTCTAAAAGTGCTTGATTAGTGCTCTTACCCTTTGCTTTAATTTGGTTGGTCATATCGACCAGTAGAATGGAATTTTTGGCAACTAAGCCGATTAATAAAACCATTCCAATCATTGAGTATATATTCAGGCTATTTCCAGTTACCCACAACAACATCACTCCACCAATAATTGCCAAAGGTTGTGCGAGCATTACGATTAACGGTTGAAAGAAAGAATTAAATAGACTTGATAAAACCATGTATAAGAGAACTGTTGCTAAGGAAAAAGCAAATAAAATATTACTTGTGGTTTTGGCAAATTCCTTAGCCTGACCAACAAGCTTAATAGAATACTCACTAGGAAGTATTTTTTGACTAGCATTGTTTACAACTTTGACGGCTTCACCAAGAGAAATTGTTGGGTTGGCGTAAAAATTTGCAGAGTATTGTAAATCTTGCCTCCCCATGACAGCTGGACCTAGCGTTTCTGTGAAGCTCGCAATAGAATCAAGTCTTACAAGTTCTCCCGTATCTCCTTTTAAATTAATTTTTTTAAGGTCAGATATCTCCTCAATAATGCCATCTTTTGCCTTCATTCGTATATCATACCTCTGGCCATCTCCAGGTTCATCGTTAAAACGAGCTACATCAAGTCCATTGCTAAAAACGGAGATCGAATTTGCGATATTGGCTGCACTAATTCCAAAACTCGCGGCTCTCTCTCTATCAATTTGAAGATTCATTTGAGGTAAACTGAGTTGTAAATCTAAATCAATGCGCCCTAAACCTTCGATTTGTGACAATTCGTATTGTAGCTGATCTGCTAAGGACGAAACGGTCTCAATATTTGGTCCGATGAGAGAAAATTGTAAAGGTTCAGATCGCCTACCGCCAGCAATTGAGGGAGCGGATATAAAAGCCTTCACTCCAGTTAAAGAATCAAAATCACCTTTAATCTGTTTTATTATTTCTGATTGAGACAACAGGCGATTTTGTTTATCTTTAAGCATCACACTTATAAACCCTGAATTGACTTGACCTCTGCTTCCTAATCCAATGGAAGAAAATACACCCTTGATAACACCATCGTATTTATCAAGAACATTTTCAATTTCAAGTAATTTTTTATAGGTATAGTCCATATTGGAACCGAGGGGAGTTTTAAATCTAACACTAAATCTACTTTCATCTTGTTCCGGCAAAAAAGTTTTTTCGACTTTCGAAAAAAAGAAACCGCTCGATAGAACAATAAGAAAGCTCACTAAAAGAACTTTCCAGCGATGATTCAGTGACCAAGTTAAGATTTGCTTATAAAATTTTTCAAGCTTCATAAAAGTGCTATCAAATTTTGATAAGAAACTAATGGGGTTTTCTTTTTTTTCTAAGAACTTTGAACATAGCATGGGGGTTAATGTAAGTGAAACGACTAATGAAACAAGCACTCCACTTGTGACGACAATGGCAAAAGATTCAAAAAAACGACCTACAATTCCTTCCATAAAAATAACCGGACCAAAAATACATACTAGAGCAATGGATGAAGCTAATACGGCAAAAACCACTTCATTACTTCCATTAATAGACGCATTAAAAATGTTTTTATCAATTTTTTTATGGTGTCTAAAGACATTCTCAAGAACAACGATGGAGTCATCAACAACAATCCCAATGAGTAGGATCAATGCTAGCAATGTCATGCTATTGAAAGTAAAGTTATAGAAATACATAATTGCTATGGCTCCTAAAAGGGAGATTGGTATAGCTACTGCAATAATTAAAGTCGATCTAATCGAGCCCAGAAATAAAAGGACAATGAGCGAAGCCAGAATAGTCCCTTCCAAAATATGCTCCTGAAGCGACTTCACCATAGACTTGATATAAATTGAATCATCTGTTGAATACTGAATTTTTAAACCCGGAGGTAAATTTGGTGTGATTTCATTTTCAACTTTTTCTCGTACTTTTTTTATGATATCGACGGTATTGGTGTTTGCTACTTTTACAATACCTAAGCCAATACTTGTTTCACCATTAAACCTTGCAGTTTCTCTATAGTCATCAAGACCATCCTCAACCTCAGCAATATCTTTAACCTTTATTGCTCCTCCATCCCGGTAAGCAATAATCATTTCTTGGATATCATTGACATTATGAAACTCTAGATCGAGTTTAAACATTTTTTCTGATTTTGATCTTACAAGAAATCCTCCTGGAAATTGGACATGTTCATTATCGAATGCGGAGATAAGATCCTCAGCTGTAATTTTAAGCGCTGACATTTTTTCGGGCAAAAGGTTTATTCTTACAGTCCTATCTCTTTTACCTCCTAATCTAATTTCACCGACACCATCTACTGTTTCTATTTTTTTCTTTAAGATGTTTGAGGCATATAAATTAAGCTGTTGTATTGTTCGATTACCTGTTAAAGATAGCCACATGATCGCACTTGCATTTGTTTCGACTTTTCTCACAACTGGTGGGACAACATCTTTTGGGAGTCTACGAGCAACTTGGCTCACCTTTGACTGAATTTCATTAAATGCTACTTCAATATCCTTATCTAAATTAAAGGTAATGCTTACCACTGATACACCTGGGGAGGACTCAGACCTAATTGACTCAATTCCTGGAGTGGTATTGACAGCATTTTCGATAATATTTGTAATACTTGAATCTATAATTTCTGGATTTGCACCCTCAAGAGAGGTTGTAACAGATAGAATGGGAAATTCAACCATAGGGAATTTATCAATTCCTATTTTTTGAAAACCAATAATACCAAGCAGCACAAAGATGCCAGATATCATCCAGGCTAAAACATATCTTCGAATTGAAATTTCAGGCAGCGTCATTATTTAATTTTGCGTAATATTAATTTTAGCTTCATCGCTAAGGTAAGCAGCACCCTCGACAGCTATTATTTCACCAAGCTTTAAACCCGAAGTAATTTCTGTATTTCCATTTTGGGTGATTCCCGTTTGAACAGACTTTTCATATGCAACATCATTTCTAATTACATAAACAACTTGTCCAGCTGGCCTAAGGATTATGCTTTGTTCAGGAACACTTAAATTGCTTATTTCCTTAAAAACTACTGTCCCCCTAACACTGCCTCCAGCTTGCCAATTAGGCTGATTTATAATATCAGCAATAACATCAATTGAAAGGCTATCAGAAATTAACTGAGGCTTTAATTCTGCAATTTTGACTATAATTTTTTCTTCTACTATCGGACTTTTTAATTCAATAGGTAATCCGGGTTGAAGTTTTGTTGCTAATCTTTCCGGAAAGGGAACATGAGCTCTTAAACGATCATTATTCATTATCTGAATTATCGGATCTCCTATTTTTAAAAAATCTCCAATAGAGGCTATCTGCCTATCAACTTTTCCACTAATAGGTGAATATATTTTAGTTTTACTTAGTCTGTACTTAGCTATTTTAGCCCTTGCTTCTGATATTTTTATTAACTCTTCAGTTTCATTTTTTTGATTTACTATTTCATCAAGTGCATTTGGGGATATAAAATTCTCATCAACTAATTCAGAATTTCTTTGGTAGGTTTTATTTTGACCATTTAAGCGTATTTTTAGTTGACTTAATTCAGCTTCAGCTAATTCCAGTTGATAGCGATAATCTTGATCATCAAGCTGTGCAATAAGATCTCCTTTTTTTAGGATGGTGCCCGTTTTGGTATATATTTTTTTAACTGAAGATGCAATTTCTGATCTGATTGTAGGATCCATTAAGCCTTCAATAGTCCCTATGGCTGATTCTTGATCTTTAAAGTTATAGATTTGAACTGGTGAAGTACTAATATTAATTATTCTCTGTTTCTTTTTCTCCGTTTCTTCCTTTTGCCCACAACCAAAAAGAATCAAGGATAAAAAAAACAAAATTAAAACTTTTTTAAATGAAAGCATAAGTGGTGGGTCTAAATAATCTACGGTTGCTATGCCAACATTTTTAATATTTCTAGCTGATAAAAATAATTTTTCATCCAAATTTAAAAAGCCTTGAATGTCATTTTTTAAAAATTCGATTTTTTTGGGTCAATACATTCCGCGGCAAAACCTAGAGTGGGGGTCTAGGTAGACCCAAAATGAAAAACTAACATCAAATTTGAACTCAGCATAAAATTTTCTACAAAATGGCATATAGGAAATCAGAGTTATATTGGCAGAAGCTTGTTTTTTAAAAAAAGTTATATTTCTATTTTTAATTGAATTTGTAATTTTTTTACTTGGCCTTCAAGTACTGCAATACGACCAGCATCACCTGCATTTATAGCACCTAATTTTATCAGATTATCTTCATCACGCTTAGCCATCTCTTTAAATGCTTCTTGCGTCTGTGATTCTAATTCTATTACTTCTACTTGAGTGACCGTAAGCTGATCTTCCATCTTAGTCAACTGCTCAGACGTGTGCCCATTCATCAATGCACTTGCGATAAGTGCAATTATTGTTTCCATTCTATTCTCCTACTTCTGAAATTTTAATACGTATCGTCTACCATCTACATAGAACCTGATAGTCGAATGACTATATACATCTACTAATTCATTACTTACAGAAGTAACGTCGTTACATACTAATTCTTGTTTATATCCAACAATTCTTTGACTTTGTTTAGGTTGTGAACCTTTATCAGCACCAACTAATCCACCCATTATTGCACCAATTGCTGCACCTTTGTCATTACCGGTTACAGCTTTTCCACCTGCTGCTCCTAAGAGCATACCGATCAGTGCACCACCAGATGCATTACCTTGCTGAGTAGTCGTACCATATATAGGAACGTTCATGTTCTGACACAAACGTTCAGTTGATGGTGACTTTACTAACATAGTTTTTGTGTGATCATAGACTATTACGTCTTTGACTTTATCTTTTGCTACTACTGGTGTTGACAAAGCAATCACAGCTGCTGCCACTGCACTAATTTTTTTCACTATCTTCTCCTATCAAAATGTTAATTGTAACAACTTTGCCTTCATCAATATTGGCAATAAAATACTCAAGACCGTTCTCTCTTAAGACGGTCTTGATTTGTTCTAGCGAGCTCATATCCTACCAGCCGCTCCTAAGATGGTAGACCACATTTTCTTTGCACCATCATCGTCAGCGAAACCTTCGTCGCTAGCGAAATCCATACTAGATGATCCGTATACCACGTTAGCGATACCATACTTGCTGATTAAATCAACGCCGTCTGCAATTGAATCAGCCCGTCTGCCAATTTCACCTTTAGGTGTACCAATAGTAAAACTAATTCCACCTTCACATGCACTCAAATAATTAATTCCTAAAGTAGCCATTTTTTCACATCCTTCATGTTTTCTTCTATAATTATAATATAGCATGATTCATATTAGATGTACATACTTATTTTTAGTTTTGTGCATTTTTTTTTAATATTTACATAATGTGTTACATTTATGTCACAGCGTGATGTCTTACATTTTTTACTGCATCTGGTACGCGTGTCGGATATTCTCCTAAAAAGGTTCCTGCTTTGAGATCATCTACTTTGATGTGATCCTTATGAAAGTGATCAATATTGTCCCATTGTTCTAGCATTGTTTTTGCTAGCCTATCAAAGGCTCCGTCTGACACCAATGGATTATCTTCCACGTAATATGCGTAAGATGTCATAAGATACCAAGGAACTGTCATGTTCAGGTTTTTTTCTGTCACTTCTCTCATTATCTTGTCTATCATCTGTGTTCCTGTTGGTTTTATGTCTGGATAGGGTATGGACATAGTTTGACCAGTCATCACATGGATCATCATCCGCATGAGCTTTACGCTCATCAGATAATACCATATGTCTGTCCTTTTACTGTTAACTCAAGAATATTTATATCAATATACCTTTATATCGACATTTTTTCCTTTATTAAATTTTAAGTTATCATGTTTATCCATATGTAATACTATTTGAACATCAGAAAATTCTTCAAACATCTTTTGCCATATCTGTCTCCAATTATTTGTCAGACGTGTATTATTATTATCTCCACGATCAGATTGTAAATAAAAGTCAGTAGCTGAAGATAGATCAAAGTTAAACATTGAATCAAATCCATATAAATGTACTGTATCAGGTTTAAACTTATTCAAGCCATAATAAGTTGCCATATGTCCACAATTAAAGTCTGTGTATCCTGCAACATACTTC
>ERZ767114.1350-NODE-1350-length-11851-cov-10.406319_pt1 | contig 11851 bp, 27 predicted proteins | sample MGYA00374952_ERZ767114 | MGnify/ENA primary metagenome ERZ767114 (study PRJEB28939, sample SAMN06267156) | marine metagenome | isolation source: Columbia River Estuary | place: USA:Columbia River Estuary, USA | collected 2012-05-05 ...
AAACAAATGTTAGAAACGTTAAAACCAATAAAAACCACGCCAACAGGTATATATTTCCGTATGGCAGATGGTCGTATCGGCTATGCTAATCACCAATATGCTCGAGTAAGTGTTACTCGCGAAGGTATTAGAAATGGCGAATACTACAAAGAAGACAACGAAATAGGTGATAGATTGTATCAAATAAATAAAAAAGTAAATTATCCTCATCATGAAATACCAAATATGAACATGATAGGTAGAGTGAGATATAATGATATTTCAGAAGCAATAAACGCTTTACAAAATTTTAATAATAAAAATTGTGGTGAATATGCTGTAGAATTACGTAAAAATAAAATACTAGAGCAGTATGAAGAGCACAAAGCTTTAAATATTAAATCATATTTAACAAAAGAAAGAGTAAAAGAAGCAGATACTTACGTTGAAGGTTATAACGAAGGTTATAACGAAGGCTTTACTGAAGGTGTTGCTTCTATTGAAGATAAATTAAATAAACTATTAAATAACTTATAATGGTAAATGAAACAGTTAGCGATCACTCAAGGTGGTTATTACAAACAATGGACATTACAGCAGAATTTTTATTCGGTGAATTTGGTTATGACACGTGTTCTCAATCAGAAAAACTACAAGTAATACAAGAAATGATACTTAATGGTGATTTTGATGACTTAGGTGTTAATAAAAACATGCGAAAAGAAAAATGGCTAAAATAATAATCAAAAAGTACGTTACAAAACAAATTTGTTTGTGATAATATATATGTAACAACTAATATATATGAAAAAACATTGTAGATGTGGTGATATAATTCATCCAGTAAGAATAAAACTAGGTTATAATAGCTGTGTTCAGTGTTCAAGCACTAAAAAAGTAAGTTATATACCTATTATTGCAAACAAACAAGTATTAGAAGTACAAATAGTCAGTCAAGAATTAAGTGAACAAGTTCACAAAGCTTGGCGTAGAAAATAGGGCGTGACGGGTAAGTGCTGACAAAGTTGCTTCGAAGTACACTATCAGCAAACGTAGGTTCGACTCCTACCACGTCCACTAATTATAAATAAATAAAAATGGCAGGTAATAAATTCGATACAAAATTTAAAAAAGTAAAACCAAAAACTTATAAAGTAACATATATAGGTTTATATAATGAAGAACAAGCAGTTGAAGGTACTGCAAAACAAGTAATAAATCATATACTAAGTTTAGCATTATGAATAAACATTTAATAATTTTAGCGCTAGAAACACTACATGAACAATGTAAAAATGACTCTGTTTGGTCTAGTCAAAGTGATAATAAAAAAAGAATAAAAGAAATTAAAGAACAAATTAAAATAATGAAAGAATATGAATTTGATTATAATTTCCCAAACCCAATTGACGGATCAAATAACTCAATTTTAATATATAAAAATAAATTATGACAAATACAGAAATAAATATACTAGATCACGTAAATAGTTACTACACTCATCTAAATATAGATGAAAAAGTAAACTATGTATTTAATCACTACGATGTAGGATTATCAATGCTTAATGAAGCAAGAGAATACTTTAAAAGAAATCAATAATGGGTTACGAAAGACACAACGGGTGGACTAACTACGCTACATGGCGAGTTAACTTAGAAATAATAGACGGTTATGACTGGTATGAGAATGAGCATGTTGATGCTGATTATATAAAAGAATTAGTTGAAGATGCTGTATTCGGTAGTTTAATTGGTAATGGTAATGGTTTAGTTGAAGATTATGCTAATGCATTCTTATCTGAAGTAAACTATCATGAAATAGCAGAAAATCTTATAAATGAATCAATAAATGAAAAAGAGGAAGCACAAGGCAAATAAAATAATTAAAATAACTAACGCTCAAATAGAAGCGATAGAACGCGAATATTATCAGCGTTATAATTCAGGAATAACACAATGGCAACAAAACTTATATTAAAATGTGAAATATGTGGAACGCATATGACAGAAGAAGATTATAATTACTGCGATATTTGCGGTGATTGCTTAGAATAACAGGACCAAAAAGCCAACGTACCAACGCGTGGGTAAATAAAACCGTTGGTGAGGTCCTACATTTTAGCGCAGTAGAGCAGAGGTCAGCTCGCAAGGCTCATAACCTTGAGGTCGGAGGTTCGAATCCTCCCTGCGCAACTAACTTTAAATAAATAAAAATGACTAAATTAATATGGCATCTATATGAGATCAACGAGATCAGTATGGAAACTGCCAATAAACTACTAGATAAACACTATGAATAAAAAAGAAATGAATGGCTATGTTCTTGACAGAATAGAGAATAAGCTATATTCTAAAATTCATCACTATGAATACGAATCTAATTACTATTTTAAAAATAGACATAAAGGTTTAGCAGGTATTGATGAAGAACAAGTATTTGGACTAGCTTTTGATGCTATAAGAAACTTAAGAGTATGGCGAGAAATGGAATGGCTATGTAAAACAGAATCAAAACTATAAAAATGAGAATACAAATAGATTGGAGTGATGGAACTTATACGTTCAAGCACGGTAACAAAATAGTTACAAAAAGTACGTTACAAAATAAAAAAGTTTGTGATAATATAACAAGAGAAATAAATGAAATGTTTAAACAATTAGAAATATGAATACATATGAAAAGCTTGGCGAAGCACTAAACGTAAAAATAACTGATGACTTCCATGGAAGACCAGACTTAGAAATAGGTACATGGCAAACAGCTGATGGCTATGACTTGCATGTAATGACTGATGATCCTCAACATTTAAGTTGGGAATATGACGTGTACTACTACGAACCAGACTTTAACACTGTTATAGACAGAATTAAAGAAACAGCTGATAATAACAGCTATGACGGTGACCCTGCAGTAGTATGGTTAGCTGAATTTGACCAGTATTTACCTGAAGGCGAAGTACTAGATTACTTAGAAGAATTAAATGACAAAAACAATGATTGATCCAAAAATAACTAAAGACTTAGACAACTACTTATCTTACCATCGTAAGCTAAAACGCATGAAAGAACTCATGGGCGGTGAATATCGTATGGAAATGAATGTAGAATCATGTAGACCACTTATAGAAGATGGTTTTGACTTATCAGATATAGTAGAATACTTTATCTTAGAATTAAGAGATTATACCGACAATAGGTATATGGATGATATAAGAAGATTAAAAGAAATGGAAGCAGAAAAAGCAGAAGCAAATGACGCCTGAACAACTAGATGAGCTATCTGACATGATAGCAAAGAAAGTATTAGACAACTTACATTTTAAGCTAGATCAAGATCCTAACTTTAATGTAATGCCTGCCGAGGAGTTTCTACACAAAGATGTAGATGCCTTCGGTAATCCTAAGTATAGCGAAAAAGACACGCTTGCTAGACAGCTTACAGAGCTGATGTTAACTAAAGAAAAGTTAATACAAGAAGAAAAATACGAATTATTACAAGAATTACAAGAAATATATGATAAAATCAAAGCAGACTATGACAAACTTTAAAGTAATGCTTGCACATCCTGTAGGTAAAAAAGAATTTGACAAAGATTCTTTTATACAACCGAAGCTCGATGGTGTACGTTGTTACATTACTTACCACGGTGCGTTCTCACGTAACCACAAACGATTTATGAACGTTCAGCATATACTAGATGAACTACGACCATTGTTTAACAAGTATCCTCACGTTGTACTAGACGGTGAGCTATACAATCACGATTACAAAGATAACTTCAACAAGATTATCTCACTCGTACGTAAACAATTGCCATCTGATGCTGATATTGAAGAAGCTAAAGCAATACAATTTCACAACTATGACATATTCATGCCTGATACGCCTGATAATAGTTTTGAGTATCGCAATGAAAGCATTAAAAACTTACACAAAGAATTTACATTACAATACTGTAAAACAGTTGAGACTTATAAAGTTCAAAACGATGTTACAGCAAGACTAATGTACTATCAGTTTACTACTAAACAAGGCTACGAAGGCGCAATATTACGTAATAACAAACCATATGAACAAAAACGCAGTTACAATTTACAAAAATACAAAGAGTTCCACGATACCGAAGCGACGATCATCGGCTGGGTGGAAGGCCAAGGCAAACGTACTGGCACGATCGGCAAATTTCTTGCACGAGACGCTAACGGTATCGAGTTCGGAATGCCAGTGATGGACAAAATGCCTGTACTAACAAAAATGTATGACATTGCCGAGTGGTACATAGGCAAAACAGCTACGTTCACATACTTTCAACGTACGCCATCAGGTTCATACAGACATCCACTATTTAAATCAATCAGAAACTACGAATAATATGAAAACAAGAAAACTAAGAAGTTTAACAACTGGAAAAGTAATTGAATTTAAACCTTATGCTATAGGTGAAATACCACCTAGCTTTGACAAGCATAAAAACCTACATTTTAATCAAGGTGGTTTAACTTACATAGAAAAAATAGACTCATTTTGGAATTACGTATAATATGAATAGATATCAAATATATAAACACTTTATAGCAACCGATGTATTTAGCATACGATCTAAGGTAAATGCATTTAGAAAACCAAAGAAAGATGCTAATAAAAATAGGCAACGTAAGAATTGATACAAGATCTAGAGCTTCTAAACATAGAGAGTATCTTTGGAATCAAATTTACTCTCTACGTGAAGAGATAATAGATATTGTAATTACAGGTGAAGCTAGAAATAGAATACCTGTACGAGAGCTTAAACATAAAGCAGCTCTGATAAGAAAATATAGTAGAAGATTAAGATTATTACATATATGAAGAATTTTAATAAGAAAATCTATGCTATCAACCGACAAACAGTTAACGATATAAAATCTAATATACCATCTGATTATTTTAAGATGGCTACTAAAATAGCAAATAGTTATTCAAAAGACTATTCAGCTATTGGCGTTATGAATATTAATGATTTAAATCAAGAAGCATATTTAGCACTACTAACAGCTTGGAGTAATATTGATTGGACTTATATAAATAAGCTTGAATCAAAGTTAGACAAGAATAAAACAGTTAGTAAGTTCTTGAGTATCAGTATTAAAGGTATTGTAGGTGATAGAATAAAAGAAAACGTCGATGGATCTGGTAGACCTATAAAAGGTGTATGGAATAATAAAGATAAAAAAAGACATACAAATGGTTTTGGTTTTATCTCTGTATTATTTCCTCAATGGTTTGACAGCGATGTAATTGCTATAGTTGAAGATGACATATATAATTATGAGCATGATAAACTAGGTGATTATCTTATAGGTTGGTTACAAAAGTACATACCCAAGTATTCAGGCATGATGCAAATGTTTTATGGTTTAGATGATGTATATTCTAAGCCTAAAAAGATAGCTGAAATTGCTAAATATTATGGAGGTAACATGGAAAGCGTAAAGAAACAAAAGCAAAGGTTATTGACAAGATTAAAAAATAACGAAGATGCTTTAAATGAATTAGCTTACTATGTTTCTACTAATGGTATACGTTCGCAGTCAAAGGTACATGAGTACTCTGCAACAAATTTAAAAATATATCAGGATTAAGGTCCCTTTAACAAATAATTGCACTATAATACTATGTATAAGTTTAAAACTAAATATAAAAGCTGTTTCACAGCTATTGACGAATTACAATATGTAAGGCAAGGGGATTCACCTCCTAGTCCTTATAAAGATAATGCGCCTAGAGAAAAACAGGCAAATTATAATTTTAGCATTGTATCACCAGTTTCATCAGGTAAGCATATACCTATAAACAGTTATCAATTAACAGGCAAAGGTGTGTCAGCAAAAGCTAAAATATATAATGAGTATGATCAATACAATAATGACCTAGTTGATGGTCACACTGTATTTGGCAAGATAGACAACTATGCTAAACGTAGGTTGTTTAAGAAAGATAAAGTTATATATGATTTAATCTATTAGTATGAAAGATTATATAACAGACATTGATACATACACCGAGGGTGATGGTATCAGGACGTACTATAAAAACGGTATGTATATTAACTACGAAATAATTCAATCAAATGAACATTAGAGAAAAACTTAGTACAATACAAGCAGATTTTAAAGCTAAAAAGTCTAGAAAAAATAGCTTTGGTAATTACATGTTTAGATCTGCTGAAGATATATTAGAGGCATTAAAGCCTTATAATAAAGAACATGGAGTTTACTTTACAATAAGAGAAAACCTAACGCTAGGTGACTTTCCAATATTACATAGTACAGCTACTATTGTTGACGCTGAAACAGGCGATCAAATAGAAGGCACAGCTGTTGTTGGTATTGATCTTAATCAGAAAGGTATGCAAATGCCTCAGAAGTTTGGTAGCGCATCATCTTATGGCAAGAAATATGCTTTAGGTAATCTATTATTAATAGATGATACAGCTGACTCAGACGCAACTAATACGCACGATAAGCCTACATCTAGACAAACACTTAAAGCTCAAGTTAATAATCTTGAGAATAAGATAATGGCTAGTAAAAAACCATTAGTCAATATGGATAATATAGATCAAGCTAAAAAGTTTCTAGCTAACGGAGGCTTATTAAAGACACTAAAAGAAAAGTATACTATAACGCCTGAGGCATTAACAGAACTTAATGGATAACAAACAAATAATAGAGAAGTTAAGAGACGACGAGAATTATTACGGAGACTTTGGTAAACAGTATTTAAGTAACAGTGATATATCAGCGTTGTTAAATAACCCTCTTGATTTTAAAAAGCCGTCACCACCAAACCCTGCGTTTGTTGTTGGAGGTTATTTCCATACTACTATACTAGAGCCTGAGAAGCTCGATAAGTATAAGATAATAAAATCATCAACTAGAAATACAAAAGCTTATAAGGAGTTGTCTGGAGGCGATATATGTCTGCTAGAACACGAGGCTGATAACATTGAGTTGATGCGAGAGAAAGTACTAGAGAACGAGTTGTTTTATGATATGATACGTGAAGGCAATGTTGAATATGAGGTACCTGGAGTTACTAAGCTTGAAGACTTAGAGTGGAAAGGTAAAGCTGATATTATAAACCATAGCCATCAACTAATAGTAGATCTTAAAACAACAAACAATATAAACTCATTTGCTAGTTCAGCTTATAAGTATAACTATGATAGTCAAGCTTACATTTATTCTAAGATGTTTGGCTATGAACTTATATTTATAGTTGTAGATAAAAAGACTATGCAACTAGGTTTATTTGACTGTAGCGATCAGTTCTTACAATCAGGTCAGAACAAAGTTGCTAGAGCTGTACAAGCTTATAATGAGTTTTTTGTAAATGGCGAAGGAGATTTTAGCCAATATTATATCTCCAAAACACTTTAATTTAATTTTATGGCAAGAACAAGAAAAAGAGTTTGTGATGTAACAGGAGTTAACACAAGCATAAATAATTTTTACAGCAACCAATCGCATACTAAAGCTGTAGATAATCTACGTAGAACTACAGGTGCTACAAAAGATCAAATGCGAAGAATGTTTAACACTATAAATACATACTAAATGGCAAGTTTAATTTCAGCTAACATTGATCTAACTAAGATTGATAAGTCTAAGATCTATGAAGGTAAAAAAGGTAAGTATTATCCTATTACTATTGTGCTTAACGATGAGTTAGGTCAGTATGGTGATACTGGTTATATACAGACTGAACAAACTAAAGAGGAAAGAGATGCTAAAGCACCTAAGACTTTTTTAGGTAATGTAAAGGTTGTGTGGACTAATGGCGAGAACGTACCTGTTACTCCTAGAGAAGGAGAACCTCAGCGTGATAACGTTGAAATACTACAGAGTATATCAAGTGCTGGTTCAGAACCTGATCTACCATTTTAATGTGGTTGAGACCTTCCTCAAGAGATTGGGATGATTGGATTGCTGATGCAGGAGAAGATAATAACTCAATAGAAGACTAATATGACAGTTAACAATACAGAGATCAACGGATTTACTATTGACCAGTTCAATCAGTATGACCTTGAAGTAGGAAAAAAAGAGGGCATATGTCCTCTTTGCTCTGCTGATAGAAAACCTGAGAATCGTAAAGCAAAATGTGCTATGTACGATTGGGAACGTGGTCTTGGTACTTGTATGAATTGTGATGAAGTATTTCAACTGCATACCTTTCAACGTAAGGGTGATGTAAATAAAGTATATATAAAGCCTGAATGGCACAACAATGTACTTATAAGCGATAGAGCTGTTAAATGGTTTGAGGACAGAGGCATCTCACAACGAACACTTATTAAGATGAGAATATCTGAAGGTTCTGAGTGGATGCCACAAACCTCTAAAGTTGAAAACACTATTCAATTTAATTATTTTATTAATAACGAACTTATAAATGTAAAATATAGAGATGGTAGAAAAAACTTTAAACTTGTTAAAGGCGCAGAAAAAGTATTCTATAATATCGATAGTACTGTTGGCCACGATTATGTTGTTATTGTGGAAGGTGAAATGGATGCTTTATCTTTTGTGGATGCTAAAATCGATAGTGTGGTCAGTGTACCAAACGGAGCTACTCTTAATCGCCTTAACCTTGATTACCTTGACAATTGCATTGAATATTTCGATGACAAATCCAAGATTATTATCGCAGTTGACCAAGATGAAGCAGGACAAAATTTACAACAAGAACTTATCAGACGTTTTGGAGCAGAGGTATGTTATACAATTAACTTTAACGACTGCAAAGATGCTAATGAATATATGTTACGCTACGGCAATGCTATGCTCAAGCGCCTTGTTGATACAGCTAGTCCTGTTCCTCTTGAAAACGTAGTAACTTTAAAAGATGTAAACGATGAACTACAAGAATTTATTCATGAAGGCTTTAAACCTGGGTATCAAGTCGGCCTTGATAACTTTGATAACATATTCTCTACTTACACAGGACAATTCATCACCGTTACAGGCGTTCCTAGCAGTGGGAAGTCTGATTTTGTTGATCGAATGGTGGTGGGATACCAAATGAAGTATGGCTGGAAAACAGCATTTGCTTCACCAGAGAATAAACCTACATTTTTACACACGCACAAGCTAATACGTAAGATAGGAGGTTGGATGCCTAAGAAAGAAGATATAGGCACAGATAAATGGAATCAAGTTACAGAACTAGTAGATGATAACTTTTACTTTATAGAAAACGAAAGATATGATCTTGATTCTGTATTAACTAAAGGTGCTGAGCTTGTTAAACGCAAAGGCATAAAATGTTTAGTTATAGATCCATATAATAAAGTAAAAATGAACGGAGCTAGTGCAATGAGTATACCTGATGCAACGATGGAATACTTAACACGTATAGAGGCTTTTGCAAAGAAGCATGATGTACTTGTTATTGTTGTAGCTCACCCAACTAAAATGTATAAGAAAGATGATGGAACAATGGATGAACCGACAATGTATTCTATTAAAGGAGGCGGTGAGTGGTATGATGCTAGTTATCACGGCCTTTTGGTTCATAGGAATTACACTAATAAAACAGTTAAAGTTAAAGTTCTCAAAGTTAAGTTTCAGAACCTTGGCGAAAACCAAGCAGAAGCACATTTCAAGTGGAACAAAGACTCAGGCGACTACATACCACACGAGCAAGAGCTAGACTCTATGCCTTGGGAAGGATAGATGAGTGTAGGTACTTTAAAAGCAAGAGAGCTTGCTAAGAAAAAGAAGTCTGGTTTTTTATTAGACGATACTTGGATGATAAGCGATGAACAATCTGAGTGGTATATGTGGGGAGTTAATAAGGGTATTATTATATCTCCTATTCCTGTAACTAATAAACCTGGTAAATGGTATGTTGGTATATCAGAGCCTGGTAAACATAAAAAAGTTTACAAATCTAAGTTTCAGTATGACTGGAAACAGATATGGGATGAAGTAATGAACGCATATAAATACTATTATGATAAACAGAAGAAAGTTTAATTATTTAAGCTTAAAAAACTTTTTATTTTCAATAATTATTATTATATTTACAGTAATATCATTAATTATATATGTAGATTTAAGACAAGTTAATGGTTTAAAACCTGCGATAATATTATTTAGTATATTATTATTTATTCTATTTAATTTAGAAACAATAATGCTTAAAAGTAAATATCATTCATTATATTATAATGTATCTAAAATTATTGGTTTATTTTATTATATGTGTTTTAGTGCAATTATATTTAAATACTTAATATCATTTTATGAAAACTAAATTTCACTGTGCTAACGATGCTTTTAATTATTTTTATATTAAAATAAAATCTGATGGCGTAAACTTTGGCGATACTAAAGCTTTGTTTAATGTAGGTTTTACTATGTCTAATCCTTTAGATAATATTATAACTAATGAAGAACGAAACTTTAATATAGATTATGCTGAAGCTGAATGGAAGTGGTATCTTTCAGGAGATAACAATATTGATAAGCTAGGCGAGCTATATGGTAAAGTTCCTGCTATATGGGAACGTATGTCTATAGATCGTCATGTTAATTCTAATTATGGATATCAATGGGAACGTAATTATCAATTAGATTATGTTATTGCTAAATTAAAACATGAGAAAGATACTAGGCATGCAGCTATAAGTATTTATGATGGTAAAGAACACGCTAAATATCGTAAAGATACACCATGTACTTATGCTGTTCAGTTTACCATACTAAATGATAAGCTAAATATGGCTGTTCTGATGCGATCTAATGATCTCTGGTTTGGCTTTTGTATTGATCAGTATTGTTTTTCATATCTACAAAAAATGGTTGCAGACAGACTGTCTATACCTGTAGGTAATTATTATCATTATGCACATAACTTACACCTTTATAACAATAAAATAGAATAATATGCAAATAGAAACTAAAGACGAAATAGTACAGACTGTATTAAAAAAGATGGATCAACGTAGTTTGACAGGTCAAAAGAAATACGGCGCAACCATGATGGAAGAGATTAAAGGCGAAGATAAAGATCTTAACAGATTTATTATAGATGTTCAAGAAGAGATGATGGATGCTATATTATATCTTGAAGCAGCTAAGCGTTGTTTAAACGATGAGATTGAAGAAGCTATGATCAAACGATCAAGCGATGGGGGATTAAATTATAACTTTTAAAATTATATTATGAGACTATTATTATTATTATTATTACCAATATTTACATTTGCACAATTTGATTATGTATATTATTCAGGCACACAATTTGTTACTATGTCTGATGATTTATATATAGAGCCTGTTCAACAAGGTAGAGTTGTTGCTACTTCAGATTATATGCCTAGATATGAAGGCGATTATGAAAGCATAATGTTGCAAGCTAAAATAGTAGATTCTTTTGAGTCTAATTCTGACATGGATGCTGTAATTGAATCTAACTGGAAAAGTGATTATATGATAAGGCCAGGAGAGATAAAAAGAGATGCATTATTAAGAGGAAAAAATAACAAATATTATATTATTAGATGGGAATATCAGCAGTAAGCACAGGAAAATATAAAGTATATCATATACTTGGTAAAAAAATAGGTTGTACTAAGAACATTAAAAAACGTGTTGAACAAGAACAAGGTTATAAACCAGGTGAGTATGAAATATTATTTGAAACAGATGATATAAAAGAAGCTGCTAAAGCTGAAAAAACTTTACAACAAGATTTAGGTTATAAAGTAGATATAAAACCTTATGATAAATTATTTAATAAAGAAATGAAAAAAGTAAACATAACAGAACAAACAACTACATTTGCAATATCTAAAGAAGATATTAATGGTAGTTTTTTA
>ERZ767114.1351-NODE-1351-length-11847-cov-1.900085_pt1 | contig 11847 bp, 15 predicted proteins | sample MGYA00374952_ERZ767114 | MGnify/ENA primary metagenome ERZ767114 (study PRJEB28939, sample SAMN06267156) | marine metagenome | isolation source: Columbia River Estuary | place: USA:Columbia River Estuary, USA | collected 2012-05-05 ...
AAGAGCGGTGGTGCAGCAGACGCAGTACTAGACGGTCTCACTGGCAAAGTCGTGCAAAACCCGAGCGATGTCGCGCAAGTGGCAAGCACCGTTGCCCAGTTGCTCGATGATGCATTCTTGCGAAGTTTGATGAGTGTTGCATCGCGAGAGCGTGCGCTAAACACCTTTGATTACGACGTGCTAACAAAATCATTGGCACAAGTGCTTACAGTGGATGCACGATGAAGAACCTGCCACGAATCAATATATTTTTAACATCACTGTTTTTGGTCGCAACTGTGGTTGCCGCAGTTGTGTTTACGCCAGCCACACGAGCAGCAGGTGTTGGTGTAGACCTCGTGTTGTTTAGCATCGGTGTAGCCGCGTTTATCTGGGGTTATTTTTCGGCAGTGCAACGAAGTCGAGTTGACGAAATCTCTGTGGCGTCGTTGTATTTTTTGAGCGGCCAAGTTGCGGATAAGCAAATTCAAAAAACCATGAATGGTTGCCTGATTGCTCAACTGGTTATTGGTCTTGCTGGTGCAATTGCACGCTCATCCACAGATGGCAAGGCAGGAAGCACTCTTGCTTTTGGGGTGTTGGTGCCATTGCTTGGACTCGGACTTAATGGCTTGTGGGCCAGCCAATTTGGATCCTTTACCCCTCGCGACCAGCCCGATCGGCAAGGATAGAGGACATGGTTGAATCTGGTTCAGAATCTTTGGTCGTGACGGCAGGTCTTGACGCGTGCTTTTCTATGGTTACCGACTTCGAAAATTATCACGAGTGGGCCCATGACGTAAAGCAAGCAACAGTGCTCACGCGTGACTCAAGTGGCCGACCAATATCTGTCGAGTTTCGTGCATCCGCACTTGGTCGCAGCACGCACTACACACTTGACTACGACTATGCGCAGGCACCAAACAAATTGTCGTGGCACATGTCAGATGGCGACATCATGCGATCAATCGTCGGTTCTTATGCTTTTGAACCAGCAGGTTCAGGCACACGCATTACTTACGACTTGGCTGTCGAGCTCGTGATCCCGCTTCCGGGCTTTGTCAAGCGCCGCGCCGAAATGCGCATTTTGAGCACATTGAAAGAATTGAAGACGCGCATCGAGTCGTGAGATGCGAATAGTGCAATGAAAATTGGCATCGATGTTGGTGGCACCAAATGCCTTGGCGTTGCAGTCGACGACGATGGCAAAGTTGTTCAGCAATATCGCTTACCCACACCTCATGCTGACGCACTCTGCGACACTCTTGTCGAAATAGTTGCGCAACTCGGTGAGTTCAAGTCCCTTGGCATCGGTGTTCCTGGATTGATCTCTCCAGAAGGCGTGATTCGCGCGTCACCAAACTTGATCGGAGCAAAAGAATTGGCTTTACGACAAATGATGCAAGATCGTTTGGGCAAAAAAGTTTTGGTTGAAAACGATGCAACGTGTGCAGCGCTTGGCGAATGGAAATCGGGTGCGGCTCAAGGTGCAACTGATGCATGGGTGATCACGCTTGGCACTGGCATTGGAGGCGGATTCATCTCTGGCTCCGTGTTGCAACGCGGTGCTCATGGCTTTGCTGGCGAAGTTGGGCACATGGTTGTAGATCCGGATGGACCACTGTGTCCGTGTGGTCGCAACGGATGTTGGGAGCGGTATGCATCAGGTAACGGTCTTTCGTATTTAGCAAACGGCGAGAAGGGCGAAGACGTGTTGTCGCGCGCAAAGGATGGTGCTGCCGATGCGATCGGTGTGGTCGACACATTTGCTAAGTGGGTTGCGCTTGGTCTCGTCAATCTCACCAACATGACTGATCCCGACGTGATTGTTGTTGGTGGAGGAGTAATTGTTTCGGCAGACGTAGTGATGCCACGGATTGCACACTGGTTTGAGCAGTTGTTGTATTCGCCAAAGCATCGTGCACACCCACGGCTCGTTGCGGCACAGCTTGGCGAGCAAGCAGGCGCGATCGGTGCCGCGATGCTCGGTACAAGCGTCTAAGTTACATACATGAGCAGCGAATACACCCTTGGTCTGCACGAAGTTGGTGACAACTCGTATGCGTACTTGCAACCAGATGGAGGTTGGGGTTACAGCAACGCGGGCCTCATTGTTGGCGACGGCGTCTCGCTGCTTGTCGACACGCTGTTTGATCTACGGCTCACGGCATCCATGCTCGATTCGATGTCTGTTGCAACACGCAGCGCACCAATCGCAACTGTTGTTAACACCCATGCCAACGGCGACCACTGTTATGGCAACCAACTTGTAACAGGTGCAGAAATCGTTGCATCCAGTGCAACTGCACACGAGATGATGGAAGTTCCACCGTCGATGTTGGCTGCTCTCAATAATGCACCTGGTGAGATCGGCGAGTTGTTCCGACATTTCTTTGGCGATTTCGAATTCAATGGCATCGATCTTGCGCCTCCGACACGCACCTTCGACGGTCGCCTCGATATTGAAGTCGGTGGAAGAGTCGTCGAACTGATCGAGGTGGGTCCAGCGCATACGCAGGGCGACACGATTGCGTATGTTGCAGATTCAAAGACTTTGTATACCGGCGACATTTTGTTTATTGGCGGCACACCGATCGTGTGGGCAGGGCCTCTCGACAATTGGATTGCGGCGTGCGATCTGATGTCCGAACTCGACATTGATGTAGTTGTGCCTGGCCATGGGCCGCTCACCGATAAAGCAGGCATTGCCCGAGTGCGCGACTATCTGTCGTTTGTATTAAGCGAAGCAACATTGCGTCACGACGCAGGTATGGACGCGTTTGATGCAGCGCGTGAAATTGCGCGTGACATCTTGGGCGACAACAGTCGGTCGTTTGCACAATGGAAAGAGTTTGGGCGTATCAGTGTCAATGTGGACACGGTGTACCGCAGCATTGATGCCACGCACAAGAGCCCAGATGTGATCGAGCAGTTTCGCCGGATGGCAAAGATCGAGCTACACCCCGAGGGCTGATTGTTTTTTGCCAGTTACTTCGCGCCTCACGATTGCAAACCAACCGCCAAGTGCACACAGTGAAAACAGAATCCACTGACCCACATAGCCAAGATGCGGACCGTTACTAAAAGTAGGTTCAGCAATTCGTGACAATGTGGCATCATCTGCAGGTGATGAGGACTGCATCTCTAAGTAGACATTGACCAGTGGGGAAGGCATCTGCTGTTGCAACCGTGTGATGTCGATGCGTTGCACTTCGGTCAGTACGCCGCTCGATGCGTCGGAGACCGCTCCAAGTCGTTTGACTGACGATGCGCGAAGTCTGCCCTGCAGAGTCACTGGTCCGGTTGGTGCTTGTTGCACAGTGCCACCAAGCGGAATAAATCCTCTGTTGATAAGAATCAATCGACCGTCGCTCAGTTGCAATGGAGTAACTGGGTCAAAACCTGGTCCTCCACCTTGAGACACATTGACGATCTGGATGTCGTGGTCTTGCAAATACAGACCCGTCACCACGACGCTTCTCCATTCGGCGTCACTGGCATCAGGAAACTCGACGAGTACTTGCTCGAGCGGTTTTGTTGGAGCGTCAACGCGCTCAATAAGAGTGTTGTTAAACGCAACTCGTTGGTGGTGGCGATCCCATTGCCAGTTGGCAAGCATCAGCATGGTTGTGACAAGTGCAACGATCAAAACATGGAAAGCCATCCACTTTGGTCGCAATAAAAACTTGTACACGCACCACAACTTAGTGCGAGAGACGACTAGCGTGAACTTTCATGAACACACTGATTTACGACGGAGATTGTGCCTTTTGTCTCCGTTGTGTGCAGTGGATGCAAAAACACTTCAAACGAGTTCCTCACATTGTCGCTTGGCAACAAGCGGATCTCAGGACACTGGGTCTTACCGCTGAGCAATGTCAAACAGCCTTGCAGTGGGTGAGTGCAGACTCATCACAAATTCTGAGTGCGCACAAAGCGGTAGCACGTGTTTGCAAAGACGCCGGAGGCTGGATCACTGTGGCTGGTTATGCCTTGTCGTTACCGGTTGTTTCACCAATTGCTGGTGTTGTGTATCGATGGGTGGCACGCAATCGTCAAAAAATGCCAGGCGGCACGGCTGCATGCGCAATTGACTTTGAAAAGAAAATCTAAAGGGTTCGTCCTTCGTTTAATTGCCGTACCAATTGATCAAGAGACTGCTGATCAAGTGTTTGTAGAAGTTCGCTCTGTTGTGTGTCGGTGAAACTTAAATCAATCAGCGTTTTCCATGATGCATTGGGCATGCCGGTCACGATACGTAGTGCGCGGACAAGCGCTTGATGTGGGTTGATGTCATAGTTGTTCATCAAATCTTCTACGTCACGTTTAGTTAAGGCGCGCGCCAACTGTGCAGCCTGGATCTTTCGTTGCACATATGGCGAGAACATGTTCTGATACCGACTTTGAAGTTCGGGTAGTTTCCAGTCGTCGCCGGTGATTTGACGGCGACATCGGTCGGATCCACACGCGCATTCAAACTCGTCGTAGTCAGACGTGTCGCTCATGGCGTAGTCGTAGGTGAGTTCTTCGCCAACAGCAATTGGACCCATGGCGATGAGTTGTGTTGCATTGCGCATTCCACAGTTGGGCAAGCATGAATGATTGATGGAGTCGCCTGACTCGCGCGACTCTGGGCCGAGCACAAATTGATTCACATCAATTTGGATTGATCGGCTGCGTTGCTCGAGTGGATAAGTCTCGAACTTGATTCGGGTCAAAATCGTTCCGCCAAATGTGGCAACTATGGTGCCCATTGGTATTGGATCTACGGCAAAACTGCCGAAGCCTTTTGGTGGGATTTCACGAGCCTCTGCGAGAGGTGAAAGATAATTACGCAAGCGACCCTCCGGTCGCGACCTGCATGGCCGCCCGAGTACACAGCACCAACTCCGCCCGCTGTGGTGCAACCACGATATCGGCAGGTATCGTTGTTTGGGCAACATCGTCTCGGTCTGCTCGACCGGGCCGGTGGTGCACTACAAGTTGCATCAGGAGAGACCAATTGGTCCGGCAACCGGGGTCACGCCCACGGTGCCATCTCATCCGCAAGGATGGGAGATGTGGTTTCGTCGTTTAGACGAAGCAACGGGCCGGCTCAGTTGGGCGAGCCAGAAGGAATTTTTTATGACCCGACATGATTATCCAGCGACAGGAGCATGGGATCCTTCGCACCCCGTTGGGTCTCGACATTTCGCGCATTTTCCTGTCGACCGTCCGTTCGCGCTCGATGGTGGCACGCAACTCAATTCGGTTTCTCTTGCGTATGAAACTTGGGGCACATTAAACGCCGAAAAAAGTAATGCAATTCTGTTGTGTCATGCATGGACAGGTGACAGCCATGCAACTGGTCCTGCCGAAGACGGGCATCCGACGCCTGGTTGGTGGGAGGGCATGATCGGCCCAGACCTTGCAATTGATACCAACAAATGGTTTGTGGTGTGCAGCAACGTGATCGGCGGATGTCAAGGTTCGACTGGTCCAGCATCGCCACATCCGGTTGATGGCAAACCATATGGCTCACGTTTTCCTGTGATCACGGTGCGCGACATGGTGCGTGCGCAGTTGCGCCTCACTGACATGCTCGGCATTGTGCAGTGGCACAGCATTGTTGGCGGATCGATGGGTGGGATGCAAGTGCTCGAATGGGCTGTGACATTTCCCGATCGTGTCAAAACAATTATTCCAATAGCGACGTGCACACATTCAACTGCTCAACAGATCGCTTGGGGTGCAATTGGCAGACGATCTATTCGTCTTGACCCAAGATGGAACAATGGCGAGTACTACGACGCCGCAATTGGCGAGGGCCCATGGGAAGGTCTGTCGATAGCACGCATGGTTTCACAAGTCACGTTTAGGTCTGACAACGTGTTCAGCGATCGCTTCGGACGAGACCTCGCCGACATGGACGCCGACTACAACGGTTTGGGTTTGTGGGACAGGTTTGAGGTGGAGAGTTACCTTGACCACCACGGTGATCGATTGATTCGACGCTTTGATACCAACAGCTATTTGATTATCGGCAAGGCAATGGACTTGCACGATGTTGCGCGCGGTCGCGGCGGCTTAGATAAGGCAATGAGCCGTATCAAGGCGAACACGCTCGTGTTGGGTATCTCATCAGACATTTTGTACCCCACATATCAACAAAAACAGATTCGCGATGTTTTGGTGGCGCAAGGCACCGAGGCCGAATATGTTGAAATCGATTCACCGCACGGACACGATGCATTTCTGATCAATCTTGATCAGGTTGGGCCGCCGATTAAGAAATTTTTGGAAGGCAACTTCGCATAATCGCAGCACTCGCACTCGCTGAACTCATTCGCACAATTGCAGTTTGTTCATTGTTGCCTTGCTTGTGTACGGCAAAAGTTTGTTGATCGGGTGCAACGTCTTCAATCAGCGAAGCGTGTGGGATTCCAAGCAAGTTCCATGTTCCTCGAAATGGTTTTCCGCGGTGACCTTTTGCCGTGATTGCGATTGTCGATAGTGCCGGAAGGATCAGTAAGCGCACTTCACTCCATGGGTGCTCAAGGCCGTCACCAGAAATGCGCATTTGACAAATGCAGCGCATGCCATCTGACGAAGTCCATTGGCGCTCACCCCGACGCGACCACCACATTGCAAACCCAAGTAGCGAAATAAACAACGCACTACTGGCAACGTTGAGCAGCCCCCGAATCATGCTCTTTAGTATTGCTGGCTGGGGTAGGTTATTGAACATGTTTGGACTGACCACATTGATTGCCCTTGTTTGTGTGGTTGTAGGTATTGCACTCGCGCGCATGACTTGGTGGTTCTGGAATGAGGCCAGGCCAGAATCTCCAGCACTTGCACCGCTCGAAATCATGAGTGATGCCGCCTATGGCAAGGCCGATGAAGCCCAGCGTGTTGCAATGCTCGACGCAGTGCGCATGAGCTCAAGCAAGAATCCAGTCGCTAAACCGACAAGAACTGCTCCACGCAAACCCATTAGTCGTCCCGAACGAATAGTTGAGGCTCCTGTTGACAACGCTCCACGTCACTCCATTGATCCGTTGCTCAAGTAGCGGGGAAGTAGTTTTGACACATGGCCGCATTTGAACCCTCCGAAATGATCGCTCGATTTAAGGAACGTGCCGACGCAGTAAAACGTCGTCCGCTGCCTCCGGTTGCAGGTGAAGAGCGACAGATGTTTTTGAAACAGGCACAATCCGACTTTCAGGACTTTGCAATGATCGGTGATTCTGAGGCGTCGTTGGAAGATGGCATTTTGGTGTTGCGCATCGACTTACGACCGCCAGACGCTCGCACGTGACCAATTCTGGTTTTGCCTCGCTGGTGAGGCGTGAGTTGCCTCTTTTCGCAGTCAGTATTTCAGTGCTGTCGTGGGGTGTCGGACCATTAATCATTCGCGGCATTTCTGCATCGACACCAACGATCACGATTACCCGTCTCGCGCTTTCAATTCCGATCATGTCGGCTATCGCGTGGCGTACGGGAGGTCGACTCAACTGGTCGCTGTTACGCGCCACTGCATTGCCAGGAATATTTTTCTTTTCGTCAATGGCTCTGAGCTTCGAGTCGCTTCGACAGACATCAATCGCGAATCAGACTCTTATTGGAGCCTTATCGCCGGCTCTGATTCTGCTACTTGCCCCTAAATTTTTAAACGAAACTGTGAAGAAATCACAAGTTGTGCTCGCAGTCGTTGGCCTCGGGGGAATTTCGCTTGTGGTGCTCGGCGCTTCAAGTGGAGGTGGCGCAAGTTTGTATGGTGACTTATTGGCATTGTGCGCCATGACCTTATGGTCGATGTACTTCGTGATCACCAAGTTGCGACGAAATGCAGGAGTAAATAGTTGGGCGTATCTTGCAGGCAATTTCACGTGGTCGGTTTTTTACTGCATACCGTGGGCGTTTGTCGTTGGTTTTGAACTTGGAGATTTTGACAGAAATGATTGGGTTTTGATGTGCATCATGGTCATTGCGCAAGGGATCACCGCCCACGGACTTCATGCTTGGTCGCTGAAACATATTGACGCAACTTTTGCTTCTCTCATGACTCTTGGTTGCCCAGTGATTTCTGCTACCGGCGCCTATCTCATCTATCACGAACAACTTTCCACAATGCAGATCATTGGTGGTGCGGTTGTGCTCGGTGCCCTTGCCGGTGTGAGTGTTCTCGCCACGAATTCACAAAAACTCAAACGTGAACTTGCAGAAGTGATTATCTAGGTGTTGCAAAGAATCGCCAGTCAAGTTCGTAAGTTCCCGATTATTGCAGTGTTTGCAGCAGTGCTGGTATGGAGTGTTGGTCCGATCATCACTCTGAGTATCGGAGTTTCGATCAACTCAACAATCTTCTATCGCGTCATTTTTTGGCCGCCATTGTTATTTGCAATTGCAAAATTGCGCAAAGTGCCAATTACTAAACATGTGATGAAGATTACATTTTGGCCCGGCATTTTCTTTGGGCTCTCGACGATCAGCGGGTTTACCGCGATGAAAGTGACGTCGGTTGCCAACGCCACAATTATTGGCGATGTATCTACCGTGTTGGTGCTGTTTGCCGCTCCAAAGTTTTTGGGTGAGCGCATTCGCCTAATTCAAGTGGTGTTGGCGGCTGTGAGTTTTCTTGGAATTAGTGCAATTGTTTTTGGTGCAAACGGCTCGGGTGGTGCAACGCTTCGCGGAGATGTCTATGCACTTATTAACGCCATTATGTGGGCCGGCTATTTCGTGGCTTGTAAAAAGGTTCGCACAGATGGCGTCGGCGCTTGGGCGTTCATCTTCGGAGTCAGCGTTTCGCAAGTTCTGGTAGTCGCTCCATGGGCTATTGCAACTTCAACCGATCTGAGCAAGGTAACAGCCCGCGACATTGGGCTGATCGTATTGATGACATGTTTTACGGGCACTGTTGGACACACATTGATGGTGTGGGCTCAGAAATTTGTGCCCGCTTCCACCTCGTCAATGATTTCGCTGCTCATGCCTGTGCTCTCAATGATCGGCGCATGGCTGGTATTTGAGCAACGAATTAACCTTGTGCAGTTCATCGGTGGAGCAGTGGTGCTTGCGTCATTGGCTGGAGTAGTGCGATATGGCACCAAAGAATCAATAAATCGCGACGTGTTGACCACAGCAGACCCCCTGCTAAACTCATCTCTCTAGTGAAGTAAGGCAATTACCGGTTTTGCGGACGTGGCTCAGTGGTAGAGCATCACCTTGCCAAGGTGAGGGTCGCGAGTTCGAATCTCGTCGTCCGCTCGAATGATTTCTCAAGTAGTAGCTACAGCGCGCACAGCATTTGATTCGGGCAAGACGCGCCCACTCGCATGGCGCAAAGCCCAACTCGTGGCCATGATCAAGATGCTTCGAGACAACGCAGACGATTTTTCTGCGGCCCTCAAACAGGATCTTGGGCGAGGCCCGGAAGAGGCCTGGCTCTACGACATCGGTTTTTCGATCACCGAGATCGAGTTGATCATCAAGAATCTCAAGAAGTGGACAGAGCCTCGCAAGGTAAGTACTCCGCTGGTTTCTCTGCCTGGTAGTTCGCACCGTATTCCGCAGCCATTGGGCGTGGTGTTGGTGATCGCTCCCTGGAACTATCCGATTCAGCTCCTCATGATCCCTGTCGCTGGCGCAATTGCTGCCGGTAACGCAGTTGTCATGAAGCCATCTGAGGTTTCGTCGGCTACTTCTGCACTGCTCGGCAAGCTTGTGCCGCAATATTTTGACAACGACGCTGTTGCCATCGTTGAAGGTGCAGTCCCAGAGACAACTCAGTTGCTTGCCGAAAAATTTGATCACATCTTTTACACGGGCAATGGCACAGTCGGTCGCGTGGTCATGCGAGCAGCCGCCGAAAATCTCACACCCGTCACGCTCGAGTTGGGTGGCAAGAGCCCAACCATTGTCGACAAGTCAGCCAACCTCGCTATTGCTGGCAGGCGCATTGCGTGGGCCAAGTATGTAAATGCTGGTCAGACTTGCGTTGCTCCCGATTATGTTCTTGCGCACGCAGATATCGCCGACAAATTGGTTGACGAAATTCGTAAGTCAGTCAAAGATTTCTATGGTGCAGATCCTCAAAGCAGTGGTGACTTCGCGCGTATTTCATCACCACGCCACTTTTCACGTTTGAAAGCAATGTTGACGTCTGGAAAGGTTGCAATCGGTGGCGAAACCGATGAACAACAGCGTTACATCGCCCCAACAGTGTTGGTTGATGTGCAGGCGAGCGACTCGGTGATGCAAGAAGAAATCTTTGGCCCAATTTTGCCAATGCTTACTGTTGGCTCAATTGATGAGGCCATCAGTTTTGTCAATGCCCGACCACACCCACTCGCGTTATACGTCTTTGCCGAAGATCAAAAAGTCAATGACAAAGTTGTTGCCAGCACCACCTCTGGTGGAGTCACGGTCAACGGAACGATTTTTCACATGACCGGCCCATTCTTGCCATTTGGCGGAGTAGGCGAGAGCGGCATGGGTGCGTATCACGGTCGGGCCGGAGTGGATACGTTTCAACATCTCAAGCCAGTGCTCAAGCGTTCGACACGTGTAGATGCGCCACTTGCATATCCGCCGTACACCAAGCGCAAGTTTGCAATACTTAAAAAGTTCATTTAATCAAGAGAGAGAGTTTCACATGAAAATCGGTGTTCAACTTTGGCCACAAGCAACCTCAATTCCTGAACTGCGCAAAGCATGGAAATCTGCCGATGCAATGGGTGTCGACAGCATCTGGACATGGGACCACTTTTACCCGTTGTCTGGCGACCCAGAAGCCACACACTTCGAGTGTTATTCGTTGCTCGCAGCAATGGCTGCCGACACGTGCCATGCACAAATTGGTGCACTCGTTTCGTGCTTCACCTATCGCAATCCACAACTGCTTGCCGACATGGCGCGCACTATTGACCACATCAGTAATGGTCGTTTTGTGTTGGGTCTTGGCTCTGGTTGGTTCGAGCGCGACTACACCGAGTACGGCTATCACTTCGGCACGGCCATCGAACGACTCAAGTTGCTTGAGGCTGGATTGCCGGTCATCAAGTCACGTTTGGCAAAGCTCAATCCGCAGCCTGTCAACGGATCTATTCCAATCATGATTGGTGGCGGTGGCGAAAAGGTCACGTTGCGCCTTGTTGCAGAGCATGCCAATCAGTACAACTACTTTGGTCCGCCAGAGAGCTACGGCAACAAGATCAAGATTTTGGATGAGTGGTGCGCAAAAGTTGGTCGCAATCCTCGCGAGATCGAGCGCACGGTTGCTATCTATCCAAAAGAAGTGACACCCGAAATTTTTGCTCAGTACAAAGAGGTTGGCGCAGAACACATCATCTTGACGTGCTCCGATCCATTCGATTTTACTGATCTCGAAAAATTGCTCAGCTGGAGCAAGTAACTACTTCGAATAGTGGCCGATGGCCTGAACAATTACGTCAAAGGCCTCTTCGGCCTGCACATCCCATACCACTTCACAGTTTGGGTTGAGGCGTTCAATGAGGCCACGCTGATCGATCATCGTCATGCCGCGTGTGTGCTCGCCATTGAGTTCGATGACCACATGTTGAGGCTTGGTTGTGAATAGTTGTGGATGTGTGAGAGCAAGCACTGCGCACGGATCATGTACTGCACCACCTTGCATATTGTCGTGACGGCTTACGTAGACATCAGAGAAAAAGACAAACAAGTCGGCGAGCACCGAAGCGAGATGGCCGGGTAGTGCACGAACCTTTTCAATGCGCTTTGGAGTTGCCTGCAGTTTGTGGGTCACATCGAGACCACTCATGATCAATTTGCCGCCGTACTCAAACACCATTGCTGCTGCTTCTGGGTCTGCCCAAATGTTGAACTCGGCGGCCGCACTGCGAT
>ERZ767114.1362-NODE-1362-length-11764-cov-3.023702_pt1 | contig 11764 bp, 3 predicted proteins | sample MGYA00374952_ERZ767114 | MGnify/ENA primary metagenome ERZ767114 (study PRJEB28939, sample SAMN06267156) | marine metagenome | isolation source: Columbia River Estuary | place: USA:Columbia River Estuary, USA | collected 2012-05-05 ...
TCAGGGTTAAGTCCATCAACAACTTATGATTTTTATGTTCAGACTATATGTAATGCTGGTGACTCAAGTTATTTAAGTGGCCCTATAACTTTTACAACAAATTGCGCGGCTGATTCTGCACCTTAATTCAGTGACTTTGATTCTGGATTCCCACTATGCTGGACCCAAGAGTCTTTTAGTGATGTTTTTGATTGGACTTTAAATTCTGGAACAACATCATCAAGCAGTACTGGCCCAAGTCAAGATATGTCTTCTAATGGTAATTATATGTATATAGAAACGTCATCTCCAAGAACAGGAGGTGATAATGCTATTTTATATTCTCAATCTATTGATATAAGTACTTTAGCTGCTGCTGAACTTAGATTTTTTCATCATATGTACGGAGCTACAATAGCTGGTTTAACTATTGAAATTTCAGACAATGGAGGACAATCATACAATACCATTTTCACTAAATCTGGAGACCAAGGGAATCAGTGGATTCAAAAACGAATCTCTTTTGGTACTGGAGGCTTGTCCTTAACAATTATAAAATTTAGAATTACTGTAACTTTAAGTGAGGATTCAAATGGAGATACGTGGCCTGGTGATATAGCCATTGACAACTTTGAAGTAAGAGAAAGTCCTTCTTGCCCTGAAGTTCTTTATCAAACTGTTAATACTTCTAACTCCACAATTTCTAGTACTGTAATTGATTGGACAGCTGGAGGTAGTGAAACTGCTTGGAATATTGAATATGGACCATTAGGATTCACACAAGGAACTGGAACAACTCTTTCTTTTATTACAAATAATCCTTATATATTAAATGGACTTAATTCTTCATCAAACTATGAATTTTACATTCAATCTCTTTGCGGAGTTGGCAACCTAAGTTTATGGTCTGGACCTTACTCTTTTTCGACTTCGTGTGGTGCAATTTCAGCTCCATATCTTCAAAATTTTGATAATTCTTTTCCCGTATGTTGGTTGCAAGATTCAACAGATGAATTTGATTGGTCGCTAAATTCTGGACCTACCCCTTCAAATCAATTTGGAACTGGCCCAACTGATGATATAACTGGTGGTGGAAATTATATCTATACTGAAGCCTCTGACCCGAGAGATCAAGGTGATGAAGCGGTGATATACTCGGATTCGATTGATATTAGCAGCTTAACCAATCCCGAACTAAATTTTTATTATCACATGTATGGTGATGATATGGGAGATCTAGATATTGAAATATTTGATGGAACTAGTTACACTAATATATTTACTTTGAGCGGAGACCAGGGAGATCAGTGGTATGAACAAAATCTTCCTATTAATAGTACCTCGAACGTAGTAATTTTTAGATTAAAAGGTACAATTGGTGGTGATTATTCTGGAGATATTTCAATTGACAATTTCGAAGTTAGAGAAGCTCCTACATGCCCAAAAGTTTTACTTTCTACTATTAATGCGTCAAATATTAGTTCGTCTGGGTCAGAAATATCATGGACTGCAGGAGGGAATGAAACTGCTTGGAATATTGAATATGGTCCTTCTGGGTTTAGCCAAAATACTGGAACATTAGTCTCGGTTTCTACAAATCCCTATACGATAAATGGATTAAGTTCATCAACGACTTATGATGTTTATATTCAAGCTGTTTGTAGTGCAAACGATTCAAGTTTCTGGTCTGCTCCTTATACATTTTCAACTATTTGTGCTATAAATACAGCACCCTATTTTGAAAACTTTGATGTAGCTTTTCCTATATGTTGGGTTCAAGAAATAAGCGATGAATTTGACTGGTCACTAAATTCAGGTCCTCCCCCAACACTTCAAAATGGATTTCAAACTGGACCATTAGATGATGTAACTGTTGGAGGAAGTTATATCTATACTGAAGCCTCTAATCCCAGAGACTTAGGAGATGAAGCAATTTTATTAACCAATTCCATTGATATTAGTAGTTTAACCAATCCTGAACTTAATTTTTATTATCATATGTATGGTGACGATATGGGAGATTTAGATATCGAGATTTATGACGGAGCTAGTTATGCTAATATATTTACTTTAAGTGGAGACCAAGGAAATCAATGGTTTCAAGTGAGTATTCCTATTACAACTTCATCAACCATTATTAAATTTAGAATAACTGGAACCATTGGGGATGGCTGGTCAAGTGATATGGCTATTGATAACTTTGAAGTTAGAGAAGCTCCCACATGCCCTGCCCCTACAAGTTTATCATTTAATAATTTAAGTTCAACATCAGTAGAAATATCTTGGCAATCAAGTGTAAATGCAAATTCATGGATAATAAACTACAACGGGAATATCATCAATACTAATTCTAACCCTACAGTGGTTAATAATCTAACTCCAAGTACTAATTATAGTGTTTTTGTAACTTCTATATGTCCTAACAATGATACTAGTTATAATTCAGCTCCAATAACTTTTACAACTGGCTGTCCAGCTAGAATTGCTCCGTTTTTAGAAACTTTTGACACTATTTTTCCTATTTGCTGGTCTCAGGAAGATGTGTCCGATGATTTTGACTGGACTCTAAATGACGGTGGAACTAATTCAGCTGATACTGGACCATCTGATGACGTAACTGGTGGTGGAAATTATCTTTACACTGAAGCTTCTAACCCAAGAGTAGACGGCGATATTGCAATTATGTACAGTGAAAATATTGATTTAACAAATTTAACTAATCCAATGCTTCAATTTCATACACATATGTACGGGTCGGCAATTGGTGAATTACAAATTGATGTTTTTGATGGAAATAACTATATCCCTATTTTTAACAAAGTTGGAGAAAAAGGAGATTTTTGGGAAGAAGAAAATATTCTAATTGACCCAAATTTGTCTTCTGCTAAATTTAGAATAACTGGAATTCTAAGTATTGATTCAGATGGAGATACATGGCCGGGAGATATTTCGATTGATGAATTTCGTGTTTTTGAAGCTATTGCGTCGGATTTGGAGCTTTATAAAGGTTACTCTAGTTCTGGATGTAGTTTGTCGTCTAGCGAGCAAGTATCGATAGTAATTATAAACAAAGGAATTAATCCTCAAAGTAATTTTAACGTAAGCTATAAATTAAATGGTGGAGCTCCAATTTCTGAAATAGTAACTACAACTATTAGCTTTGGAGACACTCTAAATTATACTTTTAATACAACAGCTGATTTGAGTGTAGATGGTGTTTACAATTTTGAATTTGAGACACAACTAAATAATGATCAAGTTCCATCCAACAATATATTTACTAAAGATGAAGAAAATTTCACAAGTCCTGCTGCTGCACTTACTGTCAACGATACTATTTGTAAAGGTGAACCTTTAACCCTTCAAGCAACATCTAACCAAGGATTAATAAATTGGTATAGCGATGCTGCTGGGATGATCTCTTTGAATGGAAATATCGTAATCCCCCCTCCTACTTCTACTACTACTTATTATGCAGAAGTACAAGGTTCTGAATTTTATAAAGATGATTTTGAAAGTTATAATTTTGGTGATTTCATAGCCCAGTCTTCATCTAATTGGACTACAATTTCTGGGAATGGAGGTATTCAAGACCAAGAAGATGCAAGAATTTCTAGCTCTCAAAGTTCTTCAGGAATTAACTCTGTCTATTTAAACGAGATAAATGATGACAACTTATTTTTACTTTTTAATCAAGATATAAATGAGGGCATAGTTGAAATTAATATGAATTTAAGGGTAGAAACTAGTGCTAACATTAATTTCCAAAACTCAATAGTCCCTGGTTCTCCAGAAATCTTCGAAGTAAGAATGAATTCTGGTACTCTTGAATTTGATATAGGAGCAGCAGTTTTGACCTCTTCATTTCCTGGAAATAGTAATTGGTTTAACCTAAAATTAGAAGGTGATCTTAATTCTTCTACATGGAATATTTACATCGATGGTGTTTTTGCTACTGGTTCATTTATTCCTGGAGCTAATCAAATTGGATTGGTAAACTTTACCACAACTCCCGGGGATGCTTACTATATTGATGATGTTGAGTGGTATGTAATTTCGGATGATGATTGTTATAGTTCATTAACAGCACTAACTGTTTTTGTAGATCCTTGTCTGTCAATTTCTGAAAAAATAAATTCTGATATTCAGCTATTCCCTAATCCAACCAGCGGCATAATTAATTTTATATCCACTTATGAAATAAAAAATATAGAAATTATAGATTTTCAAGGTAAAATAGTAATTAAAAAAACTTTTAATTCTTTAAATGCTGAAATAGATTTAGAAATACTTCAAAAGGGAATTTACTTTTGTAATATTTTAACTTCCGAAGGTTCTAATTATAAAAAAGTAATTATTCATTAATTTTTAAATATGAAAAATATTATTTCACTAATTATTATTTTTTTAGTAGTTAGCGTTAATTATGGTCAATGTCCTGCTGTTAATGCGCCTTATGGTGAAAGTTTCAGTTCCGGAGTTCTTCCAAATTGTTGGTCTCAAAGTGTAATAACTGGTGATGGATGGCAATTTACAGGAACACCAGGATACGATGCTGCTAATAATGGTCGTGTTGCTGGAACTTATGCTTGGATAGATTTTTCATCTGATGATCAAGGAGTGATAATGGAATTAGTTGATGTAGACGTATCTTCTATAACAGCTCCTCAAATAGAATTTGATTATTTCTGCTACAATACAACTAATCCAACACCAGCAAACATACTTAATGTGGAGGCTTTTGATGGAACTAATTGGGTTTTAATAAGTTCTATCCAAATAAACACTCTTCAAGGTTGGAACCCATACTATTTTTCTTTAGTGGGTTACGACGTTTCAGGAATTATGACCCTTAGATTAAGAGCAGAATCTGGTGGAGCAACTAATGACTTTTATAACGATATATTGGTAGATAATTTATTTATTAGACAAGCTCCTACTTGTCCTAGCCCTTTGAGTTCTTCATTTGGTATTGCAAACTTAACTGCAGATAGTGCTGAAATTTCCTGGCTTCAAGGCGGAAGTGAGCTTTTTTGGGGAGTTGAATGGGGTGTTTCTGGATTTAGTTTAGGCTCTGGAAGTTATGATACTACAAGTAATTTTTTTGCCTATCCAGTTACTGGATTATCACCAATAACGTCTTATGATTTTTATGTTAAAGCCATATGTGGTGCAGGTGACTCCAGTTATTGGGCTGGTCCGTTCACATTTGTAACTCCTTGTGCAACTTTAGTCCCTCCTCAATTAGAAGACTTTACTAATGTATTTCCCCCTAACACTTGTTGGGATCAAGCTGGAGATGGAGATCAATTTAGTGGACCAACTAATATTGGGACTAGTTCGTGGTTCACAGACGGATTTGCAAATGTTGGAACTACTGGTGCGGTTCGATGTTACTTAGCTAACACCTTAAATAAGGAATGGGTGCTTAGTCCTCAATATGATTTTAGTAATGGAGGCCCATTTCAAATAGAATTTGATTTTGGAATATTTACAGCATCTTCTTCTAACCCAGGTACCCTAGGCTCTGATGATTACGTTTCGGTATTAGTTTCTGATGATGGCGGGACCTCATGGGAACAAATTGTCAAATATGATAATAATTATGTTACAAATACTAATGGAAATTATGAGATAGTTGCCCTAACTAATTCTTTTCTGAGTACTTTAAACATTGACACTAATAATTTCAATATAAACGGTACTATTCAGTTTGCTTTTTGGGCAACCGACGGAAGGACAAATGACCTTCAAAGTAATGATGTAATGTTTGATAATTTTAGAGTTCTCCCTGTCCCAAGTTGTCCTCAACCACAAGCTATAAGTTCTTTTGGAATAACATCTGATAGTGCTTCTTTAACTTGGGCTTCATTTGCATCTGATTCCATTTGGATGGTTTATTTGACACCAGCTGGTATAACTCCCGATTCAAGCCACCTAACTATTGTAAATAATGATACTGTTACCTTCTCTGGACTAAATTCAAACACTTACTATAACTTTTATGTAAAAGGAGTCTGTAATATAGGAGACACTAGTTTTTTAAGTGGTCCTTTTTCAGTATTAACCAATTGTTTGCCAATTAGTTCCCCATACTATCAAAGTTTTGATAATACTATTGCTCCATCTATTGATCAATGCTGGAGTGTGCTTTCAACTGGAGCTGGAACTATTCAAACAGATAATAGTGCATTTAATCCACAAAGGTCTGATCCAAACTCAATATCAATGTATAATTCTAGTGGTGGTGATCTATATTTTATAAGTCCATTTATTTCCGATTTAGACAGCACCAAAAGAATAAGATTTTATCTTCAAAATAATGGTAATGCTGGATATTTATCAGACCTAATTATTGGAACAATTTCAGACCCAAACGATGCAACTACTTTTAGTCCCTATGATACTATTTTGAATAGTGAATTTAATTCAGCTAATTGGAACCGGTTAATGGTTAATTTTAATAACTACAGCGGCAATGACAACCATATTGCATTTAAACATGGCCAAAATTTCACTTTTGATTATATATGGCTGGATGATTTCTACTATGAAGACATTCCCTCTTGTCTTAGCCCTTTACCTACTACAATTTCATTAAATAGCGTTTCAACTGATAGTGCCAATATTAGCTGGACGTCTATTCCTACTCATACTTCATGGCTGGGATATTTAGTTGCTGATAGTAATACATTAGCCGCTACAAATCCAATTGTTTTAAATAGTGATTCTGTTAATATTTCAGTAAATCATTCAACTATTTACAATTTTTATGTTCAATCTATTTGCGGTGCAGGAGACACTAGTATTATTTCTGGTCCTATTACTTTCACCACTCCATGTTTATCAACCACAGCACCCTATTTTAATAACTTTGATTCTGTATTTCCAATATGTTGGAGACAAGAAGCTTCCACTGATATTTTTGATTGGTCACTCAATAGTGGATCAACATCATCTACTCTTACCGGCCCATCAGATGATGTAACAGGTGGTGGAAACTATATTTTTATTGAAACCTCTTCCCCTAGAGTTGCGGGTGATCAAGCGGTAATGTATTCTGAAAATATTGATATTAATACAATCTTAGCACCTGAGCTTCGGTTCTTCTCCCACATGTTTGGTGCAACAATTGCAGATTTAACTATTGAAATAAGTGATAATGGAGGCCTTTCCTACAATAATATTTTTACAAAGTCTGGTGACCAAGGAGATGTTTGGGTGGAAGAAATTGTCCCTATAGCTGGATATTCTGGAACTGTATTTTTTAAAATTACTGGATCTGTTGGAAGTTCTTTTACTGGCGATATTGCCATTGACAACTTTGAAGTAAGAGAAGGCCCTCAAAACGATTTAGGTGTTGTCCTAGCTGACTTGCCATCTGCCTCTACAGGTTGTGAGGGTGATAGCTCATATGTTACTGTAACAATTGTTAATTTTGGTTATCAACCTCAATCTGGTTTTACGATTCAATACACACTAAACGGGGTTCCGGTTATTGAAACTATTTCTAATACTTTACAGCCAGGAGATTCTTTAATTCACATTTTCTCTGTTCCTGTTGATCTTACCCAGGATGGAAGTTATAGCTTTGATTTTACTACCAATTTACCAAATGACGATAATACAACTAATGATGCTTTTGGGTCAACTCTTACTTTTGAAAATTATTTTACACCAGCTCCTCCAAACGTCAGCAATGACACTGTATGTGTAAATTCATTAACTCCTAAGGGAACTTCTGCTCAACTTATAGCATCAGGAAATTCAACTGCAAATTTTGAATGGTTTGATTCAGCTGGAAATTATTTAGCTTCTGGTGATACTCTTTTTACAGATACCATTAATACTATCACTAGCTATTTTGTATCCTCAAAAGAATTAGCACCTGGAAATATAGGAGCTCCAACCAATAACTTTGGAGCTGGAAGCGGTGGTTTTGACAACTTATTTCCTAACGGTCTGGTGTTTAATGTATACAGTGACCTAACTTTGGATTCTGTTACTATTTTTCCCGACGGGCCAGGAACTATAGAAATAAAAATTGTTAATATAATTGGAGCAACTATTTACTCAGGTTCTCATACCATAGTCGCTCCTATCAACTTTATAAATGGACACAAAGTTCCAATAGGACAGAATATTACAGCTGGAAATGGATATATAATAGAAGTGTCATCTGTAACACCAAGTACTTTATCTTTGTACAGAAATAATATTAATGCAAATTACCCATATAACTATAGTAATATTGCATCTATTATAAGCTCAACTAATGGATCAACAGACTCCTATTTCTATTTCTACAACTGGGATATTTCAACCATAAGTTGTAGCAGTGAAAAAAGCGAAGCTGTGGTTTATATTGACCAATGTGTTGGTATAGAAAAAATTAATTATTCTAGTTTTAATATTTATCCAAATCCTAATAATGGATGCTTTGAAATTAATTTTACTAACCCATCTTTAAACACAAAAATTGAAATATTTGATCTTACAGGCAAAAAAATCTATAAAAACACTGTTACAAATGAGGATTTTAAAATAAATCTTAATAAATTTAACAGTGGATTTTACTTAGTTAATGCTATTCAAAATGGAAAACTAGCCACAAAAAAATTACAAATTTTAAAATAGAATAATGAGAAAACTATTATTAATTATCACTGTTTTTTTAATTGCAATAAGAGGAATTGCACAAGACACTATTACAACAATACCAACTTTTAGTAATAACAATGGTTTTGAGGCTATTTCTTTTGAAATAGTTGCTAATACGGCAATAAAAATTACCAGTATTTCAAATTTGTGGAGCAGTGGGACAAATTCTACTGACATCTGGATTAAGCAAGGTGCATTAAATGGTAATTCTACACTTGGAGTTAATACAGCAAACGGATGGACTGCTCATCAAACAGGGGTTACAGTTATTGGAGCTAATGGTGGAACAGGAGCTGGCAATCCTTCTTGGGTTTCAGGAATGAATCCTATTTTTATTGCAGCAGGTGATACTATTGGAATTGTAATTACTGGAACTATGAGGTATTTTACTGTAACAGGTGCTTCAACAACTACATTTCCAGGTGCTCTTGCACAATTAAATGCAGGAGGAATTTCAAACGGTTTTGGCGGGGCAATGCCTAGCTTATCCTATAGTCCAAGAGGTTTTTTAGGTAGCATTGTTACTGAAACAGATATAATAACAAACTGTCCAAAACCTTACGGCTTTCTTAGTTCTAATATAACTACAAATTCTGTTGATTTATCATGGATAGGTTCTGCAAATGCTCTTTCCTACAATATTGAATATGGAACTTCTGGATTTTCACAAGGAAATGGAACATATTTTAATGATACGTCTAATTCTTATTCATTTACTGGATTATTACCATCTCAATTTTATGATGTTTATATTCAAGCAGTTTGTGACTCTAGCGACTCTAGTTTGTGGGCTGGTCCTGTGACTTTCTCTACTCTTTGTATTGAAAATGCTCCATATTTAGAAAACTTTGACAATTCATTCCCAAATTGTTTTTCTCAAACTTCAAATGACATATTTAATTGGACATTAAACAGCGGAACAACTGCATCTACAGCTACAGGTCCAACAGATGATATAACTGGTGGTGGAGATTATATTTATATTGAAGCATCTACACCAAGAGTTCCAGACGACAGTGCTGTCCTTTACAGTCCATTCATTGATATTAGTTCTCTTACTAACTCAAAACTTACTTTCTACTCCCATATGTATGGCACCTCAATTGGAACACTTAGAATTGATGTTTCTGATGATGGAGGAAGTTCATATTCTAATATTTATTCTAAATCGGGTGACCAAGGTGATCAATGGAATTTTGAAACAGTAAGTTTAGCTAGTTTTTCAGATACATTAAGATTTAAAATAAGCGCTACTGTTGGTGATGATGGTAGTGGGACACAATGGTTCGGTGATATTGCAATTGATAACTTTGAAATTAGTGAAGCACTTGCTATTGATGTTGCTGGAGTTTCCTTAACTACAAACCCTACTCTAGCATTAACCAATGCACCTTTTACAATTTCTGGAGAACTTAATAACCGAGGAATTAATACAGTGACTTCAATGGATATAAACTACACAATAAATGGTGGGTCAGCTATTACAATGCCATTAACAAACTTGAATTTCACAACAGGAAGTAATTACTCATTTAATCATTCTTCTACATGGAACCCATCATCATCAGGGACTTATACTGTTGAAATATGGGCAAGCAATATAAATGGTGCAAATGATATGAATCTTTCTAATGATAGAGTTTCTAAATCAATTACAGTAGCAAGTACCCTAGCTTTAAGAAGACCAATGCTAGAATCTTTTACAAGTTCAACTAATGGCCCTTGTTTTCCTGGAAATCAAAATGTGGATACTATATTACAAGGTTATCAAAATAACCAGTACTCAATTTTAAAATATCAAGTGGATTTTCCAGGAGCAGGAGATCCCTATTACACAAATGAAGTTGGCGACAGAAGAACTTATTACAATGTTAATGCCGTTCCAGATTTAGTTATTGATGGAAATGAATGGCAGGATAATTCTCTAAGTTTAACAAGTCAAATAGTTGATAATTCAATTGCCAGACCATCATTCATTGATCTTTCTTCAACTTACAGTGTTTCTGGCCAAACTATTGATTTTGAAGTTACGATTGATCCATTTTTAAATTTTACAAATTTAACACTTCAAGCTGCAATTTTTGAATATAATACGTATAACAATATTGGAACAAATGGGGAAACTCAGTTTTATTATGTCATGAAAAAAATGGTGCCTAGCGCATCTGGATCAGTTTTAAACTCTCTTCAAGATGGAATACAAAGAGTTGAGAATTTATCTTATACTTTTAATGGTAACTATATACTTCCTCCAAATGCAAGTAGCCCTGTAAATCACGCGATTAATCATACTGTTGAGGATTTTAGTAATCTAGGAGTTATTGTTTGGATTCAAGACGATGCAACTAAAGAAATTTTACAATCAACTACAGCCTCTTTAGTGACAAATGTTATTGAAAATAATTCTTCTGCTAGTAAATTAATGATTTTTCCAAACCCAAGTAGTGAGTTGACTACTTTAGCTCTTGAAGGGTTTGAAAATTCTGAAATAGAAATCAATATTATTAATCTTCTTGGTGACGTAGTATTTACTAAAGAAATTACTTCATCATCTTACTTAGACTATTTCAACCTTGATGTTTCTTTCTTAAGTAACGGGATTTACAACGTAGTCGCAAAATCTAGTGGTACAATATTTACTAAAAAATTACAAATCTTAAAATAATAAAAATGAGAAAATTATTACTTATAGTATTTTCAATATCATTGATAAACACAAATTTTTCACAATATACTTACAGCTTAAGTCAAAATACTGGAAATCCTGGTGCTCTAAACACTGACAACGAATATCCTTTTGGTGGTGGTCTTGATCCTTCTTGGACAGTTATTTTAGGACCTAATCAAACAACTCCAGCTTGGTCATCAATTGAAACTATCCCTTTTAGCTTCAACTTTAACGGTGTTGCTGTTACTCAGTATAAAGTCTCATCTACTGGAGTTCTTACTTTTTCTACAACAACTACGCCTGTTCCTGGAGCTGGAAATGCTGCATTACCAAGTACTTCAATTCCGGATGCATCAATTTTGGTTTGGGGGATTCAAGGTACTGGAACAAATGATAATATTGTAAGTAAAACATTTGGGAACCCTGGTAGTCAACAACACTGGGTTTTCTTCTCAT